>Ga0099364_10014193_pt1 | contig 10625 bp, 6 predicted proteins | sample TergutTh196P3_FD_73070 | JGI IMG/M metagenome (GOLD analysis project Ga0099364, IMG submission 73070) | Microcerotermes parvus P3 segment gut microbial communities from Pointe-Noire, Republic of the Congo - Th196 P3 | ecosystem: Host-associated > Arthropoda: Insects > Digestive system > Gut ...
CATCTGATCGCGCGATGTCAACCCGCCTACAGCACGATCTCCAATCGTTATCAGAAAAGATTTGCTGCCCACAGTGGGCAGTTGCAAAATCGCTTTTGCCACTGTCTCCAGATCCAGGCCATCAAGGCGAACAGGCGGATACTCTTCTTTGACCCGTGTGACCTGGCGATGCATTTTCGGTGGTTTGCCCAGCAGTACATCCATGGGCATGTTCACGGGTTCATTATCCTGTGCCGGATCAACAAGCTTTAACTGCCTCTCTTCTGTTATGGTGCCAACGACTGCAAAATGGCAACGTTCTCTTTCGCAGAGCGTTTCGAACAGGGTCAGGTTTTCCGGGGCAATGGCCAGGACATAGCGCTCCTGGGATTCATTGCTCCAGATTTCCATGGGTGACATACCACTTTCTTCCAGCGGTATGGATCGCAGGTCAAAAATCGCACCGCGATCCGCATCATGGGCAATTTCGGGAAAGGCATTTGACAGGCCTCCTGCACCCACATCATGAATGGACAGAATCGGATTGCTGTCTCCCATTGCCCAGCAGGCATTGATGACTTCCTGCGCACGTCTTCCCATTTCGGGGTTTCCACGCTGCACCGAATCAAAATCCAGATCCTGCGTATTGGCACCTGTTTCCATTGATGAGGCTGCGCCGCCTCCCATCCCAATACGCATACCAGGCCCCCCTATCTGAATCAGCAGACTGCCAGGTGCGAGTGGAAGCTTGTAAGTGTGTCTGCCAGAAATATTGCCAACTCCCCCGGAAATCATGATCGGCTTGTGATAGCCGTACATCCGCCCTTTTACATTCTGCTCATAAGTGCGGAAATAACCTGCAAGAGTGGGGCGTCCGAACTCGTTACTGAAGGCGGCACTTCCAACAGGCCCATCTGTCATGATCTGCAGGGAAGAGGCGATCCGGTCCGGTCGTCCGTAAACAGGGTGTGTGATGTCTTTTTCCCCGTCCCTGGCTGAAGCCGGCCTGGTAACATCGTGGCTGTTTTCCCACGGTCTGGGGGCATCCGGCAGCATCAGGTTCGACACACTGAATCCTGTCAGCCCGGCTTTGGGCCTTGCCCCTCTTCCTGTTGCGCCTTCATCCCTGATTTCTCCTCCGGCACCGGTTGATGCGCCCTGAAATGGCGAAATGGCTGTGGGGTGATTGTGTGTCTCCACCTTCATCAGAATGTGCGTCAGTTCGTCTGAAACCGCGTAGGTATGACCACCTGCATCACCACGGGGATAAAAGCGCATCACTTCGGTGCCCTCAATGACGGAGGAATTGTCGCTGTAGGCAACAAGCGTGCCACCCGGGTGCTGTGCATGCGTATTTTTGATCATCCCGAAAAGCGAAATATCCTGCACCTGACCATCAACCGTCCAGTCGGCATTGAATATCTTGTGCCGGCAGTGCTCGCTGTTGGCCTGTGCAAACATCATCAGTTCAACGTCTGTCGGGTCCCGGTCCAGTGTGACAAAGGCCTCATACAGATAGTCAATCTCATCTTCAGACAGGGCAAGTCCCATTCCGGTATTGGCTTTTTCCAGCGCGTCCTTTCCTCCCGAGAGGATATTGACATACGCCATGGGAAGCGGTTTGAGTTCCCTGAAGATGGCCTGCAGTTCCTCCCTGTCGGACAGAACCGTCTCTGTCATGCGGTCATGCAAAATTTCTGCAAGAGCAGCTCTTTTTTCCTGTGTGGGTGAAGTGGCTGACGCATTGCGGCTGATGTAGTAGGAAATACCCCGCTCGATACGCCTGACATGCGCCATACCGCAATTGTGTGCGATATCGGTTGCTTTGGATGACCAGGGAGAAATGGTACCCAGACGGGGAATGACCGTGAATTCTTCTGTCGCAGAGTTCGTGGTGTCCCGGTCAGTCCTGGAAAATGGCTCTCCATACTCAAGCAGGGAAGCCAGCCGGCTTTCCTCTTCAGGTCTGAGAGGGGACGTTACATCAACAAAGTGAACAAAGCAGGCTGCTACAGCAGTGATACCGGAATCGATCTTTTGAAGGCGTGCCAGAAGACTTTTTGCGCGAAAGGCGGACAGGGCACTGGAACCTGAAATAACAAGCATGGGGTTTAATAAAAATCAGTATTGAAAGGAAAGTGAGGCCGCATGGGAACCTTTCTGCAAACCAGAATGTACAGATGGCATTTTACGCCCTGGGCTGAGCCAGATGTAAATAATCTGCAACTCCATTTCCGGAAAAGCGTCATGCGTTGCGGAAGACATACATTCCGGCAGCAATGGATAAATTGTAATGGTCAGATCCGGACAGCCGTCAGAAAACGCCTAATCCAGCCCCAGAGATTCGCGCATGAACAAAATGGCCTTTTTCACCTGATCCGGTGCTGTTCCACCGGGGTGTTTTCTTGCCATAACCGATCCTTCCAGTGTTAAAACGGACAGCACGTCAGACTCGATCAGCGGCGAAAACTCCTGCAACTCTTTCAGTGTCAGATCATTCAGACTGCAGTGTCGCTCCACGCACAGCCGAACTGCCTGTGCAACCGTTTCATGAGCAACCCTGAACGGCAGGCCTTTTTTCACCAGGTAATCTGCCAGATCAGTTGCCGTTGAGTGCCCTTCAAGTGCTGCCAGACGCAGGGATTCTTTCTTTACAGTGATCGAAGCAATCATGTCTGCAAAAATACGCAGGGTATCTGTCAGGGTGTCAACCGTATCAAAAAGGGGCTCCTTGTCTTCCTGGTTATCCTTGTTGTAGGCAAGCGTCTGTCCTTTCATCAGAGTCAGAAGCGACATCAGATTACCATAGATGCGCCCGGTTTTTCCTCGGGCAAGCTCGGGCACATCCGGATTTTTCTTTTGCGGCATGATGGATGAACCTGTGCAGAAGCGATCTGCAATATCAATAAAATCAAAGCGCGGATTCATCCAGAGAATACACTCTTCTGACAGGCGGGAAACATGCATCATCACCAGTGCCGCCGCTGAACAGAATTCAATCACAAAATCCCTGTCTGACACTGCATCCAGAGAGTTACGGCAAATACCTTCGAATCCAAGCGTTTTCGCTACCCGTTCCCGATCAATGTTGAAAGTTGTTCCTGCCAGTGCTGCCGCACCCAGCGGAAGCTGGTTTACCCGGATACGACAGTCAGCCATGCGCTCCATGTCACGTCTGAACATTTCTACATAGGCCAGCATGTGATGCCCGAAGGTAACCGGTTGCGCCACCTGCAAATGCGTAAAACCCGGCATGATCGTATCTGCGTGCTCGTCGGCCTTGTCCAGGAGTACCCGGCACAAATTGCGCAACAGGCCACTTATATTGTCTATTTCCGCGCGAAGGTACAGGCGCACATCCGTTGCAACCTGATCATTGCGTGAGCGCCCCGTATGCAATCTTCTCCCTGCATCCCCAATCAGGTCAATGAGCCTGCTTTCAATGTTGGTATGCACATCTTCAAGCTGAATCTGCCAGTCAAACTGGCCTGATCTGACTTCATCGGCTATCTGCGCCATGGCCTGCTTTATTGCGACATAATCTTCATTGCTGATGATTTTCCGGGCGTTCAGCATTTCTGCATGCGCAAGCGAAGCTTCAATATCATGAAGCGCAAGCCGGTAGTCAAACGAAACCGATGCCGTATATCGCTGAACCAACAAGTCAACCGGCTCTGAAAACCGTCCGGACCAAAGGTCGTTATTCTGAATAAAATCGGTGGTCATATAAACTTCACGAAACATTTAACATGCGCTGCACAAACCGCTTTTCCGGTTTTTTCTGTTGAGCTCTGACTGGGGCGAAAATCCTGTCAAAATGGACCGAACCTGGAAAATACACTGTCCTTGCAGCCTGGACATGTGATTGTGGGATATATGCAAGGATAGCGCAACCATACCCAAAAACGCTGAGATTTGATGATTAATAGAATTTTTATGCAAAGGATTCAATATCTTGACAGTGCCTTGTGAGCAAAATTCAGCGAACTCTTAATATTTCATTTTGCCAGTCATTTAATTGCACGCCAGGAATGGAAAATTCTTTTTGCAAATAAAGCTGCCAGGCAAAAATAAATGTGGTTTCAACGCCATCAAGAAATTTTTGCAAATCATCTTGTGAGCCAGTCTTTTCCATACTTTTCTTCCGCTTCCGACAAGTTATACCCCTTATCAATCAAGTGTTGGGCACCTCTGACATTTTTTATTGCCATCGCTATATGTGGCGCAACAGGAATTTGATAATCTCTTACCAACTCCGAAGCTCTTGTGTATTCGCCTGCTTTGATCGCCTCCAGAACAATTCTTGATTTTTGGTAATCTTCATCGCTATAAATTCTTATGGTCATAAATTGTCTCATTTCAATTCGTTGGAGCATATCAATTTTGGCTCCTGAAAAGTTTTCTCGCGGATGGTTATTATACTGCCGATGGTCATTTAATGAAGTTTTCAATTATTTTGCATTTGCCGAATAATTGAAATTTAAAAAGCACCCTGCTCAGGACACTGGTTCACCTTTGGGAGGTTTTGCCGCAAATATGGTTAGCATAAGCTCGGTATCGTCAATCAATTGATATTGTGGCCATTGCCCAGATAATTTTTTGCTTTCCTCAAGAATAACTGGCACACCTTCTCCTCGCTTGTCCATCATAAAGTTCCTGTTGCCAGAAAAACCTTCAAGCGGAATGGGACATCTGGCAAGCAGGCTGGTCAGTAACTCATTACGCGACGCCTGAAGCAGAGGAAGATTCTCGATGGTCATCGTATTGGGGATCGTGCCAGGAGAAAATATTTCAAGACGATCAGCAAACATGTGCACCCGGATACGGGAACCGTAAATTGAATAATCTCTGTGCGCAACAGCATTTACCAGTGCCTCGAATACCGCAGACATGGAATATTGCGGTATGTCTTCGCGAGCGGGACCTTTTTTCGCGTACACCCTCATATTTCGTTCAACAAACTTGTAGGCTTGTGCAATTTGAGCATCCAAAGGACCAAATATATCCTTCGCGTCCAATTGATATGAAGCATTTCTCGCCTCTCCCCTATAAGCAACCGCCTGAATAAATGCGTTTGAGAGAAACTTCTGGGGTTGCCCGCATGCCATTAACACGCCACTAACGCTCGGGAAAAGCATCCCGTCTTCGTCTTTCACCAAAAGCTTCAGCTTCAACAAAAAAGGCCCATCCGCATCCGCTGACAAAGGAGTTCTGAACTTTTTCCACAAATCTCTTTCAAGGCATTCCTTTGGGGCAGTTGTGACTGCCTGCTCGTCGAAACGGATCATTCGTGCCTGACTGCGCTGCTGAAAAAGTCTGGCCAAAGCTTCTGGAGTCATCTGCCTTTTTGAGCTGCCGATTCGACGAAAATAACCATTTGGGCTTCGATGTACATGCAGACTTCTCGGAACATCAACTCTGACAATAACACGATCCGACCCTTCCCCCGTTGCTACAGGGATTTTACGGATCCTACAAAAAAGTGGCGGAGTAATGAGATCATTGCATATATCCCGCAACCAGACTTCGACTGTATCCAGTTTTTCCTCCGGAATCCCGACAATAGTCCTTGATCTGTCATCGGCTCCCAAAACGAAAACACCATTGGCCGTATTCGCCATTGCGGCCAACTCATCTGCCATGCTGTCCCTGTGAGGCTCGTTAACCTTCCCCCCTCTGTACCGCAAATTTTTCAGTTCAAGTGAAGAATCTTCGCCAAGCTGAATTTGGCGTAATAACTCATCGGTTGTTTCAAACATGCCCAAACTCCGCACTGATTCGCCTGTAGCGTTTGGCAAACGCTTCCCGTCCCCCTTCCATAATAAGACATATCTCGTCGCGAACTCTTTGTTCAGCAATACCACCTTGCCGGTCAATCACCACTTGCCCATTTTTAAACTTCATGATGCTAACCAGTTCAGAATCTCCATTTACAACTATATTCGGATTGTGAGTAGCGATAATAAGCTGGCGCTTATGCTTGTTTTTATGGATTTGCTTGACGATAAGATCATATATCAACGCATTATCAAGATCGTCTTCAGGCTGGTCAATAATTAGCGGATCCTCGCCGTAGCTTAGTAAAAAAGCAAGAATTGCCGCAGCTTTTTGTCCTGCTGAACCCTTTTCCAGACTCTCAAATTTCCTGGAACCCGGCTCTCTGGAATATCGGACACGCAACAAATCTTCTGGCCACCAGGCATCCAGCTGGTCAAAGGTCATGGGCTTCGTTTCAAATATTGTTTTCAGACGATTGTCAAAAGGAGCACGATTGCCTTTCCTTGCCCCCCTCGCTATATCAAAAGTTTCCAATTTGATGCGCGAAACAAGTTCCGGCAAATCAGACTCTGAAGTATTCATCACCTCCCATCTGGACAAATTCCAGAGAAGACCCTGTTCACTTTCCGTATCATAAATGGAACTCCTATGCCACTCAGCATCCAAATCCAGCAAGGCTCTATATTCTTTCTCAAGCTCGCTCGCGTCTCCGAACTGAACCAGTTCCATGCGCACAAAGTCGTTTGTGCCCACCACATCATCCAAAAAATTTCTTCTTTTTTCAAAAAGCTCGTTTCGCAACTCCTGGAGTTGTCTGAGCAGTTGCTCACTCTGTAATCTCACGAACTCTTCTTCTTTGCGGACAATACCCAATCTATTCAGACTCTGCTGCAACTGATTTCTCTGCTGTACCCACTCGCCATATAACGAAATGCTCAAGCGCCCTTCTTTTTCCTCATACTCTTTTGCCAATCTGTCATAATTTGCCATGCTTTGCAGCAAGGCTCCATGCCAATTGCTTGACTGAATGGCACTGGTTCTGGAAACACTCAGCGTATCCACCTGTTCTGCCAGTCGCATTAATTCTTTACAAATTACATTGAGTTGTCGAGAGGCCTGTTCGTGTATTTTCTTCAGTTCTTCCGTTATTTCGTCCTGGTCTTCAAACAGATGCGCTGGAAAATCAGAAATTTGTGCATTGGAAACAAGATGTCTTATACCTGACGAGAGTTCATCAAAAACACTGCTGTCGGGAAGGCCGTTATTTTGCTGACCACGTTTTTGATATTGCTTGAGAATTTCGCCGTGTCCTTTTTCTTCATACTGCTCAAGATCATTTTCAATATCTCTCAACTTTGCACGAACTGACGCCTCATCGGCAAGCTGTCTTGACAGTTGCCTTCTTCGCTCTCTCAACTGAAGGAACTGACTTTTAGTTACTTCCCAGCGCGATTCCCACTCTGCTTTATTTATCTTTGGAACTCTGTCAACTATCTCCAGAAGCCCTCGTGGATTTGATGCAAGCTCACTAATCTGGCTTTGGCTGAAAATGCTTACTGGAAATCGCGCTATCAATTCAGCGTCGTCAATTTCCTGCCACGTGCCGTTGCTTTCCTCCTCAAGAATTACGCCTGCGCCACTGTAACTCCAGTTCAACCGGTAGTTCTTTCCTCTTCTGTACAACTCAAGAGAAATACGGGTTTCGTCACGCATGACACCATTGCCATGAGAAGACCCCAGAAATCTATCCAACTGATCTTTTACTCCGGGTGCCTCGTCGACCAGAATCTGGTCACGACGCGATACAACACGAATAGATTCAATAACAGTGGACTTCCCGCTTCCTCGACCGCCAATAATTGAATTGAAATTCGGATTAAACTGCGCAATAAATGGGCGATCTTTTACCAGACCGCAGTGACGCATGTTTTGAATACTCAGACTGGAAAGAAAAATATCTGGCGAATAATTTGGGTCTTCAGTTTGATTTTTTACGCAAAACTCATGATCAAACAATGCCAGGCGCAATCCTTCAATGGAAGGAACACTCATCTTTATCCAACTATAGTGCTTTCCAATCTCATCAGGCCTGTGCGCATCAGAACCGCCCACCCTGGCAAGACGATCTACTTCCTTTTTCAATGATGGACCAGCAGCATCAAAACTTTGGAGGTTGCAAACCTCGGCAGCAATAACTTTTTTCAAGTTTCGCTCCAGAGCAGGAGTCAGACCCCTGCGACCATAAAGCAAACCTCGTTTGCTATCAATATGGGCGGGAACTGCAATTCCACCTGCAGATTCAATTTCGTCAACAGTGCCAGCAAAGCCGATACTGGTTAACGTACCCTGACTATTGCCATATCCTCCAAATATTCGGCAGGCCCCGAGCAGTGCCGTAATTTTGTCACTGCCACAACCTGGGTCAAAGATCGCCAACAGGTGAACCTGATCGTTACTGTCGGCAACAGTAATTTCAACCCCTGGGAAAATTGTCAGTTCTTTGTACCAGTCAGGCTTTGTTTCCCGTTCGCGCAACTCCGTGTTCTTTGCTTTGAGCCTATCTATCCATTGTCCCGAGTTATGATCGGTAACCGCTACACAATCAAGACCTGATTGCATAGCCATCCGAAGCCACTCTTCCGGATCCGTGCCCACTTCGTACTCGTCTGATGCAGGTGTATGCGTGTGGAAATCAAATTTCCACCATCTACTTCCAGGGAAATTCCACATATCTTTCATCAGATCTCCATAAATCAATATAAAAGCCGAAGCGACTCGTTATACGGATAACCATCTTCTCTCTTCATCACACGCAAACTCCGTTGAATCCTTGCACTGTCCAGGACAATCACAACAGGTTTACCAATGTATTTTTTCAGCAATATCATCAGGCAATTGTACCACCTGCACAGGAGTGATACAGGAGTCATTCGCGACTGTTTCTATTTTTTTCGAAGCATAGTTCAAAGCTCCCAGCACGTTAAACCTCTTTCGTCCTGAGCTTGTCTTTACCCACCGGCGCACTTTGCTCCACACTCTGCCGACCTGTCCAGCCTGAACGAAATGAGCGGCATCCACAAAGAAAATTTCTATCAACCTCTTTGGCTTTTTCCAAAACGGGGACCAATGTGTCATTGAGGAAAGTTGACCGGGTTGTGAAACAAACCTTGCCTGGCATAATGCCCACTGCAAGGCTTTTCAGGAACCTATTTCAGGAATTTGCCTATTTGCGTCAAACCTCTTTTCATGCCGGTAATCTGCTTGATTACCAACGCCGCTTCGCGACGCGTTTCCGGTGAGTTCTTTTCAAAATACTGCGGTAATTCTGCTCGAAAAGGCTTTCCAAATCCTCATTTTCAAAAGCAAGGTTAATGAAATGGACGCCCATCCCCAACAACGGCATTTGTGTGCCAAAATGGTTGTAGTAGCTTGTTATTCAACCATAAAAAGAGAAGGAGAGCGTTACGAAAGATCGTAACGCAATCGGACTGGATTTGTCAAAAAATGTTTTCCAGTTGCATATTTGAGACCCCAGTGGGAAAAACTCAAAGGTTTTGAAGGAAAGCAATAGAATTCCACACCATCGAATACCGATGAATTGCATGTTACTACACAAAAAGAGTTACCATAATCTTATGAAACTCGTGTAGGACAGTAAAAAAGCATCTTTCAATCTGCAAAAGCACGGCGTCGCCTTTGAGGATGCCGTACTCGTCTTTGGTGATTCTGGTCGTATTGAATACTACGATGGTCGTGAAAATTACGGTAAAGCGAATTATTGACCCAAAAAAACCACCTGCTGTGACTGTTGAACAAAAAGCCAGACTGGATGCGCTTGCTTCGTTGACTGACGATCAAATTGATTTCAGTGACATTCCATCCAGGCCAGATGCGGTTTGGGTCAAGGCGGTTACTTTCCCACGCAAAAAGAAGCAGATCACTTTGCGTGTGGATAGTGATGTGCTGGACTTCTTCCGCAAAACCGGGAGTGGCTACCAGTCCCGCATCAATGCCGTATTGCGCACCTATGTTGACGCTCAGAGAACGCAGGCAAAGTAAAAAATGCCCAAATATCATCAACACTCAGGGAAGCACTGCTGATGATCGGGCTGATTTCCACGAAGATCTAAAGGTTTCCCGGTTTTTGCCGTTAGCGTATGGGTTAAGGTTTATCGACAGCAAAGGATCAAAAAGGAGGCTGACATGGTAAAAGGTATTTCCAGTAATTCGCTATCCCGTTCTATGCATACACATTACATTCAGCAGAAGAATGCAGGTGTTGTCAAGACGGACAACAGCGGGGAAGAAAAGCTTCAGAATGCCATTTCTCCTTCCAGTGTTGCTGACACAGTCGAGATAAGCCCTGAAGCGCAAAAGGCAATGCGCAACGCCATGCTTGCCAGCATGACCCTTCAGGAAATCGCGCCTTCTCCCCAGGAAACAGGATCATCCTCATCAGAGCCAACGCACTTAAAAGAAACTGCTGCCGTGCTCCCGTCGCGAGAGCAGTTACACGCCGGGATTGCCGCGAAAATGGCAAACCGGACACAGACAGATCCTTTTGACAACGAATTTCACATCAACAATGTGACCTATGTTTTCCCCGAAAGCAACATTTCCATTTCATACAATCAGCACATCAAGGTTGCAGAAGCGCTTGAAGGGAAAGCACGTAACGCCACGCTGGTCGCATCAGAACTGGTGAACGCGCTCCAGGGATCGATTTTTTCCGGTGACCTGACTGTTGCAGAACGTGCAACAGCAAGAGAAGCCGCTTTCCGGAGTGCGCAGTATATCGCTGACAATTATTTTGATAATCCGGAAGAAGCGAAAAACTTTATGGAGCTGATTACCAAAATCAGAGACGA
>Ga0099364_10014194_pt1 | contig 10625 bp, 9 predicted proteins | sample TergutTh196P3_FD_73070 | JGI IMG/M metagenome (GOLD analysis project Ga0099364, IMG submission 73070) | Microcerotermes parvus P3 segment gut microbial communities from Pointe-Noire, Republic of the Congo - Th196 P3 | ecosystem: Host-associated > Arthropoda: Insects > Digestive system > Gut ...
ATCCAATAGACTTAGTTATTGTTTCTTCGGATCAATGGCTGCACCGCGAATCTTATCGGTTGCCGTTAAACCTTCCTGTACCTCAATTTGAATGCCATCGCTCAGCCCTGTTTTGATGGGGTGTTTCTCGAAAATCTGTGTTGGGGTTTCCTGTTTGACGAGTTGCACAAAGGTGGAATCGCCACTAAATTCGACCGTACTTTCAGGAATAGTCAATACGTCTTCAGCCCTTTTCAATACGATTTCGGCGTTGGCGCTGTATCCGGCACGGATAAAGGCGCTGTCGGGTATGGCAATCGCCGCTTTGATTTCAAACTGAATCGAACCGCTCCTTTCAACGCCTTTCGGCGACACATATTCCAATACGGCATCGAATGTCTCGCTTTCCAACGCCCCGATTGTCAGCGTAATCGGCATACCTTCACGGATACGTCCGATTTCCGTTTCATCCACATTCCCCCGGAATATCATGTCTTTCATATTGGCTACCGATGCAATCGTTGTTCCTTCATTGAAGTTATTGCTTTGGATAACAGAGTTTCCCACCTTGACCGGCACATCGAGAATCATCCCTGATATCGTGCTTCGTATCTGGGTGGTGCTCGTCATGCTTGAGTTACGGACAATTCCGTCGCGAATGATTTCCAAAGCGCTCTGGGCGTTTGCAAATTCTTCTTGCGATTTCAGGTAGTTGGCATTTGAGACGTTAAATTCTTCGTTGGAGATGACGCCCTGTTTGTGGAGCGCTTCATCGCGATGGAATGTTTCCTCAATCTGTTTGAGTGAAATCTCTGCCAATCGCACCCGCGACTCGGCGCTGTTCAACTGAACCATCTCAGGTATCACTGTGATGGTCGCAATGATTTCTCCTGTTGTAATCATCTGTCCGGCTTCTTTGGTCAAGGTCGCTATGATGCCGGAAATCTGAGGTTTGATCAGTACTTCATAACGTGGTTCGACATTACCCGTAGCGACGGCTTTTGTTTCGACCGTTCCCTGTTCGGGGGTTACAATTTCATACAGGGTAATCACCGGCTGCGCCTTTTTCCACAGGAAATAGAACGTGCCGATCACTGCCAATCCCACCAAAGAGAGCAGGACGGTACGCATGATTCTTTTAAATAATCCTTTCTTCTTTTTCATTATTTTTATTGTATTATATTATTTCAATTATTCAATTAATCATAATTCATAATTGCCTTTATTCGTCTCTGATTGCATCAATCGCTTTGATTTGCAATGCGCGCCAGGCCGGTATCAATCCTGCCAGCAGGCCGCTGATTATAATGATAATGGTTGCCACAACAGCCACCTGAATACTTATCTCCGGATTTTCAAAGAAGGCGCCTTCATGAGTGGAGGGCTGCATTTCTAAAAACCTGTTCACGACGTCCAACAGAAAAACACCCAGCGTTAATCCCATCAGACCGGCAAGCGAGGTCAATACAAGACTTTCGCTCAACACCTGATTAATGATATTGAACGGTTTGGCTCCCAATGCACGGCGCACCCCGATTTCCCTGGTTCGTTCCTTGATGGTTACCATCATGATATTGCTGACTCCGATGATACCGGCTAATAAAGTACCGACGCCTACGATCCAAATCAAGATATCAATCCCCATAAACAACAGATGAAAGGTATCAAACTGTTTAGCCAAATTAATCTGACCTACCGCCTGCGGGTCGGATGGAGCGATTTCATTTTGCGCTTTGAGGATAGCAGTTATTTCGTCGATCACACTTTGAACAGGAAAGCCCTGTATAACACTGACGCCAAGAAAATTGATCCGATCTCCCAAATTCTGGATTTGTTGCATGGTAGCAAATGGCAGGAAAATAGATTCTTCCGAACGTCCCCCGATCGATACACTGTTTGTTCGTTGTTTGACAACGCCTACGATCTGATAATACGAGCCATTGACCCGTATATATTTGTCGCAGGGGTCTGCATTGCGGAACAGTGTTTCGTTCACCCTCGTACCTATCATGCACACTTTTCGCTTCTCCCGTTCGTCGATTTCATTTAACAACCTTCCGAAGTGTATCTCCTGCGATTCAATAGTAAAATATTGAGGTACGATCCCTTTTACGTAAAAAGAACCGGTTAATTGACCATAGACTACATTTCTATCAGATCTTCCGCCAAATAAAATCGGGGAAAGCGCCTCAATGCCATGTACAGTGGTTAAAATACTCTCCACGTCACGGTTGCGCATACTCCACATACGTCCTTTATTAAATCCTTTATAAGGTTCGCTTGTACGATCCGTATAAAAAAAGACGGAATTGGTTGCAAAGCCTTTGAAATTGCTCAAGATCCCATTTCTCAGACCTGAACCGGATCCTAACAAAATGACTAACATCAGGATGCCCCAGAACACGCCGAAACAGGTCAGCAGGCTCCGCGTCTTATTACGGGTGATCGTCACCCATATTTCGATCCATCTGTCTATGTCAAATAAAAACATATTTAAAGTTTAAAGTTCAATTATTCAATTAATCATAATTCATAATTGATATTCTATTCCATTCTCATTGCTTCTATGGCAGATACTTTGACGGCTTTGCGTGCAGGGAAATAGCCCGCCATAACACCTGCCACTATCAATACGCCTGTTGCGGTAAGCGCCGTAACCAAATCAACCGTCGGATTATGGAAGACGGTAGTGTCCTGTCCTCCTCCTCCGGCATTAGCACCTGCCATTTCCATCGCATAATTAATCAATTCGGTCAGCCCGATTCCCGAAATCATCCCGAAATAACCGAAGACGGCCGTGACAAGGACAGATTCTACAATAATCAATTTAAGGATAGACGAAGGTTTGGCGCCGATGGCTTTCAGGATGCCAAATTCTTTTGTCCGCTCCCTGACGGTAATCAGCATAATATTACTCACCCCGACGATACCGGCCATCAACGTCCCGATACCGATAATCCAGATAAAGAGCGCAATCCCATTATTCATCCCCTGCCACATCCGAAATTCATTGCCTGTATTATATAACCCGATCGGGTTCAAGTCCGTCGGGTCGAATTGATGCCGACGCGCCATGCGTTCCCGGAATCGTTCTTCGAATGCTTCGCTTTCTTCTTCCGTATTGACTCCTTTGAGCGTAAATGTCAAACGATGAATACGATAACCGCCATCATACAGAGATTGCCCTGTCGTAAAGGGAATAAATGCAGCAGGCGAATTGTTGTTATTTTGTTCTTCGTAAATTCCGACTATCTGAAACATCAGATTTCCTGATTTAATAAATTGCCCTAATGGTTTGACCGAGTCACGAAACAATATGTCCACCATGCGGGGAGGCAGTACAATCACTTTTTTTTTTGTTATGATATCCAACTCATTGATAAACCTTCCCGATAGCATGGGCGTATAAAGAATAGACGCATAGTCAGGGTGGACTGCCTGAATATCACCAATTAAAAATTCTTTATTGTAAGAAAGCGTATCACTCCGGTAATTGGTTGCAGAGATCAAATCTACCTCCGGATGGTCTCTCTTGATGGCAAGCAGGTCCTGTTCATTAAATTCGATGCGGCGGTTGGGCTGGTAACCCTTATAAGGCTTTGTAGTATAGCGGGTATAACAAAAAACCGTATTATCAGCCATATACCTGAAATTATAAGCAATCCCGTTTCGCAATCCATTGCCCGAAGCCAGCAGGACAATCAGCATAAAGATGCCCCATGAAATTGCGAATCCGGTAAGGAATGTACGGAGTTTATTCTTTTTTACCGTACTCCATATTTCATGGAAGTCATCAAATTCAAACATTTTCTCTTATTCATTACTGATAATTCCGTCTTTGATCCGGATGATCCGGTTGGTGGCTTGCGATACGGTCGGTTCGTGGGTTACGATGATGATTGTCATTCCTGTACGGTTCACTTCCTGAAGCAGTTCCATGACTTCAACCGTTGTCTTGCTGTCTAATGCGCCGGTCGGCTCGTCTGCCAATATGATCTGCGGATTGGCAATCAATGCCCGTGCAATGGCTACACGCTGTTTTTGACCGCCCGATAATTCGTTGGGAAGATGGTCCGCCCATTCCCTCAAACCGACTTTATCCAAATATTCCATGGCGATCTTATTCCGTTTTTTCCTTGAAATGCCTTGATAATAAAGGGGAAGCGCCACGTTTTCGAGTGCATTCTTGAATGAGATCAGGTTGAACGACTGAAAGACAAAACCAATCATCCGGTTACGGTATTCGGCGGCTTTGCTTTCGGTCAGATCCTGAATCAATTCTGTGCCCAGATGATACGTGCCGGTATCATACGTATCTAAAATGCCAATGATATTCAGCAATGTACTTTTCCCCGACCCGGACGCTCCCATGATGGAAACAATTTCACCTTTTTCTATGTCAAGATCTATACCTTTTAATACATGTAACGGCGTCCCACTATCATACGTTTTATTGATTCCTCGCAATTGGATCATTTTCCTTATATATTTTATTATATTAGACGTAATTTTTGGCTCTTTGTTACAGCCCAATCACTTTTTTGGCAAAAATAATTCTTTTCATAATACTATGCAATACAAAATACTTTGTTTAAGGATTTTTAACTAATTTCTATTGTGCGTAAGTCTTCCGGCCCCTAAATCTCCCATTATCATTCTGATAAATCTCCACACAAATAACATGCATGAATTACGTATTGATTCAGAAGGATAGCCTATTATGATTTTTTGTTACGACGGAGGGCAAACGGCCTCGATCATGGTACATCTCTCAAAACGCTCGCACCGAATTCGAAGAATCGACGGAGTCAATTGCAATCGGTGTGCTATTTACAACAATTCAAGCATATTATAGCACATTGCTCCGCTACCGGCAATAAGCCTTGTCATTGGTAGGAGGGAAGACGAAGCAATCCAGTGAAATTAACCGTTGATTGAATCTATGAATCTTTCGAAACAGATTTATTATCGCAGTCGAAAAGCAATCGGTAGCATCAATTTTACCGGTACGGCAACTCCATTGATTTTGCCCGGATTCCAGCGTGGCATTGCTGCGATAACACGCATCGTTTCTTTGTCAAGCGACGGATCTATACCACGAAAGATCTCTATATCGGTAATTTCACCGCTCTGTTGAACGATAAATGAACACGTTACGCGCCCTTGGATACCATTTTTCTGCGCTTCGATAGGATAGCGGAGATTTTGTTGTATAAATAGTGTTCTTTCATCATCTCCTCCCGGAAAGGTTGGTTGTGCATCCACAACAGTATAGAATGTACTGTCGGGTGACAGGGATAAAGACTGACGTCCCTGAATATCAGGCATTACAGATTCATATTCTTGACTTCCAGAATTTGTATTAACGCAGGATACGGCATTGATGGCTATTAACATAACAGCCAATGGCAACAACAATGAATAGGTCGCTAATTTGATTTTTGAAGTTTGTTTTTTGTTAAGCATAATGATTCGTTCTTTTAAAGGTGATTGTTTGAAATGATTGACAATGATTAAATTGGCCGGGTTGTTGGCTAAGCGGAGTAAATTTAATTGGTAACTACGGGAATCAATATCGCTTCGAATCACACGGTTATCAACTAAAAACTCAAGGTTGCGATGGACCTCATTTCTGAGCATTCGGGCAAATGGGTTAAACCAGCATAAAACGCAAGTTAATTCCGATAACAACATATCAATGGAATGAAGCTGGCGTACATGCACAAGTTCATGGGTTAAAATCTGATGGATTTCGGCCGATTTGTAATTATCCGGATTGAAAAATATCCAATTGAAAAAAGAAAACGGACTCCCTTGATTTCTAAAACGGTAAACTTGTTGGCCGTTGAGTCTAATCGGATCACAACAGATGCGCAATCCGATAATCTTGACAAACCGCGAGACGAACCGAATAAGAAAGAATCCTGTAATAATGGCATAAATTATCAAGAAGATATTTTCAACAGGGAACGATTTGGCTGCAACCTCCGAGGCGGTAATTGTAAAATCCGGCAGATACAGAATGAAAACGGCGGCGGCTTCTTTTAATACCTCGTTATGACTGAACCAATGCAATATATCAAGCAATGGATAGATTCCTGAAAAGATCAGTACGATCAGCAATACATACCGGCGCAGTGCGAAAAACGTATCGTGACGGTAGCATAACCGGCAGACAAGATAAAACACAGTAAGGGAAACATTTACCTTTAACAGATAGGTTAAGATTTCCATGGTGGGAGTTTTTATTCATTTTTCTTGATAATACCCATAATCTCTTTCAATTCGTCGGCAGAGATTTTTTCTTCTTTGGCAAAGAAAGAGACCATTTCCTTGTACGAGTTTTGAAAGTAGTTATGGATAAATCCTGACATGAATTTCCGCTTGTATTCGTTTGCATCGATCAAGGGGAAACATAAATTGGTCGTTCCGATACGACGCATTTTGAGGTATTGCTTCCGTTCCAGGTTTTTAATGATAGAAGCAAATGTCGTATAAGGTACACGTTCGCTTTTCAATTCGTAATACTCACGAATCGTTCCTTCGCCTTTCCGCCATACCAATAGCATGACTTCTTCTTCCTGATGCGTTAATTTTTCCATAGTGAACACATTTTAATTACTAATTTGACGCAAATATACGAATAATTCGTAAATAAACACTATTTAAATACCTAAAAAATGTTAAATAATTGCATTTTCAACTCCCTTCAAACTGCAACGTTAACTGTTCCGGCGGAAGCAGGGTGAAACTTTTTCTGTGATAGGGTGTAGTTCCATACTCGCGGATAGCCTTTCGGTGTGCCGGGGTGGGGTAGCCTTTATTATTTGCCCAGTCAAATGCAGGGTATTCCTCTGCTAAACGCTTCATATAGTCGTCGCGGTATGTTTTTGCCAAAACGGAGGCGGCGGCAATACTGAGATACTTGCGATCGCCCTTGACGATGGTTGTATGCGAAATCCCCGGAAAGGGAAGAAAACGGTTTCCGTCGATCAATAAATGTTCGGGCCTCACTTCCAGTTTTTTGATGGCACGGTGCATGGCTAAAAAAGAGGCTTTCAGAATATTGATCCGGTCGATTTCTTCGGGCGAAACTACGCCGATAGCCCACGAAACGGCATTCTGTTCGATAACAGGGCGCAGTTCGTATCGTGTGCTTTCGCTTAACAGTTTGCTGTCATTCAGTTCGTCGCAATGAAAATAAGGCGGAAGAATGACAGCCGCAGCAAACACGGCGCCTGCCAGGCATCCCCGTCCCGCTTCATCACACCCGCATTCGATGCAATGCTCCTTGAAATAAGGCAACAGAGGCATGGACGGTTAAAACATTTTGCGTATCTGTTCGATGCCCGCAATGAGGGTATCTATTTCTCCCTGTGTATTATACATGGCAAACGAAGCCCTTACGGTTCCTTCTATCCCTAATATTCTCATCAAAGGTTCGGCACAGTGATGCCCTGTCCGCACGGCAATACCCAGCCGGTCGAGCAGCATGCCCATATCATACGGATGGATAGCATCAACTAAAAACGAAATAACCCCGCTTTTATGGGGTGATTGTCCGAAAATCCGTACCCCTCCGATGGCATTCAGTCGTTCCGTCGCATAGTGTAGCAGCCTTTCTTCATGCTTATGAATATTTTCCCAGCCAAACGATTCCACATAGCGCAGCGCTTCCGCTAGACCGGTACTGCCGATAAAGTCGGGCGTGCCGGCCTCAAACTTGTAGGGCAGCGCATTGAACGTTGTCTTTTCGAACGATACGGAAGCAATCATTTCGCCTCCTCCCTGATAGGGCGGAATACGCTCTAACCATTCTTCCTTGCCGTACAGCACGCCGATACCTGTCGGCGCATAGATTTTATGTCCCGAAAAAACGTAAAAGTCTGCGTCTAATTCCTGTACGTCGACCGGCAGATGGGCGACAGCCTGGGCGCCGTCAATCAATACGGGGACGCCATGCGCATGGGCAATCCGGATCAATTCGCCGACCGGATTGATCGTTCCCAATACATTGGATATATGTGTGACAGCCACTAAGCGTGTCCGGGCGGAAAACAAACGGGTATAAGCCTCCATATCAAGCTCTCCGTTTTCATTGAGCGGGATAACTTTCAGCGTGGCTTCCTGCAGTTGCCAGGGGACAATATTGGAATGATGTTCCATCGCCGAAATGATGATTTCGTCACCGGCGTTCATGCAGGCTTTCGAATAGCTTGATGCAACAAGGTTGATTGCGTCGGTTGTTCCGCGTGTAAAGATAATTTCGGAAGAAGCATTGGCATGCAGAAATTGTTGAACCGTCCGGCGGGCTGATTCATGCGCCTCGGTCGCTATCTGGCTGAGATGATGCACCCCCCTGTGAATATTTGCATTGGCATGAAAATAGCCTTCCGTTATTTTATCAATCACTTGTCTTGGCTTTTGTGTTGTAGCCGCATTATCAAGATAGACTAACGGTTTATTATATACTTCCCTTTGTAAAATCGGGAAGTTGGAACGTATGGCTTGCATATCTAACATATCGATTTCGATAAAAATTAAAGAACAAAGATAATGCTTATTCCCGTTTGGTAACATACTTTCTAACGAAAAATCGTATCTTTGTACACATCATCTTAAAGTATAAAACAGAAACGAATGAAAGAAATGGAGAAGTCGTATGTAATAGGTATTGACATAGGCGGTACGAATACCGTCTTTGGTCTTGTTGATGCACAAGGTACTATTTTAGATAGCGGATCGATTAAGACAGAACACTATCCTGATATTGACAATTATGTAGCGGCATTGGCAGATGGGCTGCAAGGTATGATTCGGCAGGTCGATGGAATAAAGCAGATCAAGGGTATCGGTATTGGCGCTCCCATGGGAAATTATTTCAGCGGATGTATCGAAGGCGCTGTGAATCTTCCTTGGAAAGGAATCATTCCATTGGCTCAATTACTAAGTGACAAGACGGGAGGTATTCCGGTTGCCATGACTAACGATGCGAATGCTGCAGCAATGGGAGAAATGGTTTACGGGGCTGCTCGTGGATTAAAAGATTTTATTATGATCACCTTGGGAACAGGAGTAGGCAGCGGCATTGTGATCGGAGGGAATTTGGTTTACGGACATGATGGTTTTGCCGGTGAGTTGGGTCATGTGATTATGCGGCGTGAAAACGGACGAATGTGCGGATGTGGTCGTCTCGGTTGTTTGGAGGCGTATACATCAGCTACAGGCGTTGCCGGCACAGCGAAAGAATTATTGATGACCCGGACAGATGAGAGTTTGCTGCGAAACCTTGATCCCGAAAAGATCACCTCCAAAGATGTATATGAAGCGGCCATACAAGGCGACAAATTAGCTATTGAAATATTTGAACTGACCGGCGAGATATTAGGCGAAGCATTTGCTGATTTTATTGTCTTTTCCAGCCCTGAAGCCATTATCTTGTTTGGCGGGTTGACAAAGGCAGGCGATTTGCTTCTGAATCCGGTCAGGCGTTCGATGGATAATCATGTACTTGGTTCGTATAAAGGAAAGATCAAACTCTTAGTATCTCAACTCAATGAAGGCGACGCTGCCATTTTGGGCGCCGGCGCATTGGGTTGGGAGGCGAAATAATAGGGGACTACCCTTTCAGGAGTCGTTTGATTTCGTTCAATTTATTCAATGATTCTAACGGAGTGAGGTTGTTGAGGTCTAAGTTGCTTATTTCATCGCGGATCTGGCTGAGCATGGGATCGTCCAACTGAAAGAAATTCAGTTGATAGCCTTCTGCTTCCGAAGCAATTTTCTTAACGGGCTTACTGCGGATACCGGACTGGGCGCTCCCCGTTTCCAATTGTTTCAATATATCGTCGGAACGTTTGACAATGCTTTTCGGCATCCCTGCCATCTTGGCTACGTGGATTCCGAAACTGTGTTCGCTGCCTCCGGGTATCAGTTTGCGTAGGAAAATGACTTTATTGCCGGCTTCCTTCACCGACACATTGAAGTTTTTGATGCGTTTGAATGAACGTTCCATTTCGTTCAATTCGTGGTAATGGGTGGCAAACAATGTGCGGGCAGAAGCAGTCGGGTGTTCGTGGATATATTCCACGATTGCCCAGGCGATTGAGATTCCATCGTACGTGCTTGTTCCCCGTCCGAGCTCGTCGAACAGGATTAAACTACGGGGTGAAATGTTATTGATAATTTCCGAAGCCTCATTCATCTCAATCATAAAGGTTGATTCGCCTGCAGAAATATTATCGGAAGCGCCTACGCGGGTAAATATCTTATCTACCACACCGATACGTGCATTTTCGGCAGGGACAAAGCAGCCGGTTTGCGCCATCAGTGTGATCAACGCCGTTTGCCGTAACAAAGCCGATTTACCGGCCATATTCGGCCCTGTGATAATCAGTATCTGTTGTTTTTTCTTATCGAGGTAGACATCATTTGCTATGTAAGGATCTGCAGGAGGGAGTTGACGTTCGATGACCGGATGCCTTCCGGCTTTGATATCAATTACCTCCGAATCGTCAACTTCAGGCCGGATATATTTGTTTTTGACAGCAACTTTGGCAAACGAAATCAGACAGTCTAATTGTCCGATCAAATGGGCGTTTTGCTGAACAGGGAGCGTATGTTTGGCTAAATTGATAATCAGTTCA
>Ga0099364_10014195_pt1 | contig 10624 bp, 4 predicted proteins | sample TergutTh196P3_FD_73070 | JGI IMG/M metagenome (GOLD analysis project Ga0099364, IMG submission 73070) | Microcerotermes parvus P3 segment gut microbial communities from Pointe-Noire, Republic of the Congo - Th196 P3 | ecosystem: Host-associated > Arthropoda: Insects > Digestive system > Gut ...
CCCCCAAAAAAATAATTTAGAGAATCCTTCGCCAGAGCTCTCATGAAGCTTACAGCTTTAGTGTAACCTGGATTTATTTTCATAGCATTCTCTACCACCCACTCCCCAGTCTGTCCAAATCTATCTGCAACGTGCTCATGTTGTTATCATTCATAATTTTCCTATATATTATACAGTCATCTGCGAAAAGTTTATTAGTTGACTCCAAACTCCTCCAAATATCATTTACGTACGCCAGAAACAGAAGTGAGCTCAATACGTTCTCTTGCGGTACCCCAGACGTCACTCTGACTTCCTCAGATAATTGTCCTCCTACTCTAACTCTCGGCGAACGACCTAAAAAGATTTCCTTTACCCATACATCTACCCTCGAAACAACCCCCGAGGCCTCAATTTTCATAAGCAGCCGATCATACGGAACTAAATCGAAATGCACGAATACTTGTTTTATTACTGCAGTCTTCTGCCACAATTGCATAATGAAATAGCTCGTTGAATTAACATCAGTCGGCCATCTTAACTAACATATTTTGAAAGTCGAGAAACCCCATGTTCAAAACCGCTTACATCAAAGCCTGTCGCTGGACACGATGCTCAGCCACATCCATCCACATCCCTTCCTCATTTCCTTATTTATGTAAGATCCATCTTTATGTTACAGTCCCATGGACAATTCGCTTTTTCATGTGGACATCTAAATTCTGCAAGTATAACTCCTCATCCCAGTCGCAGCCAAAAGTCCAGCGCATCCCAAGATCCAAATACTAGGTAACCTGTAAACATCAGATACGTTCTCGTTATGTTTATCTTAAACTGCTCGATTACTTCATCCCACTTAGGTCCCAAATATTTTCCTAAGAACTTCTTATAAACAACTGTGCTTTCTGCACGGAATCGACTCCCTTGGTCGGTTAGCAGAGAAGCATGTCAAACGAAGAACTTAACAAGACATATGAGGATCTTGTGATGATGGGACATAGACTCCGTGTAGTCTCGTAGATAGGTACCGACGTGCTGGAGAAACATACCTTCTACTTTTCTTTTTCGAATAGAAATGATATGGAGGCAGCAGATTCCTACTGAACGTTCTAGCCTACTACATTGTGCCACATTACAGAAAACCATAAGCTTAGAATTAACCTGCCCTCAAGTCTAGTTGAATACAGTTGCAGCGAAAGTACGTCTGAAAAACCATGCGTTAAATGCCGTGAAGCCTTGAGGTTTTAGTGCAGAGTACACAAATTTATTAACGTGATATCGCGTGTGTACGTTGTTACGTCAGTGATGTATTAGTATAAACACGCGTGCAGATTCTTGAGTTGTAATTTTATTTCAGTGGCAATTGCCAAGGGAAGGATGAGGAAAAACTCTTATCTAACACTGCCCATGTGTTTCCGTTAATGTGGGAGGCCAAGTTTAACACCGATATACAACAAGAGGCAAAATTATAACTCGTGTATCTTGATCTTTAAGATCTTAGATAGCACAGAGGAAGACAAAGGGCCCTCAACTGCATCGAAGAAAGCGCTCCCCAGATTTTAGCTGGTGTTCACTTCTTTGGGAATGAAGATCTTATACCTCCAGGACAGACAGACAGACTTCGAAAACTGGTCCAGTGAGTCCGAAGGGACATTGCAGACGATTGGGTGCTGCACCACGGTAACGCGCCAGCTAACACTGCACTCTCAATTCGAGAATTTCTGGCGAAGAAAAACATTCCCCTATTTCCACATCCTCTCTACAACCCAGATCTAGCTACATGCGATTTCTGCCCCTTCCCTAAGTTGAAATCGAAGTTGAAGGGTCATCATTTCGGGACGATGGATAACATAAAAAAATTGTAACCGATAAGCTACACAAACTTACGAAAAATGACTCCCGGTACTACTATGATCAGTGGAAAAAACGTTGGAACAACTGTGTAACTTCCCAAGGGTCATACTTTGAAGGAGATAACTTGTAGTTTCAGGCGAGTCCAATAGACATTTAAATAAAAAATCAGTACACTTACGTTTGGGACAATCCTCGTATATTTTCAAAGGATTTATTAAAAGGTACCTTCATGTTTTAATTTTTTTCTGGCACAGTTGACTAGACTTCAACAAATACATACACGTAGTTCTCTCAGCAATTTCTTCTTTGCCAGCCCTTTTACTAATAAACAACCTGCTTTCTTTTTTGTAGAGTATTAGTTTTTGCCAACTATACTACGGTTAGAGTCATAATTTCAATAATTACCAGCAAAGACCAAAAGCCCATGCATCGAATTTAATTTCAGGTCCTGCTGGCATATACTAAAACAAAACTGAAAATCAATGGCAGAAGATGTATTGTTGTTTCAGAACATTCTGAACAGGAAGCGTGTACAATAAAGCTTACCGCTCTGTAGTTTTTCTAGGTTTCATTTAAACACATTTTGTCAATAAATAATCATAATCTTTTGTTAAACAAAATAGTGTCGTAAATACAGTAAACAGTAAATCGTAGCTACCTCGTTCTATAAATAGCTGATATACTGCCTCAATATATGAATATATCCATTGATTCTGCAGTAAATTCAGGTGATGAATTAAACTGATTATCCTTAATAATTTTGTCTACATGTGCAGCTAACGTTAAGCGAATAGTTTTGTATCAAGAATTGTAAGTAGCTGTTAAGAATGATGCCTTTCATTCACACAAATAAGCAAAATAACTGATTCCTGCCACTGCTGATGCAGTTATTACTCATTCCAAATAGAATAATTGATCTTTTAATGCAATGTGTAACCATCTGCTTAGTTCAGTTCTGCCAGAAAGCGTTATATCTCCAATATTATAATTTACATCTGCTAAAATTGTCAATAAGAATCTTAAAATGTAAGGCAGTAGGTTCAGGTATTAATGTCTTAGCTGTATGTATTTCAGTCCGCCTTGTATCATTAACCCCATATATGTTCAATGGCTGACAGACATGATTCTTGCACGTGTTCAAAATACTGTAAGAATCTGCTAGCAAATCACTTTTCTCATCCTATAAGGTTTAAATCTTTCTCTATAAACTTTAATTTTTATTGTCACTACGCATTTTTTTTCACGTATTCAATCTATTTTTTCTTGAAATGTCATTCAAAACAGTCATCTGGTATAAATTTTGCATAGATTACTGTTTTGTTCCTTTATTTTTATAAAATATATTAACAATTATTTCTGCTTCTAAGGAGTTTGCATCATTTGTCAACAAACTTAATTCGGTAAAATAAAAACGCCGGTACCCAAGATGGATATCCCTTGCCTGTTTTCAGTTGCAAATCGTAACCTGTGGTTTTGATGTACCGAAAACTCAGCACACAACACACCCTTTTTACTTTCCTACGGCGGACCTAAGACAGAACATACAAAGTTATGAAATTTCCTGCCAACCTTTGTCAGTACGTACGGTAGCTACAATTGTTACAGCAGTATTCAAAATATAGAGTGGAGTTTCTCTGTGCGATTCAATCGCTTTCTTCCAAATTTCGACTTGCATATGTAAACTTTCATTGAATAATTTTGGTGTTTCAAGTTTTAGCAACTATAGCCCGACTTCTTATGCCGACAAATAAAGAAAATATATCCAGACGAAGGAGGGGTAATCCGCACTGAGACGATGGGAATTGCACCATTTGCGCCTTAGTTACTTTATGCGATTCAAGTCCCTTTTCCCAGTGTATTTAACTACATGCGTAAGCCTACATATTACTTTCCGGATTTTGTTATTATAATCTCTTACATCTTAGATACTGTATGTTGTATATTGCAATGATGGCAAGTAAAGCAACCCATCCCTGAACCAGAACAGTTGCTACATCTTGTCAGTTTCGGAGGACGACGGCAAAAGATCTGTCAGCGCATAATTCCGTTCCAAAACATCTTTCAAAACGGTTTTCCACCAACTGCTTTTGCAATTTGTCTCGTAGTTGGAACTGACTTAAAAATCATCCAGGGACTTGTATTTCTTTTCAAAGTGCACCCAGACCTTCCAAGGCCAATGCGACTACATTCGGACATAAGGAATAATTCCCGAAGAAAGAGGCGTAAAAATGAGAGTTATAAAATGTATTGGGAATTGGAGATAAAGAATGATAGACTCCTAATATTTGCATTACAGGGAGTTGAATGACGAGCTTAAGGTTCCGACCGCTTTGTCGTCGCATGAACAGCCTTGAACTCTTAAATAAAGAATTACTTTTTCATTCTTGTATTTGTAGCCAAATATTTATCACTTGTGCTGATATTTTCATTTATAAGAGTAGGCCTATTTCATGCTCCGTTTAAATGAATGATAGAATACGAACATACTTGACATCCAAAGTTATCCATCCCCATTACATGCGTACGTCTGTATTAAAGAAGAAAAGCCAAACATTGTTTTCGGTGTTATTAAGTTCCCAGTAAAACATGAAGAACCAACCAATTCATCAGCTGTTTTCGAAAGTACAGATTGGAAAACAACACTTAAAACGAATGTTGTGATTGGACATCGACCTTGAGAGCTGATCGGCAAACTGACTCATGGCACGATCACTAATGCAAGATGAATACAGCTGGCTATAGGAAGAAATTAAGAGTTGCAACATGGCCCACAAGAACTGGCAAGGCGAAGTTACTCACACAGATCATGACGATACAGTTGTTACGATTATCCGACGGTTGTTTATTTCCATCAACACAGTAATAAATTTCTTGGACTTTGGCTTTTTCTTTGTTTCATTGTTTCTGTGTTGGAAGTAAGGCTCGAATTTATTAATTCTATTTATATAATTTCATATTCATGAATCCTTGGTAGGTTCTAACAGCAGGACTGGTGTAAAAGTTCTTGGGTGCAATGCCAACAATGCCAAAATAAATTTGGGACCATATCTACGCACAGTCCTGAACTGAAAATGCAGAAAAAGTAAAGTTAGTATTTACTAAATAACGAACTAACTAACTCCACGGAGCAGAGTCATTCCTGAGAAGGTAACAGGTACCGATCTAGTCAAAAAAATTCCCGCATTTTATGGAATGTACAAGTGTTCGTCACCAGTCCCTAACCCGAGCCAGATCAATCCAGTCCCTGCCCCCCCATCCCACTTCCTGAAGATCCAGCTTAGTATTATCCTCCCACCTACGCCTGGTTCTTCCAAGTTGTCTCTTTCCCTGAGGTTTCCCCACTCTGTATACAGCTCTCCTCTCCCCCATATGTGCTGCATGTCCCGCCCATCTCATTCTTCTCGATTTGATCACCCGAATAATGCTTGGTGAGAAGTATAGATCGTTAAGTTCCTCTTTATGAAGTATTTCCACTCCCTTATTTCCTCGTCCCTCTTAGACCCAAATACTCTCCTCAACACCCTATTCTCAAACACTCTCAGCCTGTGTTTCTCCCTCAGTGTGAGAGACCAAGCCTCACACCCATACAAAAAACAGACAAAATTACAGGTCTCCGTATCTTGATCTTTGTATTTTTAGATAGCATACTGGAAGTCAAAAGATTCTGCACCGAATGATAGCAAGTAACCCCTGACTTCAGTCTGATCTTAATCTCTTCATGGATGCAATTTCGATTTGTTTATTTTGTTCCAAGGTATTTGACCTCTTCCATAATTCCAAGGAATTTATTACCTATTGTCACGTTGTGATATTTCCCTGCATTCCGTTCATGAGACAAAAACATATACTTAGTTTTCTCAACATTTACTCCTACACCAACCCCCCGTCTGGTGACTACCAAAGCTTCTGTGCTTTTCTTTATTGTATGGATGCTTCCACCCTATATATTAACATCACCATAAACCAGAAGGTGATGCATACCATTTAATTTCAAGCGCTCCTGGCTTGTCTGAACCTACTTAATGGTGTATTCTAAGACAAAATTGAAAGGCAATGGCGATAGAGCATCTCCGTGCTTCAAACCATTCTCAGTAAGGATCATGTCAGAGAAATGTTAGCCTGCCCGGTCTCTGTTATGGGTTTCATGTAAACACATTTTCATTAGCCTTATTAGTTTCACAAGAATACGGAACTCAGTAACATTATTATACAAAGGCTCGTTCCTACTTTAATTTAGAATTTGCACGTGAAATATATTTGAAAAGGAACTTTGAAATACAACCACACTTCTCGGGGTCCGTAGCAGCAGCACCGATTGCCGTAACTTCTAACCGGCTCCGCCGACAGGCACTGCTGGCATACCACCGGGCAGCGGTTGCTGCGCGCACGGTCGTCAGATACTAGATGATCTGCGGTCGTCAGTGCCGAACGGACAGCCCATGCGATCGGCAGCACAGATCGGCAGGATGGTAGTGCCCGTTGAGGAACTCAGCCGCTTCATAAAAGAGGCTATGATGGCTGTGGGTACCGTCCGGGAACACGCTGAGCAGATGGCAGACTTGTTGGTGGCTGCCGACTATAGAGGACATTACAGCCACGGCCTCAACCGACTCGGTGAGTGGCGCCTTACACAAGCATTTCATGGTATTTATTGACTAATACTGGGTGGAGCATTTCTTCGCTCTCAACGGTATGGCATCGGCGTCAGAGCAAATAAGCTTAATCGATGCAGTTTATAAAACACCAATAAACAAAATAAGAACCAACCAAGATCTTATTTTAGAATTCGGTATCAGGCAACAAAACAGCAAACAGAAATTAAATTCAAAATATCCTTTCGACAAGAATAAATTTTGGAAAGGCTCCTCATTACTCAGTTGAAAACTGTTCCGTCCATCTCCAGATATAATTACATAAGCTCACGTATCTTAATGGATTGCAATTTGTAATACCCTACCATCATAGTACACGAAACACTTGTCCTTGTTACATATCAGTTTCAGATATGTTTCTGTCCTGGGACCATTACACACACACACACACACACACACACACACACACACACACACACACACACACACACATATGAGGTTCTATGAGTAAATAAGATAACGTGGCCTGCAATTTCATAACTAAACAAACCGCACTGATAGTGATTATATCCGGGAATTCGTCACCGTGCAGCTGTGATCTGTTTACATCACCGAAGCAATATCTTGATGGCCACGAATCCAAAGACAGACGCGAGGTGAAAGCCCTTATGAGACGTTGGTAAAAATACGTGGCATAGGGAAGAGCAAAGTTCGTCGCACCATGGGATAAACGCCTGAAACTAAGTGAGGACTACGTAGAAAAGTAGCGGGATAGCAATACAAATAAATCGGAACCTTTTTTAGAAGTGGAAGTCAAGTACCCAAATACATGCATTTTATGACAGATTCTCGTGCATTTCTTATTAACATTGTTGAGTAAAGGGACTTATTGCAAAAATTACATAATGAGGAGCATCATAGTTTGTACTCCAGGCTGAAAATTAGTAGGAATGCAAAGGGCGAGAAATTTATTACGCTTTGGAGACAAGAGAAATCATACAAAATTTTGGTCGGAATGCCTGAAGAAAAGACGCCTATTCGAAGACACAGGTCTAAATCACACCATGATTTAAAAGATTAAGGTGGAGCAATGTATGCTGGATTAAACTGGCGAAAGCAGGAAAAAAGGCGGATTGTTTTGAAACCGTAGTGAAACTTCTGATTCCATAAAAGGCCAGAAAGTCCTTAACCGTCTAAGTTACTTCAGATCTGAAGAAAGACTCTCCCCGTATTGTAAGTAACTCGTTTACGAAGTGTCAGGTTTCCGCGAAGTGTCCTACTCTTTAGTTTCATCATGAGCAGCGGTCCAGAGAGAATATAATTCAAAGCGTTTGAAATGATATTCTGTTTAATACAGAATATTGGCTACATATTTAGGAACTTCGTGATTTAATAAACGTCGCCTAGCGATGTTACAACCTTAAATGAAGGTTATGAAGATTTGGAGGACATGCAGATCGGGGAAATACAAATAAATAGGATCGTGCCTAATGAAATTTTTGCTGTCAGCTGTGTTGAACTTTCAGACTTTGCTACTAGACAGTTATCAACCAAAATATGTGACACAGGACCGGTTTAAGGCTTTTTACATTACAGATGATGTATTAAACGTATGTTTTATGTGTAAATTCTTATATTTCCGAAGACCTTACATTACTCTATGTGCAATGTACTTTTAGGTATATAAGCAGGTAACGCCTCTGAATGTATTAATTCATTGGGTCCAGTAGTACCTCAAACAGACACTAGGCTTCCGTATAAACGTTACTCCTCTCTTTCCTACAGCGGTGCTTATTTGATGGGGGAGGGGAGAGGAGAAGACTGGTGCAGCAACCCAAGGCGACACGGAGCAGCAAAGTGGTCGGCAAAATGAAGAATATTTTGACTGAAATTCTTTCTGTTCTCAAAATTTATAAATTATCCGCTTGAGAAAATTATAAAGAAATCAAATCAGTGCACATTGTTCGATTCAAGCACTGCGAATACTGTACGCAGTGCTCTATACCTTCTGGTCTCCACAACTACATATATATTCAGTAACAACAGTTTTAATTTTATATTTATATTTACTTAATAATATGAAGATAACAACTTAATTTTAGAATGACGAAAGTTACTCGTATGACTTTATGACATAAGTCTTCGTACAACGCAACGCAGACACGTTGCTCGCTTCAATTGCTTCGGATAAGACCGACCTAAGGCTTGTACAGAGCTTTTAAGCCAGTTCTACTTAGTGTTGATGTGCAAAGTTTCAACTGAATAAACTGACGGATCGTCTGGTGAAATCGGTGTGGGAGAAAATCGTCACCTTCAGTTCATGAAATATGGCTTGGTACAGTTAGTACCAACGTGACGTCAACTGCTTAGAAGTTTTTTCTTTTATTCGTCACTTTGCGCGTGTTGCTTCCCTTCGACAAAATTTAAGTGAAAGGGAAGGAAACTGCGAGAGAAAATAAAAAAGAATAATCCAAGCTCTCACGTGTTCATGACAGCTTTTTTAAAAAAGGGAATATTGTTTCAGCAGGTTCAAACAGGCCAGAAAATCGAGAAAATTAATCTACACTTTACGAAAACCTGAACGACGAATCAGCTGGCTGTGTAGATTAAGAAAATGAATCCAGTTTGCTACAGGTTGATCAATCAAAAAGTAGTGAAAAGCATTATGGTCTAGAGCAGTTAAATCCAGACTTCAAATATCACATTTTTCTGAAAACACAGCTGCAGGCAACAAAAGTACATACTTCAAGATGTTACCTCATCTCCAATCCTACAAATAAAAATGATAAGGTGCTTGATATGATTGGCGACTGAAGTATAGATTGTGCAGCTTTACAAGATGTGAACATATGGCCTATTATGATTCCCTCTGGTAAAGAATGAATCACTCAGCTGCAGAAGAGTGGCGTTTATTTTCCTAAGAAAAACCTGGGAGGTATTTAATAAACACTGTTAACAGGAAGGTCCAAAATATCAGGAATACTACTGTAGGTAGGAGTGTTTTTCTTGCAAAAAGGAAGTGGAAGAGTACGGTGTTTCTTTGGATGCTGGATGAGTCCATCAAGGGCATTATTTCTCTAACCACAAATATCTTCTTTCAGAGATTAGGTGCTTGAGCAAACATTGCTACTCTCGGTGTAAGCATGGTGTCGTCCAGTATTTTCTGTGTGTTGTGGGAGCGTGCTGTCGTCCACTATTTACATTGTTGACAAGTAATTTTTTTAGTGTATTCCTTGCAATACTTTGCTTGTGTTGTGTGTTAAGATAACTGCAGATGAGCAGTTGTCATATTATATCGGACTGTCATTGAACAGAAGGGCTGAAGCACTTCCTACAACTGTGTTTTGCACCCGAATTTCTTCTTTCCGGAATCATCTCAATATTGCGCGTTTCTAGTTTGGCCGATAATCTGCAGTGTGATAAATGTGTAAATACAAATTTTCTCTTTTGTTTTCAGCACAGCTTTTTTTCTTTTATTGATAAGCATAACCTCAATGTAACTCTTTTACTTTTGCGGTAAGGAAATTTGTAAATTAGATTTATGTAACTCTCCCGAAATAGCTGGCAAGTAGGCTTATGTCTTCGAACAGCTAACGACAAGTATCCTTGAAACAAGCGCACCTGTTCAGAATGGTAAAAGACAGTTCTCCCTTCTGGCTTAGTGCAGTAAATTCACGCTACATTTCTACAAATGTAAATAAATTTCATTTTTCGCTTCTGAAATCAGAAACAGCTCTTTTTCTATCAATTTTGAAATTACAAATTGATTTGAAAACCCTCGCTGACTACCCTCTCGAGATATGTGTTCTCTGTGTGTTATGTAGCTAGGTTCATGTGCTGCGAAAAAACGTCATGTAATTTCAAATTTGGGGTTGGGGCGTAGTGTTGAATGCATTTGTTACAGCAATATGTGGCACCCAAAACAAGTTAAAACTTTCTACTAAAATAAATTACTGCATTCGTTCTCAATGACTTTAAAGTATTCACTGTTCACCTTCAAACTACGGTACTTTTGAAACTTTTAACTCGCAGCGAGCCCCGTTATTTGACTTGTATTTTGTTAGACACTGGCCACTTCCTGTTGCGAGGGTATGACACATTCGGACCCTCGTTGCCACTCATATAGCTGTTGTAATCTTCTACTTAATTCATCAGTCTGGAATCGAACTAGAACTGTCAATAAACGTTCGGTTACATTT
>Ga0099364_10014196_pt1 | contig 10623 bp, 13 predicted proteins | sample TergutTh196P3_FD_73070 | JGI IMG/M metagenome (GOLD analysis project Ga0099364, IMG submission 73070) | Microcerotermes parvus P3 segment gut microbial communities from Pointe-Noire, Republic of the Congo - Th196 P3 | ecosystem: Host-associated > Arthropoda: Insects > Digestive system > Gut ...
CTGGAACAGGCTCAGCTGCTGAAGATTTTCTCGTTATGCTTGACCAAGCAGAGCGAGTAACAATAGTTGGGAAAGCAACTTTTGGTTCTTCTGGAACTCCATATTGGATTTCTTTAGAAAGTGGTGGTGCAGTTGGTATCTGCTCTATGTGGCATAAATACCCCGATGGCAGAGAATTTATCAACATCGGCATTCAACCTCATATCGAAATAGAAAATACCATTGAAGATATGAAAAATGGTGTGGATGCTGTGATGAATAAAGGACTGGAAGAGGTCCGAAGGCAGATAGGGGTAAGGGAATAATCTTTATAAAGGAAAAGTTAATATAAATATAATTAGTGAACAGTCTCGGAAAAATTTTGCATCTACAAAAAAAATGATTGACGAAAGAGGGACGTTATTTATCGTGACACGTGAGTTGAAGAAGTCAAATAAAAAGATAGAGGTGACCCTATGACATTAAAGCAACAAGGGATTTTCTATTCAAGTGCATTGCATTTATTAGTATTAACGTTGTTATTCATTGTGCAGTTTAAAGTAAAAACACCACCAACTAGGGAAATCATAGAGTTTATCATGATTGATATGGTAGAGCCTATTGTGGTGAGTCAGCCAGCTACTACGAGACCACCTGCTGCAACGGAAAATAGGATAGCAGACACTCCGACACAAGATACCATACAGCATCAGACAGAGATTGACTTACCCGTAGCCACATATCCTGACATCGACCCTGTAGATATATCAGCACTACCACAAAGAGCTGATAGAAATGTCAGAGGGAATGTTCATGGTACATCAATCAGAGATTCGCTGATGAGAGTCTCCACACCTACTGTAAATGTTTTTGAAAACCCACAAAGTGCGTTGACAAACCCCCTAGGCCAAGGCTCAAACATTGGAATAGAAGGTTTTGCGGATGAAATAAAACAACAAACTGGTAATATTTCTCAATTTATATTGGAGGGAGAAGTGATAAACAGAACTGTATTAAACAGAGTTTTACCGGAATTTCCTGAGAATATTATGAGAAATGCTACGGTTGTTATTCTGTTTTCGGTAGCAGAAAATGGAAGCGTGCAAAATATTAGCTTCAGTAGACGTAGTGAACCAGAATTTGAAAGAGCGTCTGAAAATGCACTAAGGCAATGGACTTTTAATAGAGCAGATAGAACACACACTGGACAAATTACTTTTAATTTTATTTTAAAATCGGAAAGTGTTGATTGAGATTTTTGATTTTGATAGTGTGATGTTTGCCCGGATATAATGGGAGAGATTTATTTTCATGAGTAGACTTTATAATGACCAAGATATATTATCCATTTCTAAACCATGCTCAATACAATACAAAAAACCTTTGATAATGGGTATTTTAAACATCACAAAAGACTCTTTTTCAGATGGGAATAAATTTACCGATATTGATGCGGCTACCCAACATGCAAATAAAATGGTAAATGAAGGTGCCGCAATAATAGATATTGGGGGAGAATCAACAAGACCTCAAGCAAACGCTGTCGATGTAGATGAAGAAATTAAAAGAGTATTACCTGTCATTAGTATTTTACGAAATAGCCGTCAGTTTAAATCTAAGACTGAAAATACAGAATCAAGTTTTCACACAGAAAACGCTGATACAAGTTTGATACATAAAACATCGCATAATACCAATAAACCATTGATCAGTGTTGATACATATAAATCTCAAGTAGCCAAAGAAGCTATAAAAGCTGGGGCTGACATTATTAATGATATATATGCTCTTAGATATGACGGCTCTATGGTCAATGTTTTAAAAGACTTTCCTCATTCAAAAATAATCCTTATGCATATGCAGGGAACGCCTAATACAATGCAATTAAACCCTAAGTATGAAAATGTAATCAAAGAAATATTGGATTTTTTTAAAGAACGTATAGATTATTGCCTGAGTAATGGCATTTCCGAAAACAGAATTATAATAGACCCAGGAATAGGATTTGGTAAAACATTTGAACATAATATTATCATACTAAAAGAAATAGAAAGATTTCACTGCTTTAATCTACCTATACTATTAGGTGCGTCAAGAAAAAGTTTCATCAATCATATTTATTATTCCAGTCCCCAAGAAAGGTTGGTGGGTTCTTTAGCTAGCTCTGTCATTGCTTGCTTAAAAAAAATTGATATAGTTAGAGTTCACGATGTAAAAGAACATAGGGACCTCATAAATTCTTTATTCTGGATGCTTAAATGACATTTTTACTGCCTAAATTAGCTGATATTTTTGATATTATTATAGTCGCTTTGCTACTTTATAGCACATTGTTAGTACTCAAAAAGAATACAGGCATTGAGCTACTAGGAATTTTGATTTTTATGTTTTTATTAAATTTTTTAGCAGAAATATTTAGCTGGAATATGATTTTAGGAATTATGAGAGGATTGCAAAGTTATTGGATACTTGCTATCATCATCCTTTATCATAGCGAAATAAAAGATTTACTTAAGCAATTTTCTAAAAACAAAAATTTTATTTCTCTTTTTAAAAACCCGGTAAAGATGACTATCAGCCCAATATTGGAATCCATTTCTATTTTCTCAGATACCAAAACAGGAGCTATTCTTGTCTTTGAAAGGAATCAAAAGCTTGAGAGCTATATCTCTACCGGTGAGATTATAGATGCCAAAATGTCGTCTAAACTTTTACTATCTATTTTTAACACCGCCACTTTGTTGCACGATGGCGGTGTCATAATAAGAGGTGACCGCATTTATGCAGCAAAAGTAGTATTACCCTTGACAAAAAATGAGGATTTTGGTAGATCATACGGAACTCGACATTTAGCAGCCATAGGCATCACAGAAGTTTCAGACGCTTTTTGTATCGTTGTTTCTGAACAGACAGGTAGAATTTCTTTTACAAAGAACAAGGACATACATACCGACCTCAGTTTGGAAGAAATTTTTCAAATGTTGACAGACGAAACAAAGCTTTGAAATACCGCAAAGCGGTTCCACCCACATCACATGGATACAAATATAAGACCTCTATTTATTAGTCTCACCGGAAATATAGGCACGGGAAAGTCTTTAATTTCAAATTTTTTATTGAAAAACTGTTATGATGTGTTTAGTGCCGACACAATCTCTCATAATTTGATGAAAGAAACGCAAGTAAAAACTGATATAAAAAAACTATTTGGAAACGAAGTATTTACAAATCATGATATCGATAGAAAGAAAATTAGAAAGATTGCATTTGATAATCCAAATATATTGGCACAATTAAATCAATACATGCACATAAAAATACTTCATAAACTTCAAGATATCATGGATGGATATTATATAAAAAAAGCGAATCATGATGTAGTCTTTTTTGAGATACCCCTTTTGTTTGAATGTAAACTAGAAAATAGTTTTGATCTAAATGTGCTCACGGTATCTGAAGATGCAGTATTACTCGAAAGAGTCTCAAAAAGAGATAAATGCTCTATAAGTGAAGTTCAGGCAATATTATCACACCAACTATCTCAAGAAATAAAAATATCAAAAGCAGACATTGTGTTATACAACAATCATGAAATAGAAGCTTTGCAGCTACAATTATTCGTACTGATTCAATCATTAAAGCATATTAAAAAAAAAACATTACTAAAGTTGATATAAAAATAAAGTGGCGGCGATTTTATCGATTGGTGATCACATAGATATATCAAACTTTTATAGCTCGGAAATTAATAAAATTCCAATGTCGAAACAAAATCATTTGACAAAGTAATAGGGTTTGAAATATTTGTGTAGCACTAATGATTAGTACATTAGTATAAGTGTAGGTTAAAAAGAGTTTTTTTTTACACATAAATAATAGTTAGATTGAGAGGCTGAAATGTCTGCCTGTTTGATTTAGGTTCATTTAAAATTGAACTTTTTAAAAGATAATAGGAGGAAAGTCCGAACACCATAGGGCAGAATACTTCTGAAAAGGAAGCTTTGGTGACAGAGAGCAAGCTCCACAGAGACAAACCGCCTGATGTTTCGATGTGAGGTAAGGGTGAAAAGGTAGTGTAAGAGACTACCAGTCGGGGTAGTGATATCCCGAGCTAGGAATGCCTTATTCGGTGCAATACCAAATAGAAAAGTCTTTATACTATTGTATGACTTGATTTGCCCGATCAGGATGACTTTTGGGTAGGTAGCTATATCCGTTCTGAATAGAGTTCGGTAGAACATAGCAATATACGGGATAGAGGAATAGACATTGTTTTGCTTTTTAGGCAAAAAACAGAATTCGGCTTAACAGCTTCTCAATCTTTATTAACTTTTGCTTATCGTTATTTAGTTTTCGTTATCTATTCTTTGCCTTAAATTAAATATTTCCTGTTCCAATCTTTCTATATCGTATTCTATCTCAGACTTTGACTTTTTTAATATTCTGTTTATCATATCTTTTGAATAGCTATATAATTCATTATTAAACACATCTGGTCCCATAATAAATACTTCACTTAGATTCCTATTATCTATCAAACTATTGCTTAAATCAACAAGTTTTATTTGCCTATTACTATTTCTCCAAATGTCAAAATGCATGGGTTGATTTTGTAAACCCATATTCATCGCATCGGTCAAGCTTTTTTCAGAGATAGTTTCTTTATCATTAATTGAGATTATTATATCACCAGCTTCCAAGCCTTGTATAGAAGCAATAGAATTTTCACGAACGTCCAGAATCACCATACCTTTTTCAAGCTTTAACAATCTTGCCAGAGCAAATGATATAGGCTCGACATCAATTCCTATAAATAGCCACGGATTTTGTATATAGTTGTATATGTACAACTCTTGATATAATGCGTTTCTTCTACTAAACTGTATTTGTTTTATCAAGGGTTGGTTGTCTCTTACTAACAACACATAAACACTCGTAAAAGGTTTGCTATTTCCCATAAATCTTTGTAAATCAGATTCATTCCTGATATAAAGATTGTCAATTTTATATATAATATCATTTTCTCTTAAACCATAAATGTCTGCCGGTGAACCGAGCATTATTGTATCTATTTTTATTCCAAAATCTAGATTAGCTTTCCTTAATTCCGAAGCACTAGGTAATGATACATATATACCTAAATAGGCTTCAAAAGCTACCAAACTAGAACATAACAATACAATCAGAGAAAAAATAAAAAATTTCATAGTGAGTGGTAGAAACTATTCTTTGATCAATAAAGAATCTTGTTTTGTTGTGAACTTTTGACTTCGCTGACGTAAATCAACGTTTTGTTTTCTTGATTTCTAAATTTGTGAATCAAGTAAGACTTGTCCTCTTCAATAAAATGTAAAGAACTCGTATCAGTAGATATTGTCCTGATGTTCGATGAAAAATCAGAAATATCAATATCTTTTTCAGCTAAAAGCAACATATCCAGAGCCGCATCATTGTCTCTAAACACAAGGTTATTAATGTTGTGAGCGGTTTGTGGTTTCATGATAAAAACAAGACACAACACCAGCAGACTAAATATTGCAGTAGAATATGCAAAGTGAAATAATCTCCCAGCTTTTTTTTCGAAAACCAACTGTTTAAGTTCGTATTTTAGTCTTATTGCAAAAGGGCCAGGGTGAAAGCTAGGTGCTTTAACCTCATATAGAAATTTGTCTATAGGCATCTCTAAGTACCTCCTGGGGCATTATAGATTCAAGTTTTTTCAGTGCTCTATGTAGATTCACTCGCAGAGTAGATTCATTTTTTCCTGTAATATGCGAAATTTCAGAAAACGACTTTTTCTCAAAAAATCTCAACATTATAATATCTCTGTCTTTTACGGGAAGTTTATTTAAATATTCATGCACGAATTTAAATGACTTTTCTTCTCCATAATTATTAGTCTCATAGGTCGATTGAAGATCATCTTTCATTATCGTTTGACGTATCTTCTCTTGTTTTTTTTCCTTTTTCGCATAATTACATATTTCGTTGTATGCGATGCGGTATAACCAAGCAGAAAAAGGGATTTTCCTCCATTTAAAAAGATGCAAATTTTTCATGGCTTTAAAAAAAACTACAGATACGATGTCTTCTGCAACTTCTCTATTGTAAACTCTGTACATCACATATTGAAAGATTTGAGGCATATATTTCTCGTAAATATAGTCAAATGCTTGATAATCTTTTTTCGCGTGAGATATTATCTCTTTCTCGTCTATTTCTTCTCTGTACTCCATCGGTCGCCCTCCTTTGTCAGCTTTTTATAATATACACAACATCACTATAGTCGAATTATTACATTTTTTTTTTGTTTTGTTAATTTATTGGTAGTGTCTTTTTTTTTGCAAAAAACTGATGATCAAAAATCCCATCATACATCAACAACTTACAGGATATTACTGTATGAAAAATCGTACTATTAACTAGTTTTTCCTAGAAAGAAATTTTTTCTGAAACCTAAACCTCTAATATCTCTTTTTCTTTATTTCTAGCTGCTTCATCAATTTTTTCTATCCATTTATCAGTTGATTTTTGTATATCTTCTAGAGTTTTCTTTTCTTGATCTTCTGTTAGCTCACTTGCTTTTTTCATTTTCTTGACTTGTTCATTTTGATCTCTTCGGATATTTCTGATAGAAACTTTTGAGTCTTCTGCTATTTTTTTTATTTGTTTAACGATATCTTTTCTTTTCTCTTCTGTTAGAGCTGGGAAGGGTAGTCTTATTATGTTGCCATCATTTTCAGGGGTAATTCCTAGATTTGCAGCTAATATTACTTTCTCGATATCTCCTAGTGTTGTTTTGTCATACGGTTGTATTGTGATCATTCTCGGCTCAGGAATGTTTACATTGGATAGCTGTTTTATAGGTGTCGGGGCTCCATAATATATTATTTTTAAGTCTTCCAATACAGACGCACTTGCTCTGCCTGTTCTTGTTTTGGTAAACTGATGAATCATGGATTCAAATGATTTACTCATTTTCTCTTCTAATTGAGTAATTAATTCGTTCATAATATGTCTCCTTGTGTAATACTGTGAGCTTACAGCTTTGAATTATTTATAAAAATATGAAATCCCTCTAATATAATATTGTGCAAACAAAAACTTTACACTGCCTCACCTATTCACTTACATAGGTTCCTATATCATTTGATAATATGGCTTTTTTTAAGTTTCCCTTTTTTGTAATATTAAAAACTTTAATAGGAACTTTGTAGTCTCTTGCCAACGAAAAAGCTGTCATATCCATTATGTTTAGTTGTTTTTGTAAAGCATCAGAATAATTTATTTGGGGAATAAAAATGGCTTTATCACATTTTTTAGGGTCAGAAGTATAAATTCCGTCTACTTTAGTCCCTTTGAGTACTAAATCACATTTAAGCTCAATAGCTCTGAGGATAGCTGCTGTATCAGTTGTGAAAAATGGGTTTCCTGTTCCCCCAGAGAAAAAACAGACAATCCCCTTTCGTAAAGAATTATCTGCTGCAGAATAGGTGTAGTATTTAGAAATTTTGTCTAAAGCAAATGCTGAAAAAACTTTAGTGACACAACCTTTTTGTTTTAATATATCAGAAACAACAATTGCATTTTGAATAGTAGCTAGCATGCCAACATTATCGGCAGCAACTCTATCTATCGTTGTCAGTTCTTTACCTCTAAAAAAATTGCCGCCACCCAAAACAATTCCTATCTCAAAACCCATGTTTTTTATCTCGAGGATATCTTCCGTCAACTGATCTAGTATTCCCAAATCAAAGCCGAACCCTTTATCCCCAGCTAAAAACTCACCACTCAGCTTTAAAATTAACCTTAATGATTTAAATGAATCCCCCCCTATGTCTTCCATACAGGGGGGATTTTTAAATTCTTTATCTTGAATTACGCATCCAGAAGTCATTACTCACCAAGTGCATATCTTGTAAAGCGAGAGATCTGAATGTTTTCTCCTATCGTAGCTATAGCTTCAGAGATAACATCTTGAACTGTTTTCGTAGGGTCTTTCACAAATTCTTGCTGTAACAAGCAATTTTCTTTATACATTTTCAAGACTTGACCTTCTACTATTTTTTCTACTATGGCGTCAGGTTTCCCTTCGTTAATAGCTTTGTTACGATAAATCTCTCTTTCGTTTTCTATCAATTTTGGGCAAAGCTCATCAGGCCTTATAGCTAATGGACTTGAAGCAGCTATGTGCATAGCAATATCTTTACACAAAACTTCAAACTGTTCATTCTTTGCGACAAAGTCCGTTTCACAGTTTACCTCTACTAGAACACCTATTTTATGGTTTGTATGAATATAAGAGTATATACGTCCCTCTTTGGTGTCTCTATCAGACTTTGAAATAGCCTTAGCTATTCCTTTTTCTCTAAGCCAATTTGTGGCCTTTTCTATGTCTCCTGTGCATTCTTGTAATGCCTTTTTGCAATCCATCATGCCTGCACCGGTTTTATCTCTCAATTCTTTTACTAATTTTGCATTGATTTCCATTTGTTACTCCTTGTTAAATTTTGCACGATTTATGTACTACTAAAAATCTATCATCTTTAGTCTTTATTTTCTAAATCTATATTTTTAATGAGACTTTCTATATCGATTTCTTCTTCATCTACGGGATAGTTTTCTACATTAACAAGTTCAGAATCATGTGCTGTTTTATCCTGATAGTCATATGCTCCCTCTGATATCAATTGCCTTCCATCCATTACAGCTTGAGCTAATATTCCTATAATCAGATCAATAGCTCTAATAGCATCATCATTTGAAGGAATTACATAATCTACAGAATCTGGGTTACAATTTGTATCCACCATCCCTATGATAGGTATTCCTAAAATGCGAGCTTCATGTATAGCTATATGCTCATAATTTGTGTCCACGACTACCACTACGCCGGGCAACGTGTCCATTTTTCTGATACCACCAAGTGATTTTTCTATTTTATCATACTCTCTTTTCATCTTGATTTGCTCAAGCTTTGTGTATGAGCTGATTGTACCATCTTCGACGATTTGTTCGTAATAGTACAGTTTTTCAATGGTTCTTCTGATTGTAGCCATGTTTGTAAGCATTCCGCCATACCAACGAAAGTTTACATAGTTTGTATTTGACTTTATAGCTGCTTCTTTTACGGCTTCTTGTGCTTGTTTTTTTGTTCCAACAAAAAGCACTTGTTCACCTCTACTTGCTACATTTTTTATCTGATTGTAAGCCGAATTTATGGCATCAACTGTCTGTTTTAAGTCCAGTATATGGATGCCATTCCTCTTTATAAAAATATACTTCTTCATTTTGGGGTTCCATTTATGAGTTTGATGACCAAAATGAACGCCTGCTTCAAGTAATTGCTTCATTGTAACGACTGACATTAAATTTCTCCTAAAATTACGGTTATTTTAACAATATTGATATACGCAATTCCGTTTTCTTTATTTAGAAAACACCGCCTTGCAACTCATATATTGCATTTTTTCTCCAATACCACCACACTTGTGATAAGCTATATAATGACACGTCTTTCACAATATGTAAAGGCGGCTAACATCCCCTCTTTAAAAAGAAAAGAATATTTATGTTCCCATATGGTATTAGCGTTTTGAAAACTGGAATCGTTTCCTTGCTTTAGGTCGACCGGGTTTTTTCCTTTCGACCATTCGTGGATCTCTCGTCAACAATCCTTTTGCTTTCAAGGCAGGTTTTAGAGTATCGTCATATTTGACTAAAGCTCTACTAATTCCATGACGGATTGCACCTGCTTGGCTCGACAAGCCTCCACCAAAAACATTAACTCTGAGATCAAACTTGTCACCCATTTGCACTAACTCAAATGGTTGCTCGACGACCATCTCAAGGATTTCTCTGGCTAAATATTTCTTCATCGGCAATGTGTTGATAATTCTTTTTCCTGTGCCAGGAGTGATTATCACTCTCGCTACTGATGTTTTTCTTCTTCCTACTGCATCGAAAAATTGCATTAATTAACCTCCTAAACAGACAACACAACTGGCTTTTGAGCACTATGAGGGTGTGTGTCTTCTACATAAACTTTTAATTTCTTAATCATCTTTCTTCCTAAAGAATTTTTAGGCAACATTCCTTTAACTGCCTTTAAAATCACTTCTTCTGGTTTTTCCGATATCATTCTTTTGAACGGTATCTTTTTTAATCCACCTTGAAAACCACTATATCTTTGGTATTCTTTCTGCAGTTCCTTGCTACCTGTTAAAACTATTTTGTCTGCATTTATGACGATGACAAAATCACCACAATCTAAATTCGGAACAAAATACGTCTTATTCTTACCCCTCAAGAGATGAGCGACTTTTGTCGATAATCTGCCCAGGGTCTGCTGTGCCGCATCTATCAAATACCAATCCCGTGATATATCATCAGGTCTGGGTGTAAGAGTTTTCATCCTCTACTCCTTTCAATATATTTATGTCGGAACAAATAAATTTTATCCACCTCTAAATGTCAAGTGAAAAAAATTATTTAATAAAAAAAAAATGCATGTTGCTATCTAATTAACTATTTATTTTAACAATATCATCCTTTTAATATCAGAAAATCCTTCTGTTCTCATCTGGTAAAAATAAAGCCCACTGCCAACGCTTTTTTTATTTTCATCAGTACCATTCCACACTA
>Ga0099364_10014197_pt1 | contig 10622 bp, 11 predicted proteins | sample TergutTh196P3_FD_73070 | JGI IMG/M metagenome (GOLD analysis project Ga0099364, IMG submission 73070) | Microcerotermes parvus P3 segment gut microbial communities from Pointe-Noire, Republic of the Congo - Th196 P3 | ecosystem: Host-associated > Arthropoda: Insects > Digestive system > Gut ...
CGCCCGTTATTCAATACAGTGTTATAGTAAAGGGACAAGTTACAGGGCCTTTTAATTTACAGCAGCTTGCGCAAATGGCGCAGAGCGGGCAATTTGACAGACAATCTCTTGTTTGGAAACAGGGAATGGTGGACTGGACAGCCGCAGGAACAATTGCAGAATTGACAGAAGTTTTATCTTCGGTTCCGCCGCCGCCGCCGGCATAAGCGATACATTTTGTATCAAACTTACTTGCCTATCCTGCCAAAAAATCAGTAAACTTGTTTTATGGCTAGACATACACTGGGTGAACACATCACCGAACTGCGAAACACCTATACTATCAGCAGGGAAACTCTTGCAGAACGAAGCGGGGTAGCAGTCGAACTCATCACAAAAATTGAAAACGAGGGGCTTATTCCCGATTTAGCTCCACTGATCAAAATTGCCAGGGCCCTGGGGGTCCGGCTGGGTACCCTTCTGGACGACCATGAACAGCTGGGGCCGGTTATTAACAGGGCAGGAGAAGCAGATGCAGCAGTCCGTTTTGTAACGGGACTGCCGGATGCAAAAGCACAAGCCGCTGCTGCACCGGCCAATGAACGGCAGGGCTTAATATTTAAAGCACTGGCAGCAGATAAAAACAGCCGCCACATGGAGCCTTTTATCGTAGATATTAAAAGCGACGCACAGCAGGAAAAATCGATCCACGAGGGCGAAGAATTTATCTATGTACTGGAAGGAAAACTTGCTCTGGAATACGGCACGCTTAAGGAAACCCTTAATACCGGAGATTCGGTTTATTACGATTCAATTGTACCGCACAGGGTTCTGTCTGCATCGGACTCTGATCCGGTAAGGATTCTTGCGGTTATTTATACGCCTGTATAGTAAAATCAACTTCTATGTTGATTTCAAAGAAATAGGAGACATTGTGGAATACCTGGAAAAAACCCTGGGCGAGGTGTTACGGGAAAAAGCCCAGGCCCAGCCGGATAAAGATTTTTTGATCTATGCTGATCGTAACCTTCGCTTTAGCTATGCTGAATTTGACAAGCGGGTCGATGACCTTGCCAAGGGCTTTTTAGGCATGGGACTTAAAAAGGGTGACCATGTGGGCATCTTTGCCACCAATGTACCTGACTGGAATACAATCCTTTTTGCCTGTGCCCGTTTGGGTATAGTCAGTATCACTGTAAATACAAGCTATAAAGTCCACGAGCTGGAATATGTGATTAAGCAGTCCGATATGATCTGCCTGTGTATGATCGACGGCTGGCGGGATTCGGATTATGTGGGCATGGTGAACGAGCTTATTCCGGAACTTAAAACCTCGGAACGGGGTTATTTAAACAGCGAAAAATTTCCCTTTTTAAAATACATTGTATATGTTGGACAGCAAAAACGCCGGGGCATGTACAGCTTTAACGAGCTGCTCCTCCTTGGCCAGCACAGCGATGCTTCAGAGTTCCGTAAAATCGAAGCATCTTTGGACTGTAACGATATTGTTAACATGCAGTATACCAGCGGAACAACCGGCTTTCCCAAAGGGGTAATGCTTACCCACCGGAATATTTTAAATAACGGCCTTGGAATAGGCGATAATCAACGGCTTAGCGAAAAGGACATTGTCTGCCTGCCCGTTCCGCTGTTCCATTGCTTTGGCCTTGTCTTAGGGATGATGGCAGTCCTTACCCACGGAGCAGCCGCAGCAATCCTGGAATGGTTCGATCCCCTTTTGGTGCTGGCAACAGTGCAAAAGGAAAAGTGTACTGCCCTTTACGGCGTACCTACGATGTTTATTGCAGAGCTTAATCATCCCATGTTTAAGATGTTCGACCTTAAAAGCCTTCGTACCGGTATTATGGCGGGGTCTCCCTGTCCTATCGAAACCATGCGCCAGGTAATCGATCAAATGTATATGAAGGAAGTAACGATTTGCTACGGCCTTACAGAATCTTCTCCGGTTATGACCCAGACACGCTTTGACGACAGCATCGAAGTAAAAGTAGAAACCGTAGGCCGTGCCATGCCCGGCGTAGAAGTAAGCATACGCAACCCGGAAACAGGCGAAGAATGTCCCGATGGCACACACGGCGAATTTTGCTGCCGGGGCTACAATATCATGAAGGGCTATTATAAAATGCCCGAAGCTACAGAAAATTGTATAGACAAAAACGGCTGGCTGCATTCCGGCGACCTTGGGGTTAAAAACAATGACGGCAATTTTAAGGTAACAGGCCGTATTAAAGACATGATTATCCGGGGCGGCGAAAATATATACCCCAAAGAAATCGAGGATTTTTTGTATACCATGCCCGGGGTAAAGGATGTACAGGTGGTAGGCATTACCAGCCAAAAATACGGAGAAGAAGTAGGAGCATTTATTGTACTCCAGCCAGATTCTGAGGTAGACGAAGAAGATGTCCGTGATTTCTGCCAGGATAAAATCGCCAGGTATAAAATCCCCAAATATGTATTTTTTGTCGATGATTATCCGTTGACTGCCAGCGGTAAGACACAAAAGTATTTATTGCGGGAAATGGGATTAAAAAAAGTACAGAACCTTGGTATTTCAACATAGATATGTGGAAAAGTTGTGCATAAGTTGTGAGTTATGAGATATTTTGAGTCAAAATGCACCATAACGAAACAAAAGCATTGTTTTAATACTGGAATAAATAGCTAACTCTATATAATACAAAGAATTAGCTATTTATATACTAATCAAACATTAAGGTAGAAATAGAAAAAAAATGTTACTTTTTTGGGGTTCTCCTATTTTCAATTGTGTGAAATATGTGGATAATACACATTCCTATGAGTGAAAAAGACAATTTTACCGTTATATGGAACGAGACACTTAGTCAGATTCGATCCGAATTGGATGAACAGGAGTTTCAAACCTGGTTTAATCTGGAACTTCAAAAGGCAGATGATAAAGCATTTACCATAGCAGTACCATCCCTGTTTTACCTTGATCAGGTAAAAAAACGCTATCAAACCTATATTGAAGGAAAAATCGAAGAATTAATTGGAAAAAGGGTAGCTATAAATCTGGTAATTGGGCCAAAAAGCGACACTTCCGCAGATATTCCGGAAAAACCCTCCCAGATCAGCCCAGTTACTGCAAAACCGGGTAAAACAGAGCGGGTAAAGGAAAAGCATCCACAGTTACGGGATGATTATACCTTTAAAAGCTATGTTGTCGGAGAAAACAACAGTTTTGCCGCCAATGCTGCCCAAGCCATAGCCAGCAATCCGGGAACAGCCTATAACCCCTTCCTTATTTACGGCGGCGTTGGTCTGGGAAAAACACATCTTATGCAAGCCATAGGAAATTATATACACTCCAAAACAGATCACAAGGTAATATATATTTCTGCAGAAACCTTTACCAACGAGTTTATTGCAACTATACACGATACACAAAAAGCTAAAACTGCATTTAAAAATAAATATCGTTTTGCAGATATACTCCTTATAGATGATATTCATTTTTTACAAAAAAAAGACGGAACGCAGGAAGAATTATTTTATACATTTAATGCCCTGTACGATGCCAACAAACAAATTGTTTTTACCTGCGATAGACCGGTTTCCGATTTAAAGGATTTTAATGAACGGCTTCGCTCCAGGGTTGGCAGGGGGCTCAATGTTGATCTACAGCCTCCCAACTATGAAACCCGGTGTGCTATTTTAAAGAAAAAGGCAGAAACTTCGGGAGCTGTTATTCCGGACAATGTAATTGACTTAATAAGCAAAAACATTTCTACCAATATCAGGGATCTGGAAAGCTCCTTAAATACCCTTACTGCCTATGCAAAGCTGGTTGGAAAGCCGGTTACCCTGGAAGTAGCCCAGCAAAGGCTTAAAGATGTTTTTGCTTCTCCCCGGCAGCTTAATATATCTATAGAGATAATCCAGAGGGTCGTGGCCGAAAAGTTCCGTCTAAGTCATAACGATTTAAAAGGAAAAAAACGGAACCATAGTATTGTTTATCCCCGTCAGCTTGCCATGTATATTTGCAGGGAAATTACAGATCATACCACAACAGAAATAGGCCAGGACTTTGGCGGCAGGGATCATACTACTGTTATGTATTCATGTCAAAAGATAGAAGATATTGTACGCAGCGATCCAACAGTAGATTCTACCATACAGAGTCTTATAAGGGATATTAAGGACTATAGTGTTAAATCCTAAAATTGTTAATTTAGGATGTATATATTGTGTAAAGAGGACATTTAGTGTTAATATGTGTAAAATTAGGTAATACTTATGAACCTAATGTGAAATTGCTATTTTTTTACAGGATAAGGACTTATGGTCATTTCTAACATTTGCAAAGACCTTATTATTACTACTATTATATTATATATATATAATAAAAGGAGCTGTGTATGAAGTTTAACTGTGAAAAATCCATTCTTCTTAAAGAGGTCTCCATAGCTCAGGAAATACTATCTACAAAAAATGCTATTTCTATTTTATCAAATGTATATTTGGAAGCAGTAAATAATGAACTTATTATTAAAGCTACAGATATTAAGGTTACCTTTGAAACTAAAATACCGGTTGATGTAATAGAAGAAGGATCAACTACAATTTTTGGAGAAAAGTTTTTAGGTATTCTTAATTCTATCCCTGATGGAGACATTGAATTTGAAAAAAAAGGAAATATCATTGTAATAAAGCCCTTAACAAGAAAGATAAAATTTCAGCTTAGATGTATAGCTTCTGAAAAATATCCGGAATTTCCTGCCTTTAATAAGGACAGATACTTTGAATTACAGGCTAAAGATTTTAAGGAAATGATCTTACAAACAGTTTTTGCAGTTTCTGATGATGAAACAAGATATTATATGAATGGAGTATTCTTTAAGAAAGAAGAAAACAGTATTCTTATGGTTTCGACAGACGGCAGAAGATTAGCTTATGCAAAAAAAGAACCTATTTCCAACATAGAAGATTTTTCCGGTATTATTGTGCCCCCTAAAATTTTAAGTATAATAATGAAAAAGGCCGGTGATGAAGGAATGATTGGAATTTCCATAACAGAAAAAAATATTTTTATCCAATTTGGAAGCTATAAACTTTCTTCGATACTTATAGAAGGACAGTTTCCTAATTATTCGAGAGTTATTCCGGAAAATCAGATTTACTCTTTTACCATAAACCGCCAGGAAACGCTGGATGCCCTTAAAAGAGTTTCACTTTTGGTAGAGCAAAAATCATACAGAATGTATTTAAACTTAAGTACGGGAGTAATGGTTATTTCTTCCAGCAAAGAAGATCAAAGCGATGAAGGGGACATTGGCAATGCAAGGGAAGAAATTCCCTGTAAGTATGAAGGGGAAAATATATCAATAGCTTTAAATTATCGTTATATAGAGGAACCTTTTAAGATAATGACAAGTGAGGATATTAGCATTCATTTTACCGAAGCTGCAAAAGCTATTACCATAAAACCAATTCCGGAACAGGATTTTTTCCATATAGTTATGCCCATGCAGCTTGATTAAAAAAACTGCCATGGCTTTTACTTCTCTTTGTACAGCATCTTTTCGTAATCTTGCAGATGCAAAAATTAATATTGCTGCAAAAGAAGTCTTTTTAATTGGAAAAAATGGTCAGGGAAAAACCAATTTTCTGGAAGCCCTTTATTATTGTTCTTATGCTTCATCTTTTCGGGGAGTAAAGGACAGTGAAATTGTCCGCCAGGGGGAAACAAGTTTTTCTGCCATAGCAGAATTAAGCCTTAACAGACATATTTTAATTAAAACAGAAAATGCAAAAAAAAATATAATGCTTGACGGAAAAAAAATACTTGACCGTAAAGATCTATTAAGAATAATTCCAACCATTATTTTTTGCCACGAGGATATGGAATTTGTCTGCGGCAGCCAGGAAAGGAGGCGCTGGTTTTTTGACCAGACACAAAGTCTTTACGATCCTGTTTACCTTGACGATTTGCGCAAGTACCGCCGTATTTTAAAAACACGTAATATAGTTTTAAAAGAAGTTAAAACCGGCAGGAATTATAAAAATGCAGAAGAATTACTGGATGCCATTGATCCCCAGATGGCAGAATATGGTACTCGCCTTATGGAAAAGCGGGAAGCTGCCGCCAAACAATTTTCTGCTGTTTTTACTCCCCTGTATAAGGATGTGTCGGGTATTGATGGAATAACCATAAACTATGCACCGTCCTGGAAAACTGCAAAGATCCTTCAACTATTAACAGAGCGCAGGGAAGCAGACATGGTACAGGGAATAAGCCTAACCGGACCTCACCGCGACAAGTATGTTTTTTTACGCAGCAATATAACCAAAGATTTTTCGGGAAATGCCTCCACCGGGCAAAGGCGGCTTTTGGCCTTGCTGCTTAGGGTTGCCCAGGCTAGGTGTTTTACCGGATTAAGCGGAAAAACACCTGTACTGCTGTTGGATGATGTCCTGCTTGAACTTGACGGAGAAAAACGCCGCCGTTTTCTTTCTGTTATGCCCGATTATGAACAGGCTTTTTTTGCTTTCCTCCCCGAAGAACCCTACAAAGATTACTATAAACCGGGTACTCTGGTGTATCAGGTTAGTTCCGGAGTAATTAGAAGCGAAAAGGCGGAATCTGCATGAAAAGAGCCGGGGAAATTCTGGCTGTTTTTTTTGAAAAAGAAACAATCAAAAAAGCAGAGGAGATTGGAGATTTTTTCTCTCCTTCGGTCTGGTCCGAGCTTCTGGAAAGCTGTAAACTTTCCCAGGGGGTCTCTCATTCAAGAATTGTTGATTTGGATAATTCAATATTATTAATAGAGGCAGATCATCCAGGCTGGATTCAGCTGCTTCAAACCAAAAAAAGGGATTTGTTGAATGCTGTACGGCGCCGTTTTCCGGAAATCCCACTGACAGGTATTTCTTTCCGTCTGAGTAAAGAGTAAGTTAGCGTTAATTATTATATATAGCTTTTCCTTTAGTTCCAAAGCTTTTCCGGATATAATCCGGATGCAGTAAAGTCCGCTACTTTTTTAATTGCCATTTCACGATCTTCTTTATAGGTAACGCCAAACCAGGGGGCATCCGCATCCAAAGCCTTTATTTTTAACAGGCTGTTCTTTATAAGCCAGTCTGCCGCTGAGGGAAGGTAACATTCTGCTTTTGGATCACCTGCACTGGATTTAAGGAATTCATCGAAATAGCGTTGTATATCTCCAATGACAGATGGGGGAAAGCCCCAGAAGTTCATAGATACAGGCGTTTCATCCGGCAGATATCGTTTGGAACCATCCGGTCCGGTATTGTAAATTTTTCCGTCTTCTTCACGTGCAATGGATGTTAGTTCATCTACCGAATACAGATAGTGATCTTTTATTTCGCATACACCGCGTGTTACTGTTCCCTGGGGGCTTAGTGTTTTATCTACACGGTAGGGAACAATAGCTCCTTCGCTAATCGTAACGCCGGCAAAAAAAGAACCCATTGCTTTATAAGCTTCAGCTCCGTAAAAATCATCTGCGTTAATTATGGTAAAAGGCGCATCAATATTATTTTGTGCGCAAAGCAGTGCATGGGCTGTTCCCCAGGGTCTGGTTCGCTTGGCTTCTTTTGACTTTGCAAGCGCATCCGGCGGAATGAGACTGTCCATTTCCTGAAACGCCAGTTCGCAGGGAAAACTCCCTTCGATCCGGGAAAGTACACATTCACGAAAATCTGTTTCAATGTCTTTGCGTATTATAAAAACAGCCTTTCCAAAGCCGGAGCGCTTTGCATCGAATACCGAATAGTCCAGCAGTACTTCGCCGCTCTTGCCGATTTTGTCCATCTGTTTTAGTCCGCCGTAGCGGCTTCCCATTCCTGCCGCCAGTATTACAATAATAGGTTTGTTCATTGTTGTTTCCCGCTTGTTAATTTTTGTTCAAAGCGTTCCAGTGCTTTGCCGCTTAATGATGTATTGTTATTTGGTTTTTTTGTTTGTTCTTTGGATGATTGTGAGGAAGATAGCAACTCAAGCCGACGCTGCAGTTCTGCAAATTCATTTTTTGAAAACCTTACTCCGCCCAGTATATGTTCTTCGAAAGAGGTGCAGCAGCGCGGAGCAACTTTTTTTGCCATCAAAAACAAAACTTCTGCATACAGCCGTATTTCTTTTTGTGCATGGGGATCGAGCCGTAGTTCCAGAAAATGAAACAGGTTGTGCAGGTCTATCTGCCAGTACCATTCTGTATACACCGAAAGGGGCAGGTTGATACGGGCAAGTTCACGGGCCAGTCCCTTGTCAACCAGACAGGAATAATCCTTGTAAGCCTGCTTTTGGGCTGCATCAAGACCGGCACGAATAGCTTCTGCTTCGGTACTCTCCACAGCGGTATCCAAACGTCCTTGTTTGTTGTCTGTGCTTTGCCAGGCTAAATCTTCCGGGGCCGGCATGTAAAAATCATCTTTTAGAACTGAATAACGGCCGGATATTTCGTTAAGACGGGCTGTCCGGTGCCGTATCCACTGGCGGGCAACAAAAATGGGGAGCTTAACATGAAAGGTTAGTACAACCTGTTCAAAGGGGCTGGTGTGACGGTTTCGTAAAAGATAGTCGATAAGGGCTGCATCTTCCCGGTATGTTTTGGTACCTTCCCCATAGGAAACACGGGCGGATTGCACTACCCGCTCATCTCCCCCCAAATAATCCACCAGCCGGACAAATCCCTTGTCCAGTACGGGATATTCCTTGTCCAGGATCGCTTCTGCCTCGTCTACTGCACAATGAGCCATGAGGAAAGTATAGTAAAAAAGGATTAAAAGTGTAAGTTAAGGAAATTCCCTTGATTTTGTATATATTCATGTATATACTATAATCAAGGAGAATGGTGGAAATGTTAACTACTAAAGCTTTTAAAAGCGGAAATAGTCAGGCAATACGTATTCCAAAGGAATACCGAATTGACGCCGATGAACTATATATTAATAAAATTGGCAATACAATTGTCATTTTCCCAAAAAACGATCCCTGGAAAATATTTAAGGAAAGCCTCGCTGATTTTTCTGATGATTATTTTATTGATGGCAGGAATCAGCCTAAAATGCAAAAACGGAAAATGCAATAATGTATTTACTGGATACAAATATTTGTATATACATTATTAATAAAAATCCCGCTAAAGTAATCGAGAAAATAAGCTCTTTGAATCCATTGGATATTAAAGTTTCTTCAATAACTGTTGCCGAAATGGAATATGGTGCATCAAAAAGTGAAAGTCGTGTAAAGAATAGAGAAGTTTTAAAAAGATTTTTATCATCATTTGAAATTATTAATTTCGATACAAAAGATGCGGAAATTTATGGAATAATTAGAGCTGAATTGGAACGAAACGGAAACATTATTGGACCATATGATATGCAGCTTGCTGCTCAGGCATTGAGATGGGATTATATTTTTATAACAAACAACATAAAAGAATTTCGAAGAATCAATCGATTAAAATTGGAAAATTGGATATAATAATGGATACCGTTTTACTGCGCCAGTCAATTCGCAAATACGCTGACATTAGCTTTTCCCGATCCGGCGGTCCTGGCGGGCAGAATGTAAATAAAGTAAATACCAAGGTTACCCTGCACTTAAAGCTTTCTTTATTGGAAGGGCTTTCCGAGGCAGAACAATACAGGCTTAGGGAAACATTACAATCCCGGCTAAGCCATTTAGATGAAGCCCCGGTATCTTCGGCCGAGGATCGCCAAAGCGGGGAACTGGTACTTAGTTCCAGCGAAGAGCGTTCCCAGCGTATCAATCTTGAACGGGCCTATGCAAAGGCAGAAGCGCTTATCACTGCTTCTGCACGCTTGCCCAAAAAAAGAAAACCCACAAAACCAACCGCAGCCGCCCGGGAAAAAAGGCTTAAGGCAAAGCGGTTGCAAGGAGAGAAAAAAGCCGGCAGGGCCAGGAGCCAGTTAGACCTGTAGAATTTTGCGGCAAATAGCCGCAAAATTCTCCGATTTATGGGCTCCTTGGCCTTTTCATACGGATTAGTGTATGGTTTTAGCTTACTATTAAAAGTAATTGATAATAAAATTTAAGGAGAAATTGAAATGAAAATTAAAGAATTCGGCGTTGAGATGTACATGAACGCGTATGAAAATGACTGTACATATAATTTGGCGGAAACCTGCGTATCTTCCCTAACGGTAAATGAACTTTTGGAACTGACAGGGGAAAAAGACAAAATGTTAAATGATATCCTTTCGTCCCGGCTTAGTTATGGTCACATAGAAGGCAGTCCAGATTTTAGGGAAAGTATCTGCACCCTGTATAAAACTATGAAACCGGAAAATATAACAACTACCCACGGCGGGATAGGGGCAAATTCACTGGTTATTAACGGCCTTGTAGAAAGCGGCGATGTGGTTATATCGGTACTCCCGACCTATCAGCAAAGCTACTCGATCCCCGAATCCATAGGCGCCGATGTTAAAATCCTTCCGCTTAATATGGAAAATCAATTCCTTCCAAGCCTGGATTTGCTTGCACAGTATATGAGTAATAAGGTTAAACTTGTTTGTATTACAAACCCCAACAATCCCTCCGGTTCTGTAATGGACAGGGAGTATCTGGAAAAAATTATCAATATAGTAAAGCCCTACGGTTCTTATATACT
>Ga0099364_10014198_pt1 | contig 10621 bp, 13 predicted proteins | sample TergutTh196P3_FD_73070 | JGI IMG/M metagenome (GOLD analysis project Ga0099364, IMG submission 73070) | Microcerotermes parvus P3 segment gut microbial communities from Pointe-Noire, Republic of the Congo - Th196 P3 | ecosystem: Host-associated > Arthropoda: Insects > Digestive system > Gut ...
CCAGAGGGGAATGGGGCTTGCATACTATAATTTCCAATTCCCCTCTGGGGAGGGGTGGCAAACACTCGCAACAAAGTTGCGATAGTGTTTGACGGGGTGGTCGTCCCCTGGCGCCCTCGTAGCGGCGGGTGTTTTTCCCTTTTCGTGCATTTCCTATCCGATCACAACAACTCCACTTTGCCTGTTGCTATATCATACACGGCTTGTATTACCGCTATTTCGCCTGAGCCGGATAATTCTGATACAATTTCGCTGGTTAGAATTTTGTCATAACTGTGCGCGATATTGAGCTTTTCGGCCTGGGTTGCATCGGCGGCTCCTTGGATGCAGGGTTTGATTTCATCAACGATAGATTCTATATATCCCTCGGCATGACCTCCCATTGCCGCAGATACAGCCCCGCATTTTGTATGCCCCAGTACCACAACGACCTTTGCGCCCAAATGCTTAACGCCGTATTCAATACTGCCCAGTTCAAAATCGCCTACTACGTTTCCGGCCGTCCGTATGACAAACAGATCTCCGATTCCCGCAAGAAAGATATGCTCCGGCGGAACACGGGAATCAGAACAGGTGACTATAACGGCATAGGGCGACTGTCCATTGTCGGCCGTGTCCTTGATTCGCTCGTTTGATATGTCCGCATTGTTTTTGATTGCCTTTTGGTACTGCTCGTTGCCTCGAACCAGCTTGGCAATCACCTGTTCAGGCGTGGATGCTTTGTCATCCGTTTCGGCATCACGTCCGCAGGCGGCAAAGGCAAATGCCATCGGTATGGCAAGGGTCAGGGTAATCAGTCTTGAGATTTTCATAGGTATTCTCCTTTATATTTCATTTATTTATAATACACTTCATTAAGATACAATCCGCAGGCGGGTGCGGTTTTTCCCGCTCGTCCTCTTGACTTGGACTCTATGATTTCCGCTATCTCATCAGCGGAGGGACAGCCGCCTTTCTTGTAGATAAGCGTGCCTGTCATAATCCTCACCATGTTGTATAAAAATCCATCTCCCGTTACGCTTATGGTCACAAGCTCCCCGTCTCGGACGGCCTTCATATCAAATATCGTCCGCACCGAACCGCCCCGCAGATTTGCACCCGATGAGCAAAATCCGATAAAATCATGCGTTCCGATAAATGGCAGACAGGCGGCATTTATCCTGTCTATATCGAGGGGGTATTTGTAATTTAGGACAAGACCCTCCATAAAAGGATTGCGATGGGGTGAGTTCCAGATTTTGTAGATATACTCCTTCTTGCAGGCACTGTAGCGAGGATGAAAATCCATCGGAACCTGTCGGCAATCCAGCACAGAAATGTCACCCGGAAGTGCTATGTTCAATGCGGCCGCCATACCTCCGCAGGGGATTGAAGATTCGGTGATAATATTAAAATAGTAGGCGTTGGCGTGGACGGCGGCATCCAGCCTTGAGCATCCGCTCACATCGTGCCTGCCCATAACCCGCTCCACCGCCTTGCAGACAACCTCCTGCACCGTCAGGGCATTTGACTGTACCTGCCATCCGTGGTAGGCGGTGCCTTTGTATGCGATTTTGAATAGCAGATTACGCATCCTGATCTTGTCCGTCATTGGGGTCTTGGGGGATTTCGTTCTGCACAAAGAGCGTTTCGGCAAAACTCCTCAGCATTTCGGCTATTTTATCGCAATCATAGTATTCAAACATCAGGCTGTCTATAGGGAATATATGCTGATTCTCTGCGGCCGTGCTGTCCTTCAGGCTGTCAACGGTCATAACGCTCTCGGCATCGATTCCTGCCGTGAATATAAAGTTCGGATTGTTGGCGCGTAACACATCAGGCTCTATATAATAGGAAGAGCCTAAATCAGCGGCATTTACCGCTAACATAGAAAAAACATTGCCCTCAATGGTATCGGGTGTCGCAACCATGCCGTCGAGACTGTCTAAATAGACAAAGAGATTATCCTTGGGAATATTCACGCAGCTTCCCACAATCACATCGACAAGACCCTTGAATCGTGCCGTTATTCGGCTGTCGTAGACATTATCATAGGCTGTATATTGATTCTGCAGTTCTCTTTTGCCGCTGAGAATAAGCCCCAAATCACGGTAGAATCTGCCCATTTGCGAGATTGTACTGACAGGGTTAAGGGTGATAACCTTTACACCCGATCCGTTGAGCATATCAAGGTCTTTTTTCGACAACGCCCGCAAGGTCAATACAATATCGGGGTCAAGCTCGATTATCGCATTTATATCGGGATTAGCGGCGCTCCCTACCGATTCGAGAGCCGCCAACTCCTCCGGAATCAGACAGTTATCGGTGCGTCCGTTGAGCAGATCCCCATATCCAAACTCGGAGATAAGATAGGATATGACCGGAGAGAGGGATACTATCTTGTCCGGCTTTTCGCTCAGCGTTGTCCCCGCAACCACCACCGGATACTGCGGTACAACCTCATGCACATATTCCGGCGCGCATCCAAACAGCATGATAATTACAATAAAAACTGCCGCTATTCTCATGTTTTTGATACTCCTTAGGCAAGACAAACAGCCTTGCAGTATTGTTATGCGCTTAGTATAACATAACTGAGGGGGGGGTGTCAAGCGGACTACCCCGTGATTTCTCAGCGATAACCACGGACGAACGGAGTTCGTCCCTACCCGCCCTCTCAGTCGGCGTTGCCGCCGACAGCTCTCCCAAAGGGAGAGCCAAGGATACCCACGGAATTTGTATGGAACCACGAAAAAAACACCCGCCGCTGCGGCGGCACCCTCTTTACGAAAGAGGGCAAGGGGCTTGTAATTCAAAGTCCCCGTAACTGTCAATTGTACATTGTAAATTGTTAATTGTATCGTCGCCGCCACAATCCCCGCAATCAGGGACTGCTATGATACGCTATGATAAGTATAATACATTATGGTGAGAATGTCAATGGGTATTTTACGCCCTCTCAGTCGGCGTTTCGGGGCAGACCACCCCGCCGCAGTGGCGGGGTGGTCTGTAGGGGCGGCAATCTGCCGCCCATGATTATCGCAAACCCTGTGTATCTCCTTGGCTCTCCCTTTGGGAGAGCTGTCGGCGGCAACGCCGACTGAGAGGGCTAAAAATTTTTTCGTGTCTTTCGTGCTTTTCGTGGTCAAAATGTGATATACTGTAACATAACAAATAAAAACGAGTTGGAGTTGCAAAAAAATGGAGGTTTGTATGGAAGTAGCTAAAATCACAAGCAGGGGGCAGGTTACAATTCCTATTGATATACGCAGAAAGCTTGGTGTTCGAGAAGGAGATAAGGTTATATTTATGGAAAACGAAGGAAAGATATTGGTTGTAAATGCTGCAAAAACCGCCTTTACAAATATTCGTCAAGCCTTTTCAGGTGAAGCAGAACGCCTCGGAATCAAAGATGAAAAGGATGTAATATCAATAGTAGATGAAATAAGAAAAAAAATGTGGGAGGAAAGATATGAGGATAATGATTGATTCCAATGTCTTGGTTTCGGCATTTGTGCTTACCTCTCCGCATATGTTAAGAATGATAGATGTAATTTCAAAACACCACACTATAATATTATCAACATATATTATAGACGAGTTAAAACGAGTGACAAAAGAAAAGTTTCCGACAAAATATAACACTATGGAATCATTCTTGCAAGAACTGCCTTTCCATTTAGTATATACACCCGATGTGATTAAAAAAGATGAATACCCTGATATAAGAGATATAAAAGACTTGCCGATACTTGTTTCAGCCATCATTGAGGATGTGGATATATTGATTTCAGGAGATTCAGACTTTGCTCCGATCGATTTAGAATATCCGGAAATATTAACTCCAAGAGAGTTTGTAGAAAAATACGGATAGAGCCATTGTTAGAGAACATAACAAATAACAGAAACGGGGTCGATAGATATGCAAATACATATATATGACAGTTTGGGGCAGATAGGGGTTGCGGCCGGGTTGCGGGTGGCGGCGATGGTTGCGGAAAAGCCGGATTGTGTGCTGGGATTGGCGACGGGGTCTACCCCTTTGCCGCTATATAACGAGCTTGTCAGGCTCTATAACGATGGGATTGTGGACTTTGGCAGGGTTCGTACCTTTAACCTGGACGAATATGCAGGAATAGATATATCCCACGAGCAGAGTTATCACAGGTTTATGGCAGACAATCTCTTCTCCAAGATAAACATAAATCCCGCAAATACAAGGATACCCAATCCTTCTCCGCAAGATATAGCGGCAGAATGTGCCGAATACGATGCGGCGATAGAATCGGCGGGAGGTATAGACCTGCAGATACTCGGCATAGGCGGCAACGGGCACATCGCTTTTAACGAGCCGGGCAGTGTCTTCCCCCGGTCAACCCACCTGGCCGATTTAACAGAGGATACGATAGAGGCAAACAAACGCTTCTTTGCAAGTGCAGATGACGTTCCCAAAAAAGCGCTGACTATGGGGATAGGGTCTATTATGAAGGCTCGCAGTATCATTATTATCGCAACAGGGCGGTCTAAAGCAAAGGCCGTTAAGCAAATGACAAGCGGAGATGTAACCCCGCTCTGTCCTGCATCTGTGCTGCAATTTCACCCATGCGTTACGGTCATTCTCGACAGAGAGGCGGCGGAGCTGCTGTAGGGGAAAACACCCGCCGCTGCGGCGGCACCCTCTTTACGAAAGAGGGCAGGGGCTTGAAATTATAATTATTTTGCTTCCTCCAACAACTCATAGTGAATCTGCGCTATTAAGGCATGGCCCTCGGTGTTCGGGTGAATGTCGTAGGAAAAATCCCCTGCAAAGGGATTGATATTCATATTAACAACAGAATACTCAGCCTCGTTAAAGGCGGTGTACACATCGGCAACCTTGTATCCAAACTCGGCGGCCGATGCTGTTATAACAGCATTCATCCGAGATATGACCTCATCCGCCTGTTCCCGCAGCAGGGGGATTTCTGCAGGTATGGGGTTGTATATAGTGCTTACGATAATCTCCGCATCGGGTGCGGTTGATTTTATGATGCTGATGATTTCAGGGAAATCTCGAGCAAAATCATCGGTACCGCTCAGCAAAAGCGCCACCTCCTGCTCTGTAAATGAAAACTCCGGCAGCATCCCCACAAGCTCTAATACGCCATAAGGACTTAGTGTCAAAATATCGTTTATATTGGTGATGTCGTCTATATTTACGCCCAAAAACCCCTCTAAAAAATCCTGCACCAGCGATATGGTCGGGACAAGCACGTTGTTCCCGCCTATGCTCAGTGTTATCAGTGTTGCCGATTCAAGCTCGTCGGTCATTATGCCGGGGCTTGTCAGCTGATCGAGCAGCTGATCGGTCGTCAATCCTGCTGCGGCGAGATTGGCCGTCTTGGCAACACGGTCTGTGTCGGCGTCCTGTATCATGCCCGCAAACAAGCCCGCATACCCCTCCTGCTCAGGGTTATCAAGAGCGTATCCCTGTGCGATCGAATCACCCAAAGCGATATAAACAATCGGACGCGGGGCGTTGCCTCTTATAAACAACACCCAAACCAATATCAACACCGGCAAGACTACCGCCGCACCAATAGCGGCAATTCTTTTTCTACGCATGGTTAATCATCCTCCTCTTCTACTATACCCCGATTGACGCTGTTTGTCTTACTCATTACCATCCAACAACCCAGGAACAGAACCACCGGCATTATGAGGGCAAGGATGGCCAGGCGAGTATCCAGCAATAGGTTGAATAGGGCGTGCAGACTGGTACAGAGTGCCGTCAGACCGAAAATAATTGGCACAATCATCTGCCGCTGCCGTTGCAGCAGGAGCAGGCCGATACCGAATATAGCCGTAACTGTACAGTGCATAAGCGAGGTTGTCAGCACTCGAACTACCAAAGCCAACAAATCAGAAACCTCACGGGAGGATGTGGAAAAGTAGTACATGGTCTCTAAGACGGAAAAACCCACCCCGCTTGACATTGCGCATAAAACAATGGTCTTGTTGATGTGCGGATACTTTTTGCGGTTCAAAAACAGCAGCACAGGGAGTCCTTTGCAGATTTCCTCCACAACCGGAGCCACAGAAGTGGTCATTCGGGCGGATTGCAGCAGGGAAAGACCAAAAAAATTGTTTAGGTTAAAGGACAAAACACTGGCAAAGGTTCCCCAACAGAAATAAAGGATAATTCGCCGAGTGTCGCCCTTGTCTAAAAGAACAGCAACAAACAGCAGCGGCACTGTTAGGGCAATAAACCCGCTTAAAAAATGATACGGTATATCGCTCATTTAACAGACCTCCTCTCCGTCTGGCTTTCGGGCGGGCAATGAGACCAAGGTCATTCCGAGCAGAAGATATATCGCAGGATACAGCGAAATCACCATGCCGTACAAGACCTCGACAGAAAAAAGACGAATGAGCAAAAACTTTGCGATCTCCAGCAAACAGATAGCGATTACGGCACAAGCAAAAGCCCCGGTCTGTTTGAGACCGGGATTTTTTAAGGAATGATACCACGACGCAGCGGCGCAAAATAAACACAACAGCATTAGCACAGCAGAAGAACTAAACATAAACCATCGTTCGGCTATGACTACCGAACACAAGGCAAACACAGCGGCAAATGCGGAAACGATTCCCAGCACCTTTCTGAAAATCCCGGAAAAAGGGATCGAAAGAGCCGCTATAAAAAACAAGTATGCACAGTCACGAGTATAGTTGCCAATGGTAATATCGGACAGGCTGCCCTCCCATAAATAGATGTAGGCAAATGAAAATATTTCAAACACCGTGATAGTAACCAGCCCCAAAGTAGCGGTTAGAAATATTAGACCGTGGTAATTGTGTATTGCAGTGTTATCCTCCCCTGTAGGGGACGCCGCCCCTGCGCGTCCCGCTGCACCATTTCCGTGTTTGAACGCATCTGCAAAAGCCCGGGAACATGAAAACACAAGCACTGCGATGACTATTAAATGGTAGCCAATCCCGCCGAATTGACCTTCAACATCAATAATATCCAGCCAAATCAACAAGGCATAAAGCAAGGTCATCGCAACAGAAACGATGAGGAAAATCCTGTATTTCATCAACCTCTCCTTTTATGGCAACGGCCATCCTATGCCGTTCATATTGGCATTGCTTACCTCTACTAAGACAAATTCGCTCCCCTTTGCATACTGTTTCATAGGCACTGTGTATGCAGGCTTTTTCCCTGCTTCGGGGGCAATGCCCATTCCGGATTTCTTTTGCTTAATCGAGTAATTGCCATTTGATTCACGCTTAATAATCCAAACCTGATTCTCACCGACATCCCACGACCAAAGCAGCATAGAAACGCCTTCTTTGGACACGGGGTTTTTAAGATCCCAATATCTGTTGGAAGCCCCGCTCTTTACGACATACTCATCCGGGCCGCCGAAAGGACGGATATAGAACTTATTCGCTGATGTGGGTGAGGGACTTCCCAATACTATAGGCGATTTTTTCGAGCCATCGCCTGCCTCACTGCGAAGATAAAATCGATCATTGCCATCCTGCAGAGCTATGTGATACCAACCTTGCAGTTGTGCCGGTCTGTTATCCTCGATATAGGTTGACAATGCACTTGCTGTAAAATTGGATTTTATAATCATCTCAACCGTTTGCTGGTCATAGAAATCCATTGATTGCAGACCGGGCACATGCCTGCCTGTGAACAAAATCGGCATTATTAATTTCATTTTTGAAACCACGCCGTTAGCATGATCCCTCGGGCTGTATGACAAATCCGCACCCTGTGCCGCAATGTTCCAGCCGTTGTAAAAAAACGTGTCTGTACGGTAATTGGCCAGTTGGATTGAGCGTATGATATTTTCCTGAATCAAACCAACCTTTCTGTCTATCCGTTTGCCTCTGGTGAACACCGTGTCATCAGGGGGGAAATTGTATCTGCTTTGTATATAGAATTTATTTCCTTCATTGACAGAACGGTATGGGAATGAACCGCCCCAAGCATCCGGACCGAGTTCCGATTCTCCCTCAAACATAGCAATTCCCAATTTTTTAGGGGATTTATACTCACGCGCCATAACAATCTTTCCACGCACTTCCCCTAAAGACGGGAATGTGTTCTTGGTATACCAGTAGTCTGCTTTATTCGCTTTTTTCCCTTGATAAGAGCCGAAAAGATTGCCGCCGAGTTTGCCGTTAATCCCTTGCTCTTCAAATTTTCGCTCAAAATCTTTGGTACCCTTTTCGTCTTTAATCTTGGCAAAAATAACCTCCCCGGGATTGGCATCCAGAAAACGCTTAAATTCATCCATCACATCTCGCAGCATAACCCTGCACCACACAACACCATGCCATAAAGATAATTCTTCGTCTTGCCCCTCGGTATAGCCTAAACGCAAATCAAACCAACGGATTCCATCGGAAAGTTGTTCGGAAATGCTTCTGGTTTGACAGCGGGCGGCGGCACTGATGTCTTTGTATGTGGCGGTATCGTGTGTACCAGGAATTGCCATATCTATCACCCTTGTGGTATCGGGCAGATTGGTTATCCAAGTTTTGGTGTCTTTGAAAGTATACGCAGAGGCGGAGTAAGACGCCCCGAACAAATTCACATCCGGAATGAATGACAATGCCGAGAAGGCCAACGCAGATACCACCAACATAGCCACCGCACCTAAAACACGCTGTTTTATGGCGGCAGTATTTTTTTCTTTATTATTCATTCAAAATTCTCCTCCTTGTCAATTGCATCCCCGTCCGTGTTATCATCATCGTCATCCGCATTTTCGAGATGCGCTATGCTTACTAAGGCTGTATGCTGTGTTTCGCTTTCCGGCAGTGTAACGGAAATCATTCCGATTCCATAGCTGTAAGACTCGTGTTCTTCGTCTATATCGGCGGACGGCGGACTCACGGTGACTGTTATCAAGTCCTTATCCTCCGCAACCTCAACCGATTCTACTGTTGAAAAGTAAAAATACCCGCTCAAGCTGATATGTTCGGGTTTGATTTGATCCATCTGTTCGCCGGGAATGCCGATAATTTCAAAGGTTTCCCCCGCAAAGTTTTCCCCGAATACAACCGTCCCGGGGACTGCGTTAAGAGCAACGCCCTCATCTTTTGCATTATTGTCAAGTATGCCGAATAAATTTACCTCCAGCAAAAATACCGTTACCAAAAACACCGCCGTCAGCACAATCAGCATACCCGCAAACCCCTGCCAATGGTATTTGGTGATTTTCCCGCCGCCTGAACGCACCGAAGCTTGGTCTTGGCTGTTGTTTTCCTGATTCATAAATACACTCCTCCTTGTTACATCATTATTATGTTATGTATTGTACACCATTATAAAAAGCGTGTCAAGGGGGTTTGGTGGGATTTTTCATCTAACCCTCACCCTTCTCATATCCCCGTCTATTACCTCTATCTCCACAACGATCGTACCGATCGGCAGAAACTCTTGTATGTTTTCGCTCCACTCGATGACCGTTATACAGCCTGTCCCGGCGTAATCGAAAAAGCCTGTGGACTCGAGCGACAATGCGCCGTCTATCTTGTACATATCAAAGTGGCAGAGCGTTACGGCTCCGCTGTATATGTTGCATATAGAATATGTGGGGCTTGATACGGGTTCGGTTATTCCAAGCCCTATAGCAAGTCCGGACGTAAATGCGGTCTTGCCCGCTCCCATCCCGCCCCGCAAGGCAACGATGTCCCCCTGCTTCAGCCTTGCCGCAAACTCACACGCAAACTCCACCGTTGCCTCATGCGATTTTGTTATTACTTCCATCTTTATTCTCCTGTTTCCTGAATCCATAATTCTGTCATTCTTTTATTCCTAACTCTTTTTTCTCCTATTAAAATTCCTAAAACAAATATCATTGAGGCAAATACAAAGAAAGACAACGCAATCCATGATTCAGGATTTGAAATAATACTTACAAATGATTCATATGAACTTAAATACTTACCACCGGGAGCAGCAAATAACAAAGCGACAGGCAGTAATCCCGGATGATCAACAGGATATGGTAAGATCGGCCATTGTATTATTTGCATAACCGCACAAATAAAAAAAACGGTTATATATGTATTTTTTTGTATATTTATCGTTTTCCTTGCTAAGCATAGACCATATAGTAAACCTGCTAATAAATAGATTGATAAATAAATTAAAAGCAAATGTGTTTCATTAAACAACAGGTGCTTTATATCGACTAATCTTATTGTTGAGCCTAAATTATAAAAAGAAAATTCCCATATTAACCAAAAAAAAGATATTATTCTTTCTGCTGTAAAAAAAAGAGTTGCACCTAAAAGCCCATGTAATATCGCTTTTCTCAAATCATCACATCCCTTGATAATTTACCATGGTAATATTATACTCTACCATCCCGCATATGACAACCCCGCAACTGTCAATTGTAGCAGACCACCCCGTCAAACACTATCGCAACTTTGTTGCGAGTGTTTGCCACCCCTCCCCAGAGGGGAATGATGCCAATTGACAATGAACAATGAACAATGGACAGTTATAGAACGGTACGCACAGGGGTGCGTACCCTACAAGGCTTGAAATTATAATTGTTCATTGTTAATCGTACATTGTTAATTGTTCAAGCCCCTGCCCTCTTTCGTAAAGAGGGTGCCCTCGCAAGGG
>Ga0099364_10014199_pt1 | contig 10621 bp, 8 predicted proteins | sample TergutTh196P3_FD_73070 | JGI IMG/M metagenome (GOLD analysis project Ga0099364, IMG submission 73070) | Microcerotermes parvus P3 segment gut microbial communities from Pointe-Noire, Republic of the Congo - Th196 P3 | ecosystem: Host-associated > Arthropoda: Insects > Digestive system > Gut ...
TCGGCGCATGTTATATTCGAGGACAGTCAAAATAGAAAATGGGTAGGAACATGGTCTTCGGGGTTGTATCTACTCGAAAATGAGTATGATACTGAATTATTTTCGTGGAAAGTTTTCAAACACAATCCAAATAACAAAAACAGCATAATAGACGACCGTATTTACAGCATTTCCGAAGACCTCAACACCGGCGCTCTCTGGATAGGCACTCGTAACGGATTAAGCATATTGCCGATGAACAATTTTAACGCATTTTACAATTATTATCCCACGTCAGCGCCAAATTCTATTCCCGGAAACGAAATCAGCGCTATCATTCGCGACGGACAAAACATGATGTGGTTAGGCATGGTCGGAGGCGGCGTTAGTCGCGTAATAACCGAAAATCCACTGTTTGCGTATAACGACCTCGAAATAATAGGCGACAAGTTCCCAAGCAGGTCGGTCAGAAGCATAATTGTAGATACTGACGGCTTGGTTTGGATGGGTATCGGTTCTTACGGACTGATAGCAATAGACGGCGATGCCGAAAAAATATACATCGGCTCGCAGGACGAAGGAACGGTATTTAACATCATGCAGTCGCAGTTCACCGGAAAAATATGGGTAGGCTCGTATGGAAGCGGCATTTACGTATACGACAAAACACGTTCGATGACCCAACCGGTAGAAATTTTTACGCCATATAATACGCAATGGCTTACAGGATGGCACATTTACGCAATACAGGAAGACAGTTACGGAAATGTGTGGGTAGGTACCCGAAACGGATTATGCGTATACACAGCCGATGGAAATGGCATGCGTTTCGACAATATAACCCTTGCAGATAATAAACAGATGAGTGCGTTCACGGTAACATCAATTGAAGAAGGCGTAAACGGCGAAATGTGGACGGCAACAAATTACGGAATAATACGCGCAGTGAGGCAAGAACACAATGAATACACATTCACTCGTTTTTCCGAAAGCAACGGCAAATTGAACAATCTGAACGTAAAATGTCTTTACAAAGACAAAAGAGGACAGATTTGGGCTGGCGCTGACGGGGGCGGATTGAGTTTATTTGACGCAAATGAACAAAAATTCATACCAATGCACAAAAAATGGAACCTGCCCGGCGACGCCGTTTTCAGCATTGCCGGAGACAGAGACGGAAACCTCTGGTTAGGTACAAACATAGGGCTGCTGCAACTGAATTTTATTGATAATCAATTTGATAATCATCATCTTTATACTACAGCAGATGGCTTGTCGGACAATTTTTTTAACAGCAATGCAGCATTTGTTTCCCGACGGGGCGAAATGTTTTTTGGAACACACAGCGGATACAATTACTTTTTTCCCGAACACGTGTCGCAAAACAAAGTTACAACCGCGCCAATAGTAATAACTGATATAACGATATTCGACCGTTCGCTGGAACAGTTGGACGAAAAAACAAGACAAAGAATTTCTAACAAAACGCCCCAATTTACACAATATATCAGACTGAACCATAAACAAAACAATTTCAGCATAGAATTTTCCATTCTTGATTTTACTAATCCATCGCAAAACAGTTATGCCTACCGTCTTGATGGATTTGACGCAGAATGGGTATATACAGACGCTGTTCATCGTTTTGCCTATTACAACAATCTGAAACCGGGCGTTTATACGTTTAGACTGAAAGCGGCAAGTCCAAACAGCAACTGGATTGAGAGACCGGACATATTGCAAATTTACATTATGCCTCCTCCATGGAAAACATGGTGGGCTATGATGCTCTATGCGCTTTGTTTAATAGCGATATTCGTATTTGCCTACTTTGTAATACAGCACCGTTTACGCTATCGTAATGCACTGCATCTGAAAGAACTTGAAAAAGCAAAATCAGAAGAAATAAACAATGCCAAGTTGCAGTTTTTCACAAACATAACCCACGAACTTTTTACGCCGTTAACCATTATTTCGGCTACAATAGAAGAACTAAAACAGGTAGCCCCTGCCTACATCGAACATTATCAAGGGCTTTCAACAAGCGTCAACCGCTTGATAAGATTGTTGCAACAAATACTTGAATTTAGAAAATCGGAAACCGGCAATTTGAAACTAAAAGTATCAAAGGGCGACTTGGGCGCATTTGTCAGAAACTGCGTAGACACCTTCCGACCTCTGATGAAGAAAAAATATATACATTATATAATTGAGTGTATCCCCGAAAAATTTCCCGCCTATTTTGACGCCGACAAGGTAGACAAAATTATTTACAATCTGCTGTCCAATGCCGCAAAATACAACAAGCAGGGCGGTAGCGTATGGATACAACTGCATATGCACGAAAACAACGAAAACGCCGTATTGACGGTCAGAGACAACGGAGTAGGCATTTCGGAAGAAGCGCAGAAAACACTTTTCAAACGATTTTACGAAGGCGAATATCGCAAATATCACACTTCGGGCACAGGCATAGGACTGTCGCTAACAAAGGATTTGGTAGAACTCCACAGGGGAACTATTTCCGTTGCAAGCAAAATTGAGGAAGGTACAGAATTTACGATAATAATTCCAATTCGTCCTGAAGCATTTGCTATTGACGAAGTTGACGAAGAAGTGGAAATACCGTTAAGTCCGGTAGCGAAAAAAGACGAGGCGGGCGATGAAGAACAACAGGTATATTCTCTGCTTTTGCTCGAAGACGACGAGGAACTTTTAAGTCTGATGAAAAGACTGCTCGAGGCTGACTACGATGTATTTACCGGAACAACCGGAAATGAAGGTCTTGAAATACTGCAGCAGGATAATATTGATATAATTGTTTCTGACGTAATGATGCCCGAGATGGACGGATTGACATTTTGCAATACAGTAAAAAACGATTTCGAGACAAGTCATATCCCTGTTATATTGCTCACTGCACAAAATCGAGGCGAAGACCGCACCGCCGCCTACCACGCAGGAGCCGATGCCTTCATAAGCAAGCCGTTTAACCTCACAGTGTTACATTCAAGAATAATCAATCTGATAAAATCAAGGGAGCGCATGATGAAAAAATTCAAAAAGCAACCTGAAGTTCAGGTGTCGAACCTGAACTATAAAAGCATGGACGAGGCTTTTTTACAACAGGCTATTGATTGTGTGCAAGCGCACCTGAAAGATACGGAATTTGACCAAAATTTTTTCGCTACGCAAATGGGTACCAGCAAACCCACGCTGCTGCGAAAAATCAAAAGTCTTACCGGATTAACATGCGTGGCTTTTATCCGAAATGTCAGACTGAAAGCAGCCTGCAACATTTTGAACGACAACAAAAACATACGGATTTCCGAACTGGCATACGCCGTTGGTTTCAACGACCCAAAATATTTCAGCGCCTGCTTCAAAAGTGAATTTGGGATGTATCCGAGCGAATATGTAAAAAAAAGAGAAGAGAATGAAGAATGAAGAAAATTTTTGTTTGTTTTGAAAATTTATGTATTTTTGCGAAAAATAAAAATTGAGCACAATGACAAATCAAAACATTGAAGCAGAGTTGAGTTACGCATATTTACATGCGGTTTGCAGCAAAGCGGGGTTAGGTTGCAAACAAGGCAACAGACATGATGATGGAGCCGGTGTTGATGCTGAAGTTGTTTATCGCGGTGAACTAAATCACCCGTACTATAAGGAAGTGCAGTTAAATGTACAACTTAAAGCAACGGCGAAAAAAACTGCGATAATTGACGAGCGCTTTTCTTATTTTATTCAGGGAGTAAAGAGGTATGATAAACTTCGAACGAATGACAGTTTTATTTACAAAATACTTGTGGTATTGTTTTTGCCTGAAAATCCGGATGAATGGTTAAAATGCACTGAAGATGAACTAATTATGAAGAAAGCGGCGTACTGGATTAATTTATACGGCGCTCCGGAGGTTGATACAACATCAGGAACAACAATTCATATCCCATCATCCAATATTTTAACGCCGCAATCATTGATAAGCCTTGTTAATATGGCTGCAAATAAAAATATTCCAACATATAATACTTTATAAAAACAAAAAGATATGGATAAAATAGATGTTTCAGCAATAGATATACGAGACTTTGCAATAAGTCAAAAGTGGACGGTTGTAAAAGAAGCGTTGAGTGATGGTTTATATGTTTTAAACAGTCCGCACGGGGATAATATGCAATTGATTTTCCCAAAAGACGAATCAAATTCGTTTTTTCAGGAAATGGCACAGATAACATTGAATAAACTGTCTAAAATCAATAACATTTCATTTCAGAAAATTATTGATGAAATCAGAGAGGTAAATGATGATGTAATTTGTTTGCGCTATTTTTCCGAAAATAAGAATGTAAATTTTATTTCTTTTGAAGAGGCTTTTGACGCGATTTCGTCTACACGACAAATGTTGTTGTCTGCTGCCAGTTCGGTGATTGCGCCTGCATTGTTTCATAAAAGACTAAACCGAACAGAACCACAAGAACTTATAAAAAAAACAAGATTTAGGCATACCGAAGAAGGAAGTTTTATTTTAAAAATTTCGCATCCATGCGAAATAGCCGCTGCGAGTACAAATTGTGACGAAAAATACGAAAAACCTTTTAGCAGAAATGCTTTTGAAATAGTGAACAATTCGGCGATAAAAATATCAAACGCAATAGAAGCGGATGATATTTCAACGCTGTTTTATGACGAAAAGAACAGTTCAGAACCGATGATAAGTTATAATTTTTGCGATTCTTTGGTAAAACTCTTTGACGATGAAAGAGAAATACCATTCCAACTTATTTTCAATTGGAGCAAATCGTCCTTACAAAAAATCCCTAATCCTGTTTTCTCAAATCTTGTAAGTTTTCCGTATTCAGTTAAATCAAAGATTGAAGAAGTGAAATCGTATTTTGAACCGCCGAAAAGAGATTTATTGGAAGAAACATTTTACGGTACGGTAGACACATTGGATGGAATTGTGGGCGAGGATAACAAAAGAAGTGGCGCCGTGACAATAACTATATTTTATGACCACGAAACCTTTAAATCAAAAGTAAATTTAACTCCTGACCAATACCAAATAGCGTTAGATGCACATGTAAAAGGAAATGCTTTAGTAAAAACTGTTGGCGATTTGAAAAGAGGAAAACGAAGCCACGCTATTGAAAATGTGAAGAGTTTTTGTCTTGTAGATTAGTTGCTTTTCCAAAAAAACAAATTTCAGGTAGAAATTTCCGTCAAAAAGGTCGAAAAATTCGTCAAAATCAATTTTAGAGAACAAAATGACGGATTTTTCGACCGGTTTTATTTTTTTTCGGCGTACATTTGCGAAAAGTTTTTTTTTCAATATAAAAATATATAAAATGAAGTATATGAAGTATTTAAAAGCATTATGCTTATTCGCGTTAATAATGGTTGTATTGTCGCCGGCAACAGCACAATCGGGCAGGTTTGAGATTTTCGAAGACCAAATTCCAGACGGAGCCCAATGGATAGAAAAAGACTATTCAAGACGTGGCGGACACGGCAGAGAAAGCGTTAACTACATTTATGTAGGCTCTCAAGAAAATGCCGGAATAACGGGATTGTCGCTTCCAATACGCGCAAATCCGGGACCGGGCGAGTATCGCTACATAACGTTTGCGTGGATAAAATGGGGCGGCGACCAAATTGCAATGCAGTTTCACCATGATTCAACTGCAAGATTTTCAGTACAATCGGAAAGAAGGTACAATTTTACGTATTTCGCCGGCGAGGTACACGATTTAACCGGATTTCGGATAAGCAACAGGTCTCCGGGACGCTGGACTATAGTAACGCGCGATTTGTGGAACGATTTCGGCGACTTCACGCTAACGGGCGTGTCATTTATTTGTCCTATGAGACGCGACGCCGGTTTCGACAATATAATACTTGGCAGAACGGAAGCCGACCTGGGAGATGTGCCGCAAATTATTCCCACGCAAGTGGCGCGACCGGTGGACGTGGAAGATGCTGATTTCGATTTTGACGAAATGTTTAGAATTGACTTCGAGGAAGAAGAAACGCACGGCGTGCAGATAGACTGGGCTTCGCAGATAAGAGCCGGAGGAATATGGATGTATCCACTTTATCTGCTTGCGTTTATTGCCGTAATAGTTGCGCTGCTGCGAACTATGACTGTGCGCGCCGGACGTCTGGCGCCTAAAAAATTGCGAAAAACAATTCGCGAAAATATAGCCTCCGGAAATATTGACGCAATTGATGAAGCGTGTAAAAAAAATTACTCAACGCTTGCCGAAGCGTTAAGTTTTATTTTCAAATACCGCAGTTCGGGACGCGAGGCAGTGAGCCAAACAGCAGGCGATATGGCGGCGCGCGACATACGTACGCATCTATCGGGCATATATCCGTTATCTGTTATCGCTTCGGTTGCTCCGTTGCTGGGCTTGCTTGGAACGATTGTAGGTATGATTGAAGCGTTTGGATTGGTGGCGCTATACGGCGACGAAGGAGGTGCCGCTATACTGTCGGATTCAATTTCGAAAGCGCTGATTACAACAGCCGCAGGGCTAATTATTGCAGCCCCTACTGTATACATCTATTTCGTCATCAAAAACAAAATAATGCGATACGCAACGGTTATTGAAGTAGAAATAGAAAAAGTGATAACAGCGATATACCTGACAGACGGCAAAGAAAAAACGGAAATAGAAGAAAATCCTGAAACTGAAAAAAAAGATAATAAAAATGAGACTATCGCTGAATGAAGATGAAGGAAAAGTTGAAGTGCAGATGGCGCCCTTGATAGACTGTGTTTTTCTGTTATTGATTTTCTTTTTGGTAACAACCATGATGAAAAAATGGGAAATGCAGATACCGTTATCGTTGCCACCGTCTACATCGAGCCTGTCCACAAGTCGAGCCGGTATGGAGCCTGTGATAATAACCGTAGACGAACGAAAAAACGTGTTCCGCGTAGTAAATCACGACGCCTATTCTGGCGAAAGTAATTACATCAGAATACGCGACCTGAACGCATTTTTAGACGATTTGCAAAACAGAATGGGAACAGATATAGCGATAGACGTAACTGCATTCCGAACGGTGCCGGTATCAACCGTAATAGAAGTATTCGACCAGTGTCAGTTAAAAGGATTTACTCAAACGCGGGTACGTCTGGGAAGTAAACCGCATTAAAAAAGATAAACGTATGAATTTAAGCAAGATATATCAACAGGATGAGCCCGAAGTTTCTATGGCGCCGCTGATAGACTGCGTATTTTTGTTACTCATATTTTTTCTTGTTTCGTCGATGACAAAGGTAAAGAGCAAAAATATTGACGTAAATTTACCGGTATCGCAGGCTGCAATCCAGTTAAAACCCGACGACAAACAGGCTTTCGTGGGTATTGACCGCGATGGCAACTTCTATTGGGACGGACAACCGTGTACCACTAATTTTCTGCTCGAGCATTTGCGAACGGTATACATAGAAACGCCCGACCGACGAATACGAATAGATATGGACAGAGACGCCCCTTTCGGACGATTTGTCCAAGTGATGGACGCACTGCAGTTTTATAATTTAACAAATATAGGTATAAGAACGTATGACGAGAACTACAACCGGCGCTGACCGCCTTACGAAGATATTTTCATGGTTGATAGCCCTGTTTCTTGCCGGAGGGTTGGTTTATCTCTTTTGGCGGCTACCATCGCCCGAAAACCAAACTTTGGCTCCAATAAAAAAACCGGAACAGGTAAGCCGACAAATAAAGGAAGAGCAGGCGCAACGCCCCTTGCCGCCCGATTACGCTCAACGACTTGTAGAACAGTCTGAAGTTTTAGTAAGACAGGAATTGGAAGACCGATTGAGACGGTTTCAGGTAATGTCCGACCGGATGGATGCTCAAAAGGACACACTCCTGACATTAGTTGAAAACAGACGATTGCCCGCTTCTGCGCCCCGCGATGCTAACAACACATCGCAAGCCCGCGCTATACCCCGCGCAAACGCTCAATCTACAGGCAATAATCCTTCCATCCAGGCTCTTTATGGTATGTTGCGCGAATTTGAACTTGAAATTCAAAGAAACCACCTTGCCGTAACCGCCGCCCGACAAGCCCTTTCCGGAGGTCTATCCTTTCCGGAGGTCTACCGTTCGTTGACGATGGGCTCGTCCTTAATGCCAGATTTTGAAAACCTTATCAGCCGGCAAACAGGCGGCGAAGAATGGACGCGCTCGCAACGAAGCAATGCCAGCGCCGGTCTGCAAATAAGCAGCACAGCCGAGCTGAACAATTATCGCGGTTTATTGGGCGAGGCATCAAGGCAATCGGCTCTGGCAGGCACGCGTTTAGAGGGATTGTTTGGAATACCGCGCTCGCCGGGCGCAATGATGGCAGGCGGCAGTGGCGGCGACGGAACAGGCGATGGAGGAATGGCAGGAGTAACGCCCGCCTCAAGCAGTCAAAGAACTTTACGCTGGCGAACAGATGAGAGAGGGCGCACCCTCAACGTAGACATGGTAAAAGCGCAGGCATTACCCGGCAGACGCTTCTCAAGAGCCGCAGAAAGACAGGGATGGCTTTATGTAAACACATGGTACATGATTGGTCCATGGGAAAACTTTGGCATTGACGATTTTACAATAGTGCATCCGCCCGAAATTTCAATAGATTTCGATGCCGTATACACAAATGGAAAAGTAGGAACCGGAAGAGTAGAAACAGATTCGCATCCGTTAAAAATGATTGGCAACGACGTTCGTATGGACGGTACGCTTCGCTGGCAATTCAAGCAAAGCGAATCAATGCACAACGCGCCTCCTGTTACCGCTTCAAATGCAACATATTATGCCTACACCGAACTATATTTCGACGAAGCGATAACAATGATGGTAGCAATAGGAACCGACGACAGCGGAAAAATATGGATTAACGGTAGACCGGTATTCCAAGACAGCGGCTCAAGTTGGTATTACATCGACGAACATATAGCGCCCTTCGATTTTCAGCAAGGCTGGAACAGAATACTTGTAAGGCTTGAAAACGGCGACGGACCAGCCGGATTTAGTTTTTTGATACTTCCAAGATAATAGAAAATTATTTATCGAAAATTTAGCGTCTTTGCCGAGTTCGTTTGAAGGTGAGGACGTTTTTTTTTTTGACTTTATTTAAATACCAACATGAAAATAGAAATCGAAAAATCATTAAAAAAAATTGCTCAAAATGAGCACAAAGAATTCAAAGCGTTTATAAAAAGGCTTGACGATTTTTGTAAGAAAAAAAAGTTTATGAACTTGATGACCTTCATAGTATTTTAGTAGGATATGAACTTGAATTGCTTGACTTTTTTGATGGACGGATAGAAATAGACGTAGAGCGAGCAATAATCATTAAAGTTCTTACAATCACAAGAATGCATATTTTTAATGTCAGGTGTAGAATGATAAATCCGGAATTTTTCATTCAGCAACCGTCAACGCCGACAACGGTTTCAACGCCAAAGCCTGCCGGAAAATGGAACGAAAATAAACTTTACTTGATTGAACTCATCTACTTAATCAAAAGGTTCGTAGATGGAGCCACTCTTATTGCTATTCAACAATGTTTTGAATACAGTTTTGAAGTAGAACTTGGTGATATTTCTAACCGCAAAGGGGAAATTTGCGAAAAAAAAACAGGAAAAAAAGGCTTTATTGAGACGCTTTTTGATGATTTGAAAGAGATGCGTGAGGACTTAAATAAATGAAAATAAATGTGATAGTAAATATTTACTAATCCTCTAAACTTTACACACAGTTTTTTCCGACAAATTTTTTGGTGTATTGTTTGATTGTAATATGCAATATATCAAACTGTTTCATTGTTCAAAACTAACAATTTTCACAAAATTTCTATTTTTTTAACATTAACATAATCAAACATTTGAAAAAAAATCTTTCTGTGCCACAGAAAAACATTTTTCGACCTTTCCGACCTTTGCACCAAAATTAAAAAGTTGTAAAATCATGATGAATTATCTTGAATTAGTAAACCAATTTTGGAAAAAAGATGCAGAGCATCATTTTTCCGACAAGGAACACGCCCTGTATTTTTATCTGCTGAATTGCTGTAATTCAGCGAAATGGCGTAATCCGTTTTCTGTGTCCAACCGAGTTACCATCGCCAAATTCGGCTGGGGCAAAACCTCTTTCGACCGCGCCCGAAACCGTTTGAAAGACGCGGGATTGATTGACTTTCGGAACGGATTGGGCAGAGGGAATATTTCGCAGTATTTTCTAAAAAACGTTGAAAATGGCAACGCAGTATGCCCAGACGAGATGCCAGCCCTGTTTCCGTCTGTTCCGCTTGTTCCGCCATGCGAATTTGAAAAAGGTACTCAAACAGTTGTCTTTTCCGAGCCGTATTCAGAAAAAGACAACGAAAAAGAGCCTCAATCAGATACCTTTTCCGAGCATATTTTGGTTGACGGCATCGAAAAAGAGGCTCATACGGATACCTTTTCCGTACAGCCCGTAGCGATTGAAACTGTTGAAACTGTAGCATTTCAGCCGCAACAGTCCGCAAATTTTTCAAATTCCTTATTTGACAATAATAATGATAATAATATTAAATATAATATTGATATTAAGGAAGATAATAGTGTTGGTTGTCAAAATAAGGAAGTTGG
>Ga0099364_10014200_pt1 | contig 10621 bp, 11 predicted proteins | sample TergutTh196P3_FD_73070 | JGI IMG/M metagenome (GOLD analysis project Ga0099364, IMG submission 73070) | Microcerotermes parvus P3 segment gut microbial communities from Pointe-Noire, Republic of the Congo - Th196 P3 | ecosystem: Host-associated > Arthropoda: Insects > Digestive system > Gut ...
TAAACGGAGGGATAGTCAGCGCCACCGGCGGTTTTTACAAAGGAAACTATATGGGCGTCTATGATTGGGGCTCCACAATCTATGTTAGAGGAAATGGGAGTATTGCGATTACTGGTGGTGAGGTTATTGCCACAAGGGGATCTGCTATCGGAACTATGCGCGGTGCAGTAAACATTTCCGGAGGAACGGTCAGGGCAACAACTGGCGAGGCTATTGTAAATTATAGTTCTTTCAATGGTGTTACCCTGACTGGAGGCGCAGTATTTGCCTATGGCAATGCGCTCTCTGACGTTGTCTTCTCCAGTAGCTTTGTCGAATCAACGGGAAGCAGCCTTGTCATTGCCTATGATAAAAATGAAGAAACGAACTATGTGCGCAACTCGGCGACAGATCTTGCCGTGTGGCCTTCGCTTTCTCCGGCAGCGGCTATGTATTGGGCGCTACAAGACGGCGTCCCCGGTATTTATTATACGCGCGAGGGGAACGAGGGTTTTATCGCTGTTCCTGAAATCTCCATCGTCGAAACAGAACTTCCCTATGATCCGCTCTATGTCGAACTGGATCATCAGCTCTACGCATTGACCTTTGACACGCCGCCGAGATTCCTTAACGGTCAGATCCTTGCGCCTTTCCGGCCCTTTGGGGAATTGCTGGGATATACCGTAACCTGGGACGCCGCGACGAGTTCGATTTCAATGGAGAAACCGGGCAGTACCATTGAAATGGCGCTTGGAGACCGATTCTGTACAGTGAACGGAGCAAGATTTGATCTTACTACGGAACCAGAGGCTATTGACGGGAGAACGTTTATCCCTTTGTATGCTTTTCGTAGCGTTGGTTACGCTATCGCTTGGGACAATGAAAAATCGGTATTGGTCATCACTTCGCCGCCCAATACGCTGGTTATGCCGTATACGATTGCCTTTCACGCCAATCAAGGCACAGGCTCCATGCAAAGTCAAATCGTTTTGCGCAGCGGAGACTATACAATAGCAACAAATGCCTTCACGCGCGCGGAGTATCGCTTTACCGGCTGGAACACAGCGGCAAACGGCAGCGGGGTTTCTTATGCGCCGGAGGCTATGATCACGGATATACAAAGCGATATCACGCTTTACGCACAGTGGCAATTGATCATCCGTGTACCCGGCGACGTCAACAGCGACGGCGCGGTCGATATGGCGGATATTCTGCTCATTTACCAGCATTTCCGCGGCAGGGTGCAGTTGACGGGCGAGGAATTAAACGCGGCTGACGTCAACGGCGACGGTAAAGTTGATATGGCCGATGTACTGTTCGTCTATCACCATTTCCGCGGCATATCCTGAGTATTTTTCCAAGAGTATACTTAATGCGAAAATATTATTAGTTCCAGCAGAATTGGCTAAAGGCGTCATTCCAACTGCCTCGTTAAGTGTCCAGACGGGAATCAAAGATATATAGAAACATAGTATACGAGGCCATTCGTAAAATAGAAAGAAATATCACTGCCTGGATCATCATAAGGAATACTCCCAGAATAATAAGTCACACAAGATAATATCCCGTCAATAAATTCTTTTTTATGTGGCTCTCCGTACAAGGATATAACACTTTCATACGTGTCTCCTATTTTTATACCACGATAGGTTTGCCTATCACTTTTCAACACATATTGAGGTATGGGATTATCAGGTTCAGTCAAGAAATAATAATCATCATTATCGTCTACCGATACGTCATCATCTGTTAGGAGCTGAGCTGAAGAAACCCAAATTAATATGTTCGTTCCATCAACGTTTTTTCCCCATTTAACAAATTTACCAAAAAACTCCGAGACATATCGCAATGGGATAAACGTGCGATTATCTCTTACTATTGGAGCCTGCAACATAGTATCGGTTTCACCATTTATCGTTACTGTATCTGAGCCAATCGTGAAAATCATTTCACTTTCTCTTCTGTCATCTTTGATAATAATCTTTTTGTCTTTTTCTTGATAGTCCACCACATACTCGAAGCCTTCCGCTAACGCGCGTAGTGGAATCATAGTAGTTCCATCGATGATGTATGGTGAGATATCACTTTCCAAAAATGAAAAACGCAATGGATCACCTTCCTCATCGGCGTAATATGCGATCATGATATAGATTGACAAAGAATCATACTCACTGGCTTGTGCATAGGTAGACCTGGAAAACACTAATAACAATAATACTATAAGGCTTTCGATTCTTATGATAATCTTACTCATAATGCAGTCTCCTTAGATTGATTATTTATTGGGCATATTTGGAAGATGATTATATGGATTCTGCCCATTAGTGTTGATAGTCACCTGAAAATCCACATGATCATAAGGTGGATTACCGGTCCTTCCTGTGTGACCCAACTGTCACCACCAACCGGCTAAAGATCAGCAGGTTTATTCTGATAAATTATTGTATTAAGAATCGCCATCTATTCGTTTGAGCTTTCGTCAAACACAACAAAATGGGGAGAATTATCATCCATTCTAAAAAACCTCCACGACTCGGTATCGCCACGAGAGTCAATAAATAACTCTAGACAATAATCGCTATCCATAAATACTTTTAAGTCTCCGATTTCGTTTGCCTCAATTTTACTCACTCTTATGCTTTCCGAGTTGAGTGCCTTATTGACTTCGTTTGAAATTGTTATGAACTCAGCATCAGACAGTTTATTCTCTTGGTCTTCTGCAATAACTTTAAAATCTGCTACCCCACGGCTAAACAAATCACTGTAACATAAAACTATTTCTCCGTCCTTTAGCAAACGCCATGAAGTATGGGCATGGATAGCAAACCGTGGAGTTATTCTCGTAATTCCGCGCTCTGCTCCAGTCTCGACAATAGACTCGACATCATCACCAAAGTCAACGCAAATTAATAAGGCTGCTCTTTTGAAACGTCTTATTCGTTCTCCATTCAGTATTGATAGTTTATTCTCAATGGTCGCTTTAATGCTGTCTATTGACATATTTTGCTCCTCGCTGTGCGATTTCTTTGGCTAAGTCAAGGATTTTTTGATAGTCTCCGGTATTCAAATACGGGGCTTCTCGGTGTAATACTTCTTTACCTTCAGGCGAAAGATTTGTTTCTCTTGCAGCATCATCTGTTTGCTCAGGGATGTCAACACTTTCCTGAGGATTTCACAGATTAGGATCAAATATGAGTTCCTCTTTATTGACTCATTTACGGGATTCATAATGCAGAAGGTATTACTCTTTGACGATGCGGAAAGGATTCGCGTTATACCCTGTGCCTGCGCCGCTGGCAACAGGAATAGCAGGCATAGCAGCAGATCCCACTCCGCCGCTTCCAACGCCCCCGCCGATGTTTGGGTTGCCGCTTATATAGGCATAAACCGGGTCTGTACGTTCATACCTTAAGCCTAAACTATCGTACATAGTAATTTTCGCATCAATCCACTTGTTCAGCTCGATCTGCCCGGCTTCGGAGCCCACCATGACCTGAAATGCAGTCCGGTTATTCTCGTCCAACTGCAACAGTTGTGAACCATCCGCATTTTGCAGATAAGGCAGTAAATCCCAAGTCATGACCACGCCCCCGTTCGTTTCCATAGATAGAGTCATTCCCATAATCCGTAAAGCATCAGTTCCCTGCATGTTATTGGAAAAGTCCGGTTGAAGCGTAAGGCTATCGGACTGATTGCCTCCGCTGGTGTGGCCATAGCCAAGACTATAGTTGAAGCGCGCATACCCGGTAAGTCTATCGGCTAAATCGAATCGCATCAATTCCGCAGACCGTATTGTGGTTCCGCCTTCTGTGGAGAAGGTCATCCTATAGTTATCTTCTACCGGCAATGTCATGCCGGCAGAAAACCTTCCTGTATCTGAACGGGCTGCCATTGCCGTATAGGTCTGGCTGCTCGACCCTCTGGCGGTGACGGTTACGGTATCTCCTGCGCTATACTCTTTCAACTGAAACGACAATTCAACGTCCGCCGTTGCTCCCGGCGCATGATATCCTTGGATCAGAATGGATTCGTCAAAACTAAGCCGCGCATTCTGTATAACCTGCTCATTCAGAGAATCTATCCTGTATGCCATGTCCCAGCGCAACGCGTCTATATCATTACGCCATTGCGCATGGTTTGTATGCAAGCCGCTCAACGACCATTCAAGAGTTTTGAGCCGATTATTTAGGCTTGTGTTACTGTATACGAGAAAGATCATGCCAATAAGCATCAGCGCTGTGATTATTTTTTTTGCTTTGTCAGACATGGATTCGTCACCTCAAATAAAGAAATTCTACTTTTCATCCGAGTAAAGGATGAACGTTTTACTCTATTCTCTGATTGGATTATATCATAAATAGCCAGTAACAGAATGAAATAGGGCGCTTGGAACGCTTTCCAGTTGAATACGATCACATCCTGTTGAATACGATCTTGAATTGGATATTATAAAATGATATATTATTACGAGATTCCCAGGCTTTTTGCTCAGCGGCTTGATCAGTGAGAGAAAACGAAATGCAGAAGGTCGAAGGTCATGAAAAGGAAAGATCAGATGGCAATCCGGAAAGGATGGCTTTAGGTTAGATATGAAACAAACCATAATGATAGTGGACGATGCGGAGATCAATTTAATTATGCTTGGGGAAATTATGCGTTCTGAGTATACTATATTGTCAGCGAATAGTGGAAAAGAAGCTATAGAAATAATGAAAAACGATTTGCCCGACATCGTGCTTTTGGACCTCAATATGCCGGAGATGAATGGCCTTGATGTACTTCAACATATGAAAGCGGATCCTGCGCTTGCCAGCATTTTGGTCATTTTCGTAACAGCAGAAACAGATACCTATTTAGAAGAAAAAGGGCTGGATATGGGTGCGGTGGATTATGTGCATAAACCGTACAATGAAAAGATCATTAAGTTTAAGGTGCGAAACCACCTGGAGCTAAAGGCGTATCGCGACAGGCTTGAGGATTTGGTACAAGTGAGGACGCAGCAATTGGTTGCCTCTCACGAAGCCATCATTACGAGTATGTCGCTATTGGCGGAACAGCGTGACAAAGTGACGGGGGATCACCTGACGCGAATAAAAATATCAACAAGCCTGCTGGCCGATAAACTAGCGCAAGTGTATCCTGAATTATTATCCCCTTCAGACGCAAAGCAAATCGCGCTGTATTCCCCGCTTCATGACGTCGGAAAGATTGCCATACCGGACGCCATTCTCGGGAAGCCAGGCAAATTAACGCAGGAAGAATTCGAGATTATGAAGTCGCATACGAGCAATGGCGGCAACATCTTAAGGGAAACCAATACGATTTTGGATGGCAGCAACGAGGAACTGCAATTTGCGATTGAAATATCGGAAGGACATCATGAGCGGTTTGACGGGACAGGTTATCCAAAAGGTCTCTCCGGGGAATCCATACCCATCGCTGCACGGATCGTATCGTTAGTGGATGTTTATGATGCGCTCAGAAACGCGCGCCCCTATAAAGATTCTTTTACCCATGAAGAATCCCATCGCATTATTACGGTGGGAGACGGAAGAACGATGCCGGAACATTTCGATCCGCGCGTATTGAAAATCTATGAGATGTTACAGACGGAATTGGATAAGGTATGTACCGAATATAAGGGTACGGAGCCGGCTTAGCCGTGGGGGAGCGCCCCAAAGTGGAGGGATGAGCGACCTGCGCGCGAATCCCGACGGGGCATGGGGCAGCGCCCCATCAAGAATAAAAGAAATGAGGCGGTAGCGTGAAAACAGCGATATTGGGCGCCGGCGCAATGGGTTCCCTGGTAGGAGCGCATATAAAAAAAGGCGGCGGAGAAGTATGGTTTGTTGATGTTTTTGCGGAACACATGAGAGCCGTCCGTGAAAAAGGCCTCTATATGGAGCTGGAAAGCGAATCCGAGCCACAGATTGTCTTTGTGGACGGTGCTGTGACCAGCGGCGACCAGGTCGGCGTCTGTGACCTGGTGATTGTGCTGGTCAAGTGCGTGGATATCGATACGGCTGTTGAATCAAATAGGGCCTTATTCGGGAAAGACACCGTCGTCGTCACCCTGCAGAACGGCGTGGGTAGCGCGGACGTCCTGGCGAAGTACTTTGATGGGGATCATCTGGGCTTGGGCGTATTAAAATCGTCCGCCAATATTCTCGGCCCGGGAAGAATTCTGGGAAACCCCCGCTTCCTGAACAGTCCGAAAGGCGTTTACTTTTCACCTGTCAACTGGGATACGCCCCATCGCGGCGTGTATGATGAGCTGGAGAGGCTCCTGTGCGCCGGCGGGATGCCGGCCGAATGCAACAAGGACGCCGAACTCTTTATCTGGGATAAGCTCTGTACCAATGTGATGCATAACGGGATTGCCGCATTGACGCAATTTCCCAATGAGGACGTGAGCAATCATGAAGACGGCTGGCTGCTCATGGGCGAGTTGGCCAGGGAAACCTGTGCAGTCGCGCAGGCCAGGGGTATGGATATGCGCCTTGATCACTACTGGCGCCCGCGCGAGGCCAATCCCGACTATGACCGGAGCAAGGTGAAGACGCTGCATTTCGTATCGGCGGTATTTGACTCGTTCCAGCAAAGAAAGACGGAAATTGATTTTCTCAACGGCGCCATAGTCAGAGAAGGAAAGAAATATGGCGTACCGACGCCTTACAATGAAACGATATGGCGGCTGGTTCGCGTCATGCAGGATAATTACGGCCATCAGTACCGGCCCCGGGAATAGGCGGATCAGAAACGTCGCAAACAGGCGAGAATCTGCTTTTCTTTTTCCAATTTTGCGCTATAATGTATAGTATTATGAGCTGTCGCTCATGATACTATATAGTGTTATGGGCGGCAGCCCACGTTAGATGGCTTATGCTTCGTAGGAGGGTACAAGTGAAATATCCGAAGAGAACCTTTCCCGGCGGCGTACATATCAAAGATTACAAAGGTTTCACCAACAGTCTGGAGACAGTAGAGGCAGAAGCGCCGGCGAAAGCGTATATACCCATGTCTATGCATATCGGCGCGCCTTCCAGGCCCTTGGTCGCCATTGGGGAAGAAGTCAAAATGGGACAGAAAGTAGCGGAATCCCAAGGCTTTGTCAGCGTTCCCGCCCACTCCAGCGTCAGCGGCAAAGTCGTCGCAATGCAACGTATGCCCATACCCTCAGGCCGTATGGTGGACACGGTCGTCATTGAAAATAACTATCAAGATGAATGGATCACCGCTATTCGCCCTGTGCCGCGAGAAAGCATTGAAGCTATGGATGGTGCGGCGCTGCAAGCCAAAGTGCTGGAAGCCGGGATCGTCGGGATGGGCGGCGCGGCATTTCCTTCGCATGTGAAACTGGCGCCCCCCGAAGACGGGAAAAAGCCCGACGTCCTGATTCTAAACGGCATCGAATGCGAGCCGTTTATCACAGCGGATCACCGGATCATGCTGGAGAAACCGGAAAGAATCATCGCGGGACTCAAGTATTTCCTGCGTATCATGGGCTGCGATAAAGGTGTTATCGCCATTGAAGCAAATAAAATGGACGCTTTCGAGCTGATGGTCAAGCTGACGGAAAAAGAATCGGCCATTGAGACCGTCGTCTGCCGGGAGAAGTATCCCCAGGGCTCGGAGAAGCAATTGATTTATACGATCACCGGCAGAGAAGTGCCGCCGGGAGGCTTGCCTGCGGATGTGGGCGTGCTGGTCCACAATGTCGCGACGGCTGTCGCCGTAGCGGATGCGGTAGAATATGAGCGGCCCCTGATCGACCGTATCCTCACGCTGAATGGCGACGCGATTACCAGACCGATGAATTATCGGGTCAGGATCGGTACGCTTTATGGCGACCTGATCGCCCAGAATGGCGGCATTGCCGGCGAAACGGCAAAGATTATATCGGGCGGGCCGATGATGGGCTTTGCCGTTTATGCGGCGGACATCCCCGTTACCAAGAGTACTTCGGGCATACTGGTGTTCAGCGAAGGTTCCCAAGTGCTGAAGCGGGAAGAGGAGATGTCCTGCGTCCGCTGCGCCCGTTGCGTCGACGCCTGCCCGATGGGCCTGGAACCAACCACATTGATGAAAGCGGCGAAAAAAAGCGACTGGGCAAAAGCAAAGGACTATGAGGTCGCCAGTTGCATGGAGTGCGGCAGTTGCAGCTACCAATGTCCCAGCATGATCCCTTTGGTGCAGTACATCCGCCTGGCAAAACAATACGTAACCAGCAGGGACGGCAATGGCGCTGTCAATCCATTCCTGCTGTAAGGAAAGAGAAGGTTAGCAATACATGGAACAAATAGAAAAACCCCTTATCCTTTCTTCCTCACCTCATTTCCATAGCCGCTATACGACGGAAAAATCCATGCGGGAGGTGGCTTGCGCAATCCTGCCGGCGGCTGCCGCGGGAATTTGGATTTTCGGCCTGCGGGCCTTCTTTGTTATTTTGTTGTCTGTCACAGGCGCGTTGACTTCCGAATTTCTATGCAACCGGATCATGAGAAGGAAGGTCAGCATAATGGATGGAAGCGCCTTGATCACAGGATTGATCCTGGCGCTCTGTTTGCCCCCGTCTATTCCCTTCTGGATTGCTTTCCTGGGCGGGGTATTTGCTATCGTCATTGGAAAGCAGGTTTTCGGCGGGATCGGCCAGAATATCTTTAACCCGGCGCTGATCGGGCGCGCGCTTCTTCTGGCGTCTTTTCCGGTGTTCATGACGAACTGGACGCCCGCTAGAGGGATGGCGATAGACGCCGTTACCACCGCGACGCCTATGGCGCTGATGAAGACCGAACTATTCGCTCAATTGCCGCCGCTGGGACAGATGGTTCTGGGCCAAATCGGCGGCTGTATCGGGGAAACCAGCGTTGTTGCGATTGTCTTGGGCGGAATCGTACTCCTTGTCAGAAAACATATCGACTGGCGCATTCCAATCCTCTATCTGGGTACGGTGTTTGTTCTTGCCGCCGCTTATGGCGCCGTTAAAGGCTATAGCCTGCTCTATCCGGTCTATCAGTTGTGCGCGGGCGGGCTGATGCTGGGGGCTTTCTTTATGGCGACGGACTGGGTCACCAGCCCCGTGACCAAGAAAGGCCGCATGGTATACGGGCTTGGCCTGGGCTTGCTCACCGGCCTTATCCGCTTCTTTGGCGGGCTCTCGGAGGGAATCTGCTACTCCATTTTATTGATGAATATTCTGACGCCTCTGATCGACCGTTATACCAGAGGCAGGATTTATGGCGTACGGAACAAAGGAGGAGAAAAGGCGTGAACAATCAAGTTGTGAAACTGACTGTATTTCTTCTCCTGATTACGGGTATCTCCGGCTTGGCAATCGGCTATGTGAACGGGATAACCGCCCCGGTCATCGCGGCCCAGGATGCGGAAAAGCTGCTTCAGGGCTATAGCGAGGTGTATCCGGGCGCCGATACCTATGACGAAGAGGCGGTGGAGTACCCGGACAGCCTGATCGACGGCGTGGTTTTGGCAATCAAAGACGGCAGGACGGCAGGCATAATCTATACCGTCCCAACGCAAGGCTACGGAAGTGAAATCCGGATGCTGATCGGTATGGATGTTGCCGGTAAAATGATAAGCGGCATTAAAATCTTGTCTCAGTCGGAGACCCCGGGCTTGGGCGGAAATTGTACACAGCCGTGGTTTGCGGAGCGCTATGCCGGAAAGACGGCGCTGCGTGAACTGAGAGTCGTCAAGACGGATACCGGCGCAGAAGACGAAGTACAGGCGATCACCGCGGCAACTGTTACATCCGCCGCTGTCGCCGCAGGGGTCAACGCGGCTATTGCCGACTTTCGTCTTCGCTTCGGCGGAGAATAGGAGGAGACGGAAACGTAATGCAAATACTGGAAGGCCTAAAAAAAGGCGTCATTACAGAAAACCCCTTATTTGTCCAGGTGTTAGGCACATGTCCCTCCCTGGCTTTAACCACATCGGTAGAAAACTCTCTGGGCATGGGGGTGGCTTTTACAGCGGTCCTGATCTGCTCCAACCTGGCTATCTCCCTGCTGCGAAAACTGGTTCCGCGAAATATCCGCATACCCAGTTATATCGTGGTGATCGCTTCCTTCGTGACCTTATGCGAGATGATCATGAACGCCTTTGCGCCGGCTTTGTATCAGGCGCTGGGTATCTTTATCCCGCTGATCGTGGTGAACTGCGTCATCCTGGGCAGGGCGGAGGCTTATGCGGGGCTGAATCCGCCCTTACCGTCGGTTATGGACGGCTTAGTTATGGGAATCGGTTATACCTGCGCCATCGCCCTGATGGCGACCATCCGGGAAATCCTGGGCGCCGGGTCCTTTATGGGCATACCGCTTTTTGGCCCTTCCTTCCAGCCTGTGCTGGTGATGATCCTCCCGCCGGGGGCGTTTATCACCTTAGGCTTTTTGTTCGCCGGCTTCGCCAGCATAAAGAACCGCAGGGCGAAAGCGGCAAAGAAGGGGGTATAGGGATATGTTAGCCCGTACATTCAGTATCGTTTTTGGCTCTGTCTTTATATCCAATATCGTCCTGGCGCAGTTTCTGGGTATCTGCCCCTTTCTTGGCGTGTCCAAGGATATGAAGAACGCCGTAGGCATGGGCGTCGCCGTCATGTTTGTGATGACGCTTTCCTCATCGATCT
>Ga0099364_10014201_pt1 | contig 10620 bp, 7 predicted proteins | sample TergutTh196P3_FD_73070 | JGI IMG/M metagenome (GOLD analysis project Ga0099364, IMG submission 73070) | Microcerotermes parvus P3 segment gut microbial communities from Pointe-Noire, Republic of the Congo - Th196 P3 | ecosystem: Host-associated > Arthropoda: Insects > Digestive system > Gut ...
ATTTATCAATTAACTTTTCCCTTAGTAAAATTGAATTTAATGTGCCTCCTGTTTGGATTGTCATTGATTTTATATCGTGTTTATTTTTTAATTGTTTGAATAAATCTACAAAATCAATTTTATCTTCATAATAAATTATGCACAAGTTTTCTGCATCTTTATAATGAAACGCCGGGTGTGTTTTATTATTTGTAACAAGATAAAATACTTTTGACATTTTAATAAAATATTCAACGCCAATATTATTTAAATGCGGTTTATTGTCAATAATTATAAAACTAACAGGTATTTTGGAAATATTCTCTTTTTCAATATTTGCACCAACCTTAACCATTACTTTTCCACTATTCATAGAAAAAAAGTCTGTTGTTTGTTCAATATCATAATATTGATTCAAACCTTCCTTTATGCCTATGATTTTGGGGAAATCTTTATCTACATCACGATCATCAATATTCCCTGTAGATATTTTTCCGTCAACGGACATAAGCATAAATAATGTGGTCACAGGTTTATCCATGATAATTTCTCCTTTATTCAAGTTATCATAATGAAAACAAAAAAATTAACATTTTCGGACATTTCCCCCTTTTTTTTGGCATTAGAAACTATAAAAAATAGCAATATTCCAATAGCCTTTTCCCATATTTATCTTCTTCAAAGAACCTGTGCCAGTTAAAACGCATAAAAGAGTACATTTCTCCTGTACCGCTATCTTTTAAAGTAATACCTTCCTCAAAAAGTCTTTTTTGGCAGTCTGTATCGTATTTGATAATCTCATGTCTTTTGCCATATACTTGGCATACTCCAATTACAGCTTTGGGGAAATCTATCGTTTCATATCCCTCTGGAACATTAGTCCCTTTAGGCATAAAAATACCCAGCCAGTGTTTTATAAGACCGTCGCTCCTCTTTGTTAGGTATATGTATGAATCTCCGCCTTCGTAAAATGTTTTTAAATTTTTGCTCGATTGCTTTTCTATCTCATCAAACCGTTCGTCCAGCCGCCAAGTTTCTATAAAATCAAGAACATTTTTATCACCCCCATCTTCTTGTTCAAGTATCTCTTTCCCAATAAAACACAGCGCAGGAATTTCTTGTTTGTAAACTTTAATAATACCCGACGGCTTCATTTCCGCAATAATTTCAGGAGTTTTCTTTGTAACAGGGGCAAACCATTCCCATAACCTGTAACCCTCGGCATTTGGAAATAACTCATACTTATCAATATTAAGCCTTTTCCTTTCCAAAAAATATTGCTGTTCATTATTATCCATAAAGTCATCAATAGCTTTATACATTTTATCAGCAGCATACATACTAAAATCATTGACAATAATATAACGAAATTTGGCACAGGTTGAAGTTTCAAAAGTAAAACAGTCAAACTCGTCAGGCATATTGGAAAAATCCTTTACTTGAAAAGAAGGCATAAAAAGCGAATAATCAACATCCCCTTCTGCTTCTCTATTAATGTTGATTCCGATTTTGTGGTTAATTCGATTAATTTTTTTACTTAACTCATGACAAATAAAAAATTCAGTTTTTTTAATGACAGAACTAATTGCATCACGAAACTGTATATTGAATTGTTTGCCAATTACACAAAATTTTGGAACAACCACAATTTCAGGACCAAAAATAACTCCTTCCGGCAACTTTTGCGCATTAAAAAGATTGAGAGGCGGTTTAACCTTTACAATATGCCCATTTTTACGCAGCTCCCCCGGCGTTATGCCAAATTCCCGCTTAAAAGTCCTAATATATGACTGCTCATATTCAAAGCCGTAATCAAGGGCAATATCCAGTATATTTTCATCTGTTTTAAGTAAACTCTCAATGCTTGCCGCCAATGTTCGGGAGCGGATATACCCCGAAATAGGCTGATTAAAAGCGAATTGGAACAATCTCCGTAAATGCCTTTCAGAAAACTTATATTTTCTTGCGAGAATATCTGCATTAATGCCTGTGCTGATACCTTTTTCAATATCTAACAGCACATTTTCAAGTAAATCAAACGGTTGTTCCATTTTGTACCCCTATATTTGCCGAATTCCCATTATACCCCATTTATTCTTGTGTTTCTCCCTTGACAATGCCTATACATTTGTGTAGTATAATAGTCAATGGATAAAAAAGCAACAGGCACGCAGGTTTTGCTTCCCCAACGCAAGGCTATGAAGAACAGAATATCGACTTCAACTGGTAACTGGAAGAAATCTACAATACTGGGTATAATTGGAGCAAGATGAAACCACAAAAAAAGGACAATTCTAGTACCATTTCCCCTTCCGTAAACGAGACGCTCCTTTTTGAAAATATATCAAAAATCATCGAAAACCGAAAATTCCGTGCTGCCGCTTCCGCTAACCATGAAGTTAATCTGATGTTTTGGGAGATAGGCTGCTATATAAACTCCGTAATTCTTGACTTTAAACGAGCCGCCTACGGAAAAGCAATTTTCTCGACACTGTCGAGAAAATTAGCCGAAAAATACGGTAAATCTTTTCAGGAAGAAAATCTTTACCGAATGACCCAATTTGCCAAAGTATTCACCGATACCGCAACAGTTAAAAAACTGCTCACAGGCTTGAGTTGGTCTCATATCTGCGAGCTAATCAGAATAAAAAATGAAAAAGCCCGTATTTTCTATGCAAAAGACGCCGCTACAAGGCGTTTAGGCGTCCGGGAACTGCGCAACCAAGTCTCCCGCAAAGCCTTTGAACGGACAGAAATCGCAAATATCCAGTTGGCGAAGTCTTCCACCGTGCCTTTTAATGTTTTCAAAGACCCATATCTGCTTGATATTCTGGAATTAAAGGAAAATTACCTTGAATCCGACTTGGAAAAAGCAATTTTGCAGGGAATTGAAAGCTTTATCCTTGAATTTGGGCATGGTTTTACCTTTGTAGAACGCCAAAAACGCATAACCATAGACGGCGATGACTTTCAACTCGATTTGTTGTTTTTCCACCGTACTTTAAGGCGGCTGGTGGCAATCGAGCTAAAAATAGGCAAATTTAAACCGCAGTACAAAGGTCAAATGGAATTATACCTGAATTGGCTCGATGAATACGAACGCCATGACGGAGAAAACGCCCCTATCGGCTTAATCCTCTGCACCGAAGCAAGCCGGAGCCAAATAGAACTGCTGAAAATGGACAAAGCCGGAATAGCCGTTGCGGAATATTGGACAGATTTACCGCCCAAATACGAATTTGAAAGGAAAATCAAGGAAATTCTAGCCGAAGCGCAAGAACGGCTTCAACGCCGTAAATCTTTGTCCTCCGGTCAAATTCAAAGGCAGATTGGGTATTTTTTTGATAAGGCAGGGGAAGATGGCTGAAAATTGGGGTACAGATATGTAATTCGGGGTTTATCCAACCAGAACGTGAAATTATCAATATAGTGCCACGTTTTGAGAATGTATTATGTTAATATTTGATGGATTATTCTTCGATAGTACGCAGGGCTTCTGGATTTAGTTTTTTGAACTCTCTAGTAATGGAATAAAAACCGAAAAATATGGCAAAACTGACTACAAAATAGTGTTGTTTTCATAATTTTCGAGTAATTATGGAATATTTCTGACCTACTAACCTAGTTGACAAACATTGTTTATCCCGATAATAATACATAAAGCTTGTTATATAGTAGTAAGCTAAACCCAAACCGCCCATTGGCTTAATGGGGATAGGTGGAGTGTAATGAAGCAAAATATGGTCGATTTTTATGAGTTGGCGGTTGATCTGAATGAGGAAGATTATTTTCCTGCGGATATTAATGAGCATCTATTGAATAATCCCGATCTCTCAATATACATTCCTTGCAACACCTGTAATGATTTGACAAGCGTTGGGTGTCCCGATTATATTTTTGTATTAATATCAAGTTATTGTAGGGTTTGCAGATGATTCAATACAAGCCTTGGTCAAATGAAATTGTTAATGAAATGATACATGATGTTTGCGATGGTGTTTTTTCTTGTCTTGATATTGGAGTAAGTGGAAAATGTTCATATAATTGTATGTATTGTGAAACACCATACCGTGATAAAGTATCAAGCTTAAATCTTGATAAGGTTTGTGCTTTTTTAGATACTAAACAGTTTAAATGGGTTTATTTCTGTGGAATTGGTGAACCTACATATGAATGTAATGAACAACAATTGTTAAGAGTGCTTGAGAGTTGTGAAAAAAATAATACTAAATGTAGCATTTTTACTAATTTATCTAATCTATCAGAGAAACTTATTGAATATATAAAAAATGGTACGTTATATTGTATTTTTAAATTTGATTCACAATCTAAAGACATTGTTCGGAAATTGTATAATCCTAGTAATACTGACTTGGATACGCATCTGAAAAATATAAAGATAATTGATAGTTTTGTTATAGCTGATGAGATAACAACAAATATTGCCGCTTCAATTGTTCCCACAAAATATAACATTGATGAAATCCCTGAGTTAGTGCAATGGTGTGTAGATCGTAATATATTCCCGCTTGTTGCACAATTAGAGTACGCTGGAGCTGCCAAAAATGTTTACGAAGAACTCTCTTTGGATGATGAAATTCTTTATCAGCTTAAACAGAAGATTGAAGCAATATTAGGTGAAGAGTATAAGGTTCCATTTTGTCCGGCTGTGTTTTCAGGGTTACATATAACATGTGATAATAAAATTACTATTGATAGCCGGACAGGCTTGTCGTGTCATTCATTTTGGTTAACAGATCCTTTACCATATGTTGTTTGCAATAATATTGATGAATTATTAACCATAGAGGATATTACTTCAAGAATGCTTGATAAGCGAACTGAATTCTATGAAAATTTTATTAAACATAGGAATCAATATGAGTACTATATTTTTGGTGGTTGTGGAGGCAACAAAAAAGAGATTTTTGAGTTATATGAAAAAGCAATGGAGAAGAATTTTGAGTCACATCCATCAAATGAAAATTATTTAAAAATCAACAGATTCACATACTTAGATAATAACGCGACAACACGTATAAGTGATTCTGTAAATAAAGCTATGATACCGTATTTAAGTTCATTGGATTCAAATTTCGCAAATCCAAATAGCAAGACTACTATAGGGCACGCGGCTCGTAATGCCATCAATAATGCAAGGGAACAGATAGCAAATACTCTAAAAGCTAATAGTAATGAGATTTATTTTACGAGCAGTGGTTCCGAGAGTAACAGTTGGGCCATTAAGTGTTGTCTTAAACAAAATACAGACATGAATAAGCGAATAATTCTTTCTACTGAGATAGAACATGAATCAGTTTTAGATTACCTTAAAATATTAGCAGATAAAGAGTATGAAATTGTTAATATTCCTCTAACCACAAATGGCGCTATTGATATTATTTCTTTTCAAAAGAATTTTACACAATGGGACAAAGTTGCCTTTGCAACAATTATGCTTGTTAATAACGAAACAGGTGTAATTAATGATATAAAATCACTTGCATCAATCATTCAAAAGTATAAAATTCCTTTTCATTGTGATGCTGTTCAAGCTCTTGGCAAAATTAGAGTGAATGTATATGATTTAGGTGTTAATTATTTATCATTGAGTGGACACAAAATTCATGCCCCAAAAGGTGTAGGAGCATTATTTGTCAAGCAAAACAGTTATTTATCTCCGTTAGTATATGGGAGTCAGGAATCCGGCAAGCGTGGAGGAACTGAAAATGTTGCATTTATAGTTGCACTTGGTCAAGCTATTGAAGATGTTTATTCAGATAACAATACAACATTTGAAGAACGCATCAACCATATGTCTGAATACCGTGATAAAATTGAAAATTCCTTATTGGATAAAGGTTATACCGTATATATTAATGGTAAGGGTGAAAATCGTGTAGCAAATACCATAAATGTTGGCTTTGAAGGAGTAGACGCATTAGCATTATCTTTTCGTCTTGAGAGTCGTGGTATTTATGTGTCAAATGGCGCAGCGTGTAATTCTCAAAATCCGATTCATTCTCATGTGCTTAGGGCTATGCATAGTCCGGCGTATGAAAAAGGTGCTATTCGTATTAGTTTGTCGGAATATACAGAGACTATTGATGTTGATTATTTTATTGCCAATTTGCATGAATCTATTAAAAGGTTAAAGGAGAAGTAGATATGCCTGTATTTGTAAATTTCAAAATCTGCGATAATGCAGATGTATGTTCTGGTGTAGAAGTTTGTACAACAGGAGCCATGTATTGGGATGAAAAAGAAGGATCGGTCAAAACAGATAATACTAAATGTATATCTTGTGATTCTTGTGTTGAATCATGTCCTGCTGGTGCGATCCGTGTAGCACATAATGAATATGAGGAAGATCAAATTAAAAAAGATTTTCTAAATGATCCACGAACAATAAATGACCTTATGGTAGAACGTTATGGAGCATCTCCTATTGGCGAAACAACATTGATTCGTGTACATGAAGCAGTATCAAAAATTCAGGAAGCTGTATTAATGCTTACAATCGAAATAATTGATGATAAGGATACCCCTTGTTTAATAAATAGTGTCCCTATAGCAGAAATATTTACAAATTCAGCATATGAATATTACAAAGTGTCTACACATGATGCCGATTACGAAGCGTTCTCAAAGACATATAAGATTACCGATTGTCCAACGTTATTGTTGTTTAAAGATCATACGTTATTAGTGCGAGTAGATGGTGCTGTTGAAAATTTAGATTATTCATATAAAACAGCATTTATTAATAAAATCAGATCAGCCATTGCGGGATAGTAAAAGGGTATTCATTCATGTCAAACGAATATACACCAAGAAAATATGCTATATTACACGAAAAACTATGTGATAATTACAGAGATTGTCCTGCAAAATTTGTTTGTGAAAGTGTAAATAAGGAAAAGAAACTTCAACCAGCTATACTTTACATGGAAGACGAGATGAAAATTGTGATAGATAAAGCAAAATGTTCAGGATGCGCATCTTGTGCAGGTGAATGTGGCTTGCTTCGCATTGTAAATCCTTATCAAGAAATTACTAGAAGAAAAGAATTTGATCGTGACCCACGAAATAAAATGAATTTTCGATTGGAACGATTTGGTTGTGAGCTTATCAATGAGACATATGCATTAAAGAATTTATCTGAAGTTAAAGAATATATAGAAAACTCAGATTACAATAAAATCAATATTCTAGAATTCGTAGTCAAATCACAAGTGACATGTCCATTTCAAGCAATAGATGTAAACTTTATAACTGGTAAATTTCTACAGTTAGGTAGTTATAAAAAATATGTCATTAATCCTGTGAATAATGATGAACTTGAATCAATACATATTTCATATTCTCTAGATCATTTTCCTGCAATTTTATTAATATCCGGCGGGAAGGTTTTAGGAGCCCCAATAACAACAGATTATCGAATAAAACGTGAAGACGAACGTAGACGGTTGGAACACAGTCTTGAATTAGAATTTTCAAAAAGATTAATATAAAGGAAAGTAATGAAACGTATTTGCCAAACAAAAGCATATAAAGAGTTATCACAAAGAAATAGCAGACCTAAAATTAAAGAAGGTTATATCGATAAGTTGGAACTTCTTGAAAAGACGCTTAACGCTGAGTATACTAAGCTTAATGTGTTTTTTGATAACTACACTAAACATGATTGGGAACATACCATCAAAGTTCTTGATTATATGTACGATCTTATAGATAATCCGTCAGAGTTGTCCGAAGAGGAAATCATGCTTATTATTTATGTTGCACTCTTACACGACATAGGTATGGCTTGTGATGATGATGATGCTAGTAGGTTAATACCTAATTCGTTATTGGAGGCTAGAATAAGTCAATATTTGCGAGTTAATTTGCGTTCTTCTCATGAGGATGCAAGAAAGGCTTGTATTACTGATATTATCAGAGGAAAACATGGTATTTATGCTGAAGAACGGATAAATGATATTGCAAATAAAATCGATCCTAAATCACATACCACTTTGTTTAAATTGTCTATAGGTGATAATCCGGTAGATAACTACGATTTGGTTAAAACAATCTCAGTAGTATGTAGATCTCATATGGAAACTGTAAATTGGGCATGGGATGAACTTAGTGAATTTGATATTAGTTTTATCTTTATTGCCTGTTTGCTCAGGATAGCTGACTTGTTAGATATAGATATTGAGAGGGCAGATGTCTTTTATCAATCATCTAGGCGCATACACGGTACAAGCGGGGAACATTATGTATTTAATCAAATGTTCACAGACTCTAATCGAATAAAAGATTGTTCTACAACATGTAAGGAAAATTGTCCTAATCGAGAAGAAAATAGACCTTGCGATAAACGCTATAAAAAGATTACGTTTTCTATTGCATCTCCTCAAGGTTTAGGACACGAAAGTGCAGGATATGTAAGATGTATGGTTAATGATTTCAGAGAAGCACTTGAAACTGAAATATTGGATGTTAAAAATATTCAAAAAAACTATTCTGAGGAAAAATACAAAAAGTATCATATTAGACTTGATACAGATGTAGAATGTATTATGAAAAGAGTTCTATCATCAAGTTCTGGTAGTTTAGATACTCATAGATTAACCGTAGATTATAGTGCCATTAAAGCTCTTTTTTCTGGTGATCAAATATATAATGGAGCCGAGGTGGGTCTACGTGAAATCATACAGAACGCCTATGATGCGTGTAAGGCTTTTTCTCATTTGAAACATAATGAAAAAGATTGGGAAGCCAAGATAACAATAACTCTTGATTCTACGCAGAATATTATGTCAATTCGTGATAACGGAATTGGCATGACTGAATTTGAAATTAAAGAGTATTTTCTAAATATCGGAAAATCTATTTATCATAATACAACTGCTTATTTATACGACGACTATCATACAGATCACATCGGGCATTTTGGTCTAGGATTCTATGCTTCATTTTTATTGTCAGAAAAAATAATGATAAAAACACAATCGAACACTCGCTTGAAGTCTACTGTTATTGAGTTAGATAAAAATAGTAATTTTGCAATATTGACATGTGATACAACAACGATTGGGCATGGAACCGAGGTTATTATTCCGTGTCTTAATTCCGTTCAAATCGCACTTGAATTGGAAAATTTCGAGGATTTAGTCGAATATATATGTTCGTATATAAGTGAAACTTTTCTTGCTGATGGTATAAGATTATGTCTTATTGTCAACGAAAAATCTATTAATAATTTTAATCTAATTTCGCTTCCTATAGAAAGTTGGGACACATTAGATGGGTATCTTGAACGTATTCAAGCAAGCGCAGAAATTTCTTCAAAAACTTTTCCACCAATTTATTTTGCTGAAGGTACAACAAATTTTACCCTTTTAGAATATGATGATTTACTTATTAGATTGGCAAGACAGTATAATGATATATTACAAATACCATACTTAGATGCAGGTGATTTCTTAATATTTCCAGATAATAAGATATTTTACCCCGCGTTTTATGCTAAGGCAGTCAGTGTTGATTCTCATACAAACTACTCTTCATTTACACCTGTGTGCGAAAATGCCTCAATGCAGGCATCAGACTTCTGTAAAGCTAAAGGACTACAACTGCCAAAACATTGCAACTACTATCTTTTAGACATTATCAAAGATGGGAATAATTCCGTGCTATGTGATAAAAATATTCCATGTGCAAAGAAAAGGCACATTATGAGAGTAAAAGATGCGTGTGGCGATGCGCAATTAGACGATAAAGTGTATTTGCGAGATGTACTACTTCCAAGATTGCACATCACCTTGCCATGCATCAATTTTAGATATAATTTTGATGGGTTTATTGCAAATATAAAAACACTCAATGTTTTTCCGACATTATTACGTGAGACATTGACAAATGATGAAGCCGGAAAACTATCTTTAGCAATCGGTTATGCAATTTCTAAATTAAAAGCTGATACTGGCGAAGCGAAAGTTGAGGATGCCCTAATCGTAAGTAATTTCTATAAAAATTTAACTGATAATATATTTATTGAGAAAGGGAAATAGAATATGTATGGAGTGAAAATAACAGTTGTTAAGACAGAATTCTATCCTGAGTTTGTCGTTGATGTTAATACTGATATTGAAAAAGATTTCGGTCTTTGTCCTTTTTTTAAAGTAGGGCAAGTCTTTATAATAAAAAGCATTGATGAGATACCTCCTGATTTTTGCTCATGGGCGTGGGCTGACATTCAACGTGATTTAGCAATTATACTTTTTGGGGGGCAACCTACACCAGTCCTAAAGAACCCATATTCAATGTATGTATGTTGCGATGAAGGGCTTCGTCCAGTTATTTTTAAGCTAGAACGTGTTGATTTAAATGAATAAACATTACATATTCAATATTGAGAAACACGAGTTAAGAACATAATGAGCTATTTCATTTGTATTCAATGCTACGAATAATTAAAATTTAGTAAATTGATCTTCAAACATTTGCACATAACTCCCAAAGACCCCTGTGGCACGGTTCTTGAATCGCATATCACCGTCCCACAGGCGGTCAAGAACCGTGCCAACCCTTCGGGGCGGGGCATTGGTAGACACCCATTGTGAAAATGGTATATGTATTACCACGACT
>Ga0099364_10014202_pt1 | contig 10619 bp, 11 predicted proteins | sample TergutTh196P3_FD_73070 | JGI IMG/M metagenome (GOLD analysis project Ga0099364, IMG submission 73070) | Microcerotermes parvus P3 segment gut microbial communities from Pointe-Noire, Republic of the Congo - Th196 P3 | ecosystem: Host-associated > Arthropoda: Insects > Digestive system > Gut ...
CGCCTGTTCCCGTTGTGGCCGTCACGCGCGAGGCGCGGGTTCCGGGCGGAGCGGCCAATGTAGCGCTTAACATCTCCGGTCTGAAGGCATCGGTCGAGTTGGCGGGGATTGTGGGAAACGATTCATCCGGCCGCTGCCTGACGCGGTCGCTTCGCGGCAGAGGCATCGGTGTTTCCTCGATCATCCAGGACCGGGAGCGTCCGACGACCCTGAAAACCCGCGTCATCGCCAACAGCCAGCAGGTTGTCCGCGTCGACCGCGAAGAAAACGGCCTGTTGTCCCTGAAAACCCAAAAAGCCTTGATAACACGCATCTTCGCCCTGTTGGGCAAGGTGCGGGGAATTGTGCTGTCGGATTACCGCAAAGGCGTATTGTCGGCGGAATTGGTCAGGGAGGTAATAAGGGGCGCGCGTGAAAAGGGCGTATTTGTCGCGGTTGATCCCAAGCAGACAGATTTTTCCTGGTACAGGGGATGCACTATCATCACCCCTAACAAAAAGGAAGCCGAGGCCGCGCTTGGAGGAAAGGAATTCCGGTCGGACCTTGATGTTTGTGAGGGAGGCAGGGAACTGATCAGCAAAACCAGGGCACAGGCGGTTCTCGTTACGCGCGGCGAAGAGGGGATGACTCTTGTTGAACGGGGTCGCAAGGATTGCTTTCACATTCCCGCGATCGCCAGGCAGGTTTTCGATGTCACCGGCGCGGGTGATACAGCCATTGGCACGCTGGCGACATGCCTGGCCGCCGGCGCTTCCATGCGCGAAGCCGCGGCGCTTGCCAATATTGCGGCGGGCGTGGTTGTGGGTGAAGTCGGCACTTCTCCGATCGTTGCGGAAAAGCTTCTTCATGCCGTCCGCGACAGAGAGCGGAACTGCGGCGTATGAGCAGGCGAAGCGTTCCGCCTCCGGGCAAGCTTGTAATCTCAGCCATCTTCCGGGACGAAGCCGTTCTTTCGACCCTGTTGGTTTTTCTTTCGAAAGCTGTCGGCGAGGTTAAATTTGCGGGGCCGCTTTTGCCGTTTGACTTCACGGATTATTACAGCGCCGAGATGAGCAAGCCGCTCTTTAGAAGGTTTTTTGTCGCGCCGGACCATATTTCTCGGGATACCTTGCCGGAAATCAAGATAAGGATGGAAGAAATAGAGACGGAACTTTCAGAAGAAGGAAAAAGAACGGTTAATCTTGATCCCGGCCTTCTGACGCCTGAAAATTTTGTTCTTGCCACGGGAAAGAATTTTTCGCACCGGATTTATCTTAAAGATGGAGTATTTGCCGACCTGACCCTTGTTTTCCAAAAGGGAGAGTACAATCCGTTGCCCTGGACATACCCGGATTACGCCTCTTTGGAGATTCGGACCTTGTTGAAGGAGCTGCGCGGCGGACTGATTCCTCGGAGCGCGCAATGATTGACTTTGGTTAGTGAGGCAAAGGCGCTGTGTTTGCGGTTTAATAGTCAGTATTGAGGGATAAAATGGCGAGTAAGCGGAGCAGGGCATGTCCTGGATGAGCATGACTGGCTACGGCCAGGCGGAATTCCACAGAGACGACGTATCGTTTTCCGTTGAGATTCGGTCGGTCAATCACCGTTTTCTCGATGTGCATGTCCGTTGTTCCGGAAAGTTTGCTTCTTGGGAAACGCCGGTAAGGGGAATGGTTCGCGAGGCGCTCAAAAGGGGAAAAGTGGATGTGCACCTGAGTGTTCGGGAAAGCGGGCGATTCTCGGGAAAACTTTCCATAAACCGGAGCATGGTCAAGGCGTTCCTTGAAGAGACTGACCGCGTCAGGGAAGAGTTCGGAATCGGCGGCGAAGTGACGGTGCGCGATCTTATCGGCGTTCCGGGACTCTTTGAAACGGCCCAGGAAGGGGAGGATCCCGTAAATCTTCTTTGGCCCGAAGCGGAGGATACGGTCCGCAAGGCGCTTGCCATGTTGATTGAGGCGCGCAAAATGGAAGGGGAGCTTTTAAAGAACATTATGCGCGAAACCACGCAACGAATAGAAGCGATAACCGGGCATATCAGATCGTTTATGGCTGAAAACCGCAAGGCGGCCCAGGCAAGGTTCAAGGAACGGATCGGGGCTCTTTCCGGAAACGCCGGGGTTGACCCTGCCCGTCTGCACCAGGAGGCAGCCATTCTGGTTGATAGGCTGGACATCACCGAAGAATGCGATCGGCTTGGCTCGCACCTGGCATCAATGGAAACGCTTTTCCGGTCGCCCGGCGGCGCGGTGGGGAAACGCTTTGACTTTCTTGTGCAGGAGGTTTTCCGGGAACTGAACACGGCGGGCAACAAATCCGCTCATGCCGGAATCTCCTCCCTGGTGGTGGAGGCAAAAACCGAGCTCGAAAAAATTCGCGAGCAGATTCAAAACGTGGAGTGATTTAAATGGCGACGAGGGGAAACATAATAGTGGTTTCGGCGCCTTCAGGTTCGGGGAAGACCACGATCTGCCGCGCGCTGCTCTCCCGGATGGAAAAGATCGTTTTGTCCGTCTCTTACACGACACGGGAGAAAAGGCTCGGAGAGGCAAACAAGGAAGACTATTATTACGTCGAAAAACATGAATTTGATTACATGATAAAATGCAATGAATTCCTTGAATACGCGAATGTATACGGGAATTGGTACGGCACATCCCGCTCTATTGTGGAAGGGGTTTTATCAGGCGGGGAAGACGTGCTGCTTGAGATAGATGTCCAGGGCGGCAACGCCGTAAAAGCCGCTGTTCCGGACGCGGTCCTGATAGGAATTCTTCCTCCTGACCGGGATACGCTTCGGCAAAGGTTGTTTGCCCGGGGCAGGGACAGCAAAGAAGATATCGAACGGCGTCTTGACAAAGCATGGAAGGAAATAGCGGAACTTCAAAAGTACGATTATTTTGTCGTCAACAATGACCTGGAGACGGCGATCCGGCAGATGGAATGCATTATGAGGGCCCAAAGGTCGCGTTGGGTGCGAATGAAGGGCGTCGTTGATTTGATCCTGCGGGAAAAAGGAGAATGATGGGATGGCTCGGATAACGGTTGAAGATTGCCTGCAAAATGTGGACAACCATTTCCAGCTTACCGTGCTGGCCGCAAAACGGGCGAAACAGTTATACAGCGGCCAGGGCGCCACTATAGACACCACTCTCCGGAAGGAGAAGCCGACAGTCATCGCGTTGCGCGAGGTTGCGCAGGGTACGGTAAGAGTAAAGTAAGTCGTTATTATAAGGAGCGGCATGGCGTTGTTCCGCATCCTTGACATAGTCGAAAGGGTACAGGCGACTCGGCCGACCGCGAACGTAGAGCTTATCCACAAGGCTTACGTTTTTACCGCGAAAGCGCACCATGGGCAGTTGAGGATATCCGGCGAGCCGTACCTGATCCATCCTCTCAATGTCGCCTACTTTCTGGCGGACTGGAATCTCGACGAAGAAACGGTTGCCACCGGCCTGCTTCACGACACGGTTGAGGATACGGTTGCGAAGATTGAAGAAGTGCGCGACCTCTTCGGCGATTCAATTGCGCTGCTTGTGGACGGCGTCACCAAGATCAGCCGGGTGACCATCTCCGATGTCGCCGCCCAGAAAGCCGAATCCCTGCGCAAGATGATTCTGGCAATGGGAAAGGATTTGCGGGTGATCCTCGTCAAACTCGCCGACCGCCTCCACAATCTTCGCACCATAGAGCATCTTCCCCTGGACAAGCAGGCTCTCATCGCGCGTGAGACTGTTGAGATATACGCTCCCATCGCCTCACGCCTGGGCATGTCGTGCGTCCGGGTGGAGTTAGAGGACAGATGCTTCGCCATTCTCCATCCTGCCAGATTCGCGGAACTATCCCAGAAGGCGGAGGAACGCAGGCGAAACACCGCCGGTCATATACGCAATGTCGTCGCTCTGCTCGAGGAAAAATGCCGCGAGGCGGGAATTGTTGCGACCATTTCCGGCCGTGAAAAGCACATTGCGGGCATTTACCAGAAGATGACCCGCCAGGGAATCGATTTCGAAAACCTTCACGACTTCATCGGCTTCCGGATCATCACAAGGTCGTTGCGGGAATGCTACGGGGCGCTTGGCATTGTCCACAATCTCTGGAAACCGGTTTCGGGCAGGTTCAAAGATTATATCGCCATGCCCAAGCCGAACCTCTACCAGTCGCTCCACACCAGCGTCTTTGGCCCGAACTCGGAGATGATGGAAATACAGATCCGCACCGAGGAGATGCACGCCCTTGCCGACGAGGGCGTCGCGGCCCACTGGAAATACAAGGAAGGAGGACGCCGCATAGCGGAGAAAGAGGACCATATGTTCCTCTGGCTCCGTCAGATACTTGAGTTGCAACAGGATATGAAAGATCCCCGCGAATTCGTGGACACGGTAAAGGAGGAGCTGTTCCATGAAGAAGTTTTCGTCTTTACGCCTCGCGGGGACGTCAAGGAGCTTCCGCGCGGCGGCACTCCGATAGATTTCGCTTACGCGATCCATACCGATGTAGGGCACAAGTGCGTCGGCGCTAAGGTTAACGGCAAACTGGTTTCATTACGGACCGAGCTGAAAAACGGCGATGTCGTCGAGATCATTACGCAGCCCTCCCACAAGCCGAGCCGCGACTGGCTGAAGATCGCCAAGACCAACAAGGCGCTGACAAGGATCAGGGGCGTGCTGCGCCAGGAACAGATGGAGCAGTCGCTTGATCTTGGCCGCCATATCATGGAAAAGGAGCTCAGGAAATATTCCCTTAATCCGCTTAAAGTGATGAAGGGCGAGCCGTTTGCTCAGATCCTGCAGGAGACGCGCTTCAAAAGTTCCGACGAATACCTTAGGGCGCTTGGTTACGGCCGCGTATCAATCATGCCGCTGCTGCGCCTGATTATTCCTCAGGACCGGCTGCAGGAGAAGGGGAAGGAATCCGGTCTCTCCAGCATCATCCGCAGCGCCGCCGCAAAGCCAAGCGCCATAACGGTCAAAGGAATGAACGGAATATTCGTGCGGCTTGGAAACTGCTGTCATCCTGTGCCGGGCGATCCGATCATCGGCTTCATCACGCGCGGAAGGGGAGTGACGGTCCACGCCAAAGATTGCCGTAAGGTGCTGGAGCTGGATCCGGCGCGGGCTATCGAGGTGACATGGGAGGAGGGAACCAAGGCGGTTCATCCGGTTAAAATACGGGTCATGTGCAACGACAAGCCGGGGCTGCTGGCGGACATTTCGAAAACGATCACCCAAAGCGAGGTTGATATACGCAAGGCGTCGGTAATGACCACCAGAGACAAGCGGGCCGTCTGCAATTTCGAGGTTTCGATAAGCGACGCTGCCCACCTTGAGCTTCTTATCAAGTCGATCGAAAAAGTTAAAGGGGTGCAGACAGTGGAAAGAGGGAGAAGCTAAAAGATGAAACGGGAGATCGTGTCTTGCGTGGATGCCCCGGAGGCGATAGGGCCGTATTCCCAGGCGGTGAAATGCGGCGGCTTCCTGTTTTGCTCCGGTCAGATTCCGATAGACCCTGCCACGGGAAAGCTAGTGGAAGGCTGAATCAGGGAGCAAACCACGCGCGTTCTGAAAAACCTGGAGGCGGTTCTTGAGGCTGGAGGCGCGGGGCTGGACACGGTTGCCAAAACGACCGTTTATCTGCTGGACATGGGAGAGTTCCAGCAGATGAACGATGTCTACGGCGCCTTTTTCCGTGAAAACCCGCCCGCCCGGGTTACGGTGCAGGTTTCAAAACTTCCGGCCGGAGCAAGTGTTGAAATCGATGCTATCGGGATCGTCCGATCCGGGGTAATGTAGATGATATTCCTTTGCGGAGATTCAATGAACCTTATAACGCGTCCGATGGTTCTCCGGAACCGCCGCTCAGATCGCTTTAACGACCCTTCCCGATTTGATGCACTGCGTGCAGACCTTGATATAACGCACCGTGCCGTCCTGGATCGCTTTCACACGCTGGATGTTTGGGCGCCATACCTTGCGGGTTTTGTTGTTCGCGTGAGAAACGTTGTGTCCGAAGCTGGGGCCTTTTTCACAAATCGAGCACTTTGCCATGACAACCTCCATTTATTGAACCTTAAATTAATATCATGAAGAGAAATAAAAGACAATATCTCGAGTTACCTGGTGACAGGCGCAGGGGCGCGGGCTCATGGTTTCTATGGACGCTGCTTGCCTTTGTCATCATCGTTGCGATTGCCGCCGCGCCTCACCTTTTGTCTCGCAGGCTTCCAGGGCTGCCCGATTCTTCAGACGCCATCATTGTTCTCTCGGGCGGAGGAGGGCGGATACCGGAAGGCTACAAGTTATGGAAAGCGGGCGCTGCCTGGGACTTATATATTCTTGGGACAGGAAGAAGCGCGAGGCTGTCGCAGATTCTGCCGGAAACAGACGCCCTTCCCGATTGGGAATATTCCAGAATCCGTATTGAGCGCTGGTCCGGAAACACGCTCGAAAATGCCGTTTCGGCCAAGGGCATCGTGGAAGAGCAGAAATACGCTTCAATAATACTGGTGACGTCCGATTACCATGTTCCCCGCGCGTACTACATTTTCCGAAGAGTACTATCCTCCGATATCGACATTTCAGTGGTTCGGGTCAACACGGAAAGAAACAAGTTCTCCAGCGCCTGGCGCTGGGCGCGAAGGCACTTCGTCGAAGGCTGGAAATACTGGGGCTATCGGGTACTGATGCTCTGGGAGTGACCGGCTCGCAATAGGGGGCAGGTCAGGCGCAACGTGGTGTCTGTAAATTTGTCCATTTCCCTGAAGCCCGCTTTTTTGCGGAGCATTGACGCTATGGCCGAGGAAATGGGCCTCTCCCGCTCCGGCGTCATAGCTGTTGCCGCGCGCGAATATATCCAGCGTATGCAAAACTGAACCGACTGCGCTCATGTTCGAATTGCCTCGATGATCGCCGCCTTGATTTCTTCGCGCCGCGCCAGCTCATCGTTTCCCCCTCGCCCTCGCCACGAGCGGCTTGCCGATTGTCGCGCGGACAACCACATATCGTAGACGACATTTGAGTGCGCGACCTTGAAGTTGGTCGATTGGTTCAACAAACGCTTTAGTGCGGATTCGTCTCCATGCCGTCGTCTGTCCAATGACGAATCTGGGTTAAACGAACCACTGGCATGGAATCGACAAAAACGATACAGTCGGACTCACACAAACGAGTCTCTACTAAACACGGATTCAAGATTCACAACATGTTGCTGTGACTCGCGTCGCAACATATAGTATTTTGTATGAGCGCAACATCAGCAATATCCGCCCAGATACGCGTTGTGCATGCCCTGATTTTGCGAGAAGTGCATACGCTGTACGGGCATACATCCCTTGGATATCTATGGGCTTTGATTCAGGGGGCTTTCGGCATTGCCATAATATGGGGCATTCGCGCAATTATGCATAGCCGGGCGCCGCATGGCATGTCGGAGCTTACCTATCTTGCGACGGGTTTTTGTATTTGGATCATAGTTTCCCAAACCATCAGCAAATGTATGGCGGCGGTGGAAGGCAACAGGTCCTTGCTCACCTTCCCCCAGATCACTCCTCTAGACATCATGATCTCCCGCACAGTGGTGGTTTGGGTCACATCAGTTTTGAATACATGCATAATCCTTGGCATAGGCACAATGTTTGGCCGTCAACTGGCTATAGCCGATATAAATATGCTGATATCTTCCCTGGTATTGGCCGGATTTCTGGGGCTTAGCCTCGGAACGCTGTGCGGAGCTTTGGCCGTTTTTATGCCGGTGTTGAACAATATTGTGCCCATGGCTATGCGGATTTTATTTTTTGCTTCCGGAGTATTTTTTTCGGTGACCAATTTTCCAAAAAACGTGGCGGATATTTTGCTGATGAATCCCATTATGCAGTTAATAGAAATGACTCGCTCCAGCATGCATACAGGCTACATGGTCTCCTATATTGATGTAGAATATGTTGTATATTTCATCGTTACGCTTTTACCTGTCGGCCTGCTTTTGGAGCGCTATGCCAGAAGGAAACAGTTGCTGTGATCCGCTTGCGTGATGTTACAAAAACATATAACACCAACGGGCGAAAAAGAATTATTCTTGAGGGCCTGAATATAGATTTTGTCAATGGTGTAAATGTGGGAATCCTGGGGCGCAACGGTTCGGGCAAAACCACGCTTATGCGCATTATTGGCGGCACGGACATGCCCGACTCCGGCACGGTGCAAAGAACCAGCCGCATCTCATGGCCCATAGGTTTTTCGGGTTGCTTTCATGGTAGCCTGACCGGAAGGGAAAACTTGCGTTTTGTTTGCCGTCTCTATGGCGCAAATTGGAAAAACGTAACAGAATTTGTTGAGGATTTTTCCGAGCTGGGCATTTATATGAACATGCCTGTGAAGTCGTATTCTTCCGGCATGAGAGCCAAGCTGGCTTTTGGGCTCAGCATGGCCATAGGTTTTGACTTTTACCTGATCGATGAAGTTACGGCCGTGGGCGATGCCTCCTTCAGCGCTAAAAGCGCCAAAGTTTTCAGTGAGCGCAAGGCGACATCAACGCTTTTGGTGGTTTCACATAATATCTCCACCGTTAAAGCCCACTGTGATGTAGCCGGCGTGCTTGATGACGGCCACATAACGTTCTACGATAAGATTGACGAGGCCATAATACGTTATGACAAAGTCTGCAAACAGCCCACCAAACTCAGATTTGTCTAACAAGACCGCAAATAAAAAAGCTAAATCGCCCCGTGTTTCCGTCACCGCGCCCTCCAAGGCCAAAGCAAAACCAGCGCCCGCAATCGCCAAGGCGAAGCCTGTTCCAGCGACCGTTGAGGAAAAACCAGCGCTCGTGCCTGCTGAAACAAAACCAGCACCTGCGATCGCCGAGGCGCCTGTTCCAGCGACCGTCGAGGAAAAACCAGCGCCCGTGCCTGCTGACGCAAAACCAACGCCTGCGATCGCCGAGGCGACGCCTGTTCCAACGCCTGCCGAGGAAAAACCAGCGCCCACACCTGTTGACGTAAAACCAGCGCCTGCGATCGACGAGGCGAAGCCTGTTCCAGCGCCTGCGCCCGCGATCGCCGAGGCAAAGCCTGTTTCAGCAACCGTCGAGTTAGAACCTGTTACCGCGCGCCAGGCGAATCTGCCTATGGAACAGGTGAATAAGAACCGGCTCCAAGCCAGGGTTGGACGTTATTTACCTGCTTTTATTCCTGTCAACCTTCCGGATTGCCTTCAGGACTACCTTCCGCCGCTGCGCGAGAAAAGTATTGGTTTGGCGGAGAAATTCCTGCGGCCCGAGGGGCGCGTCCGCCGCTTTCTGTTCTGGTTCATCCTTGCGCCCACAGCGGCGGTTTTCATATATCTGAGCTTCTTTGCATCCAACATCTATATCTCCGAGGCGAAATTCGCCGTGCGCAGCCAAAGCCCCGCACCCTCTTTGGGCATCATGGCTTTTTTTTCTCGCGGAGGCGGGTCATCAGCCGGTGACGCCCATATTGTTTATAACTACATCTATTCCCAGGACATGTTGGAAAAACTGGATGCCAGACTCCATATACGCGATCATTACTCCAGCCGTAATCACGACCCATGGTACCGGCTATGGCGAAATTCCACACAAAACGAACTGATTAAGTACTGGGAATGGGCCGCTATATCCGCCTTTGACCCCGATACCGGCATTTTGAGCATCAAGGTCAAAGCGTTTACTCCGCAAATGGCCCAGGAAATTTGCCGGGGAATACTGGAATACAGTGAAGACCTTGTAAACGCAATGAACAGCCGCGCGCGCCACGACGCCATTAACCAAGCGCGCCATGAAGTGGCGCGGGCCGAGGAGCGCATTGTGGCCGCGCATACTGCTTTGAAAAAGTATCAGGATCAAACCAGGATTCTTGATCCCAATGCCGTGGCCGGCGGCCTGTACGCGATAGTCAACACATTGGAAGGCGAAATCACCAAAACAAAAGCCGAACTGGCCGAAGCCCTCACCTTCCTGAAAAACGATGCCCCAAGGGTTGTCACCTTGCAAAACCGCCTCAGCGTGTTGGAAAAACAGCTAGGAACGGAAAAGCAGCGCCTGGCCGGCGCCATGAAAAAAGATCAGTCGTTAAGCGCCATGATCAGCGAATTCCAACGGCTGGCCCTTGAGGAAGAATTCGCCCGCACGCAATTTACTACGGCCATGGCTTCGCTTGAAACGGCACGTGTTCAGGCTGAAGCCCAAACGCTGTACGTCGAATCGTTTGCAAGACCGACTCTGCCGGATGAATCGCTGTATCCGCGTCCGGTGTTGTTCAGCTTTGTTTTTATGGTATCCGCCTTGCTGATCATGGGCATCGTTACTCTGATAATTGCGGCTGATCGCGAACATGCCGGTTTTTAGGGAGGGATGTATGAAACTGTTTTTGCGTTGTCTGGCAATCCTGACTCTGGCAAGCACCGGCTTTTACGCTTACTCTGACGCCGCGTCTCCCGAATCTATTATACGGGGCAGCCTCAATCAGGCTCAATGGGGAGCCGCTGCGAGCTTCCGCAGCAGCCCGGCAATGCAGGGCCGCACAGGCCAGATTCCCTCTACCCAGCCCATCTATCCGCAACCCCAACTGCCTCCGGCGCCCTCTTTCGGAGATCCGGCGGCGTCACTGATGTTGCCGGCACAAA
>Ga0099364_10014203_pt1 | contig 10619 bp, 10 predicted proteins | sample TergutTh196P3_FD_73070 | JGI IMG/M metagenome (GOLD analysis project Ga0099364, IMG submission 73070) | Microcerotermes parvus P3 segment gut microbial communities from Pointe-Noire, Republic of the Congo - Th196 P3 | ecosystem: Host-associated > Arthropoda: Insects > Digestive system > Gut ...
TACTCAAAAATCCATACAATAAAAAAACAGAAAGAAACAAATCCCAACATTATCAGAATTGAAATCATTGTTAGACCCCTATTACCAATGAAAGGTAAAATTAAATACCTATTTCTTCTCTTGGTTGCGTTTTTCTGTATGCTTTTCTATGTAACCTACTACTTCTATAGCAAGTACACAACATAAACAAAAACCAAGCATTACGATTATTACTATCATTTGTTTACCTTTTAATATTTAAAAACAAATTTATTTTCTACCACTAAATATGTCAAGATAAAAAAAAAGCAAAATCTGCTGTGGTGGATATCGTTATGCACAAGAACGAAGACATTGCTTAGTAACGGTATCAGGTTGAAAAAGAGACCTACACAAAGCTCGGATTTGGGAGGGTGAATGTGCCCTCCCTGCCGACTTCTTCAACAGATTTGCCACCATTCTTCATATCTATAACTCCCCCCTGCCCCCCTCAGAGAGGGGGGCAGGGGGGGAGTTCCACCAAAAAATTCACATTGACCACAAAACTGTCAATTGAATAAATAGATGACATTCAAGGAGGATAAAAAGATGTCACTCGTTATTAACCACAACATGATGGCGATGAATACCGCCAGAAATCTAACGGAGTCATACGGAAGACTAGCCACTTCCGTTCAAAGATTGTCTACAGGGATGAGAATCAACTCCGCCGCTGACGACGCAGCAGGACTTGCAATTCGTGAAACCATGCGTGCCGAAATTGCAGCCCTAAATCAAGGAATCCGTAACGCACAAGACGGTATATCCATGATTCAAACAGCTGAGGGTGCACTCGCTGTTATAGACGAAAAACTTATTAGAATGAAAGAGCTTGCTGAACAAGCTGCTACTGGTACTTACACAGAAGCTCAAAGACTTATCATCCATTCCGAATTCGCTGCTATGGCGTCTGAAATTGACAGAATTGCAGAATCTACCGAATTTAACGGAATTAAACTTCTTAACGGCGATAGCCACGTAGCAGGTTATGAAGGACACTGGAGCCAAGACAACACATGGCAAGCAAATGCTGTGGAAGGTGAAGACGGCTCTGGCTGGTGGACAAACCACAGCGGCTGGACCGAATCAAACGGTGTTGCTGATGCTGATGGTAATATCCAAGGCGGTATCAAAATCCACTTTGGTACAACTAACCAAAGAAATGAAGACTATTATTTCGCTAGAATCGCTGACTCTAGAACGCTGTCTCTGTTTAGTGAAGCTGGAGACCCTGCTTTAATTAAACCAGATACTATTCATTTACAAGGTCAAGCTGGTGCTGATGAAATACAAGCACTCTGGGATGAAGGTGAATACGATTCTATCCAACTTTCTAAAGATGCTCAATATGGGGCAAGTAATAACATTACAGCACATGCTGGTGGATTCCTAGCTGCGGGTAGTGTTTTAACAGAAGGAACTAATATAGCCTTAACACATGGACAAGAAATTGTAATTGATGGCGTTTCTTTCACTTATTTAGAAAGAGGGTTTAATCAACTTGGTACTGAATTTAGCGAAGATGGTTCACTTTCTACACACGCTTTTGGTGGTTTAGTAAACACTGAAGCTTATAAAAATGGAACATTCGTTAATGAAGATGGTACTGTAGGAGATTGGAGCCGTGATGGTGTTCTTGCTGCCGGTGTTGGTGCTAACCCATCAAGCCCAACCGCACATCCGATTGCTATTGGTGGAGCTGATGGTGTAACTACTACACTTGAATTTACTTTCACTCCAAAAGTTGCTGGTGATGCTGCAGGTATTGGTACAATCTCTGTTGCATCAGGACAAACTTTTACCACTGAAAATGCTATTAAATTTACTGAAACTGATGATTTAGGCAATGACACTGTTATTAAAGCAGGATCTATTCTTAATTTAGGGGATAATGGTGTTCCTGCTCACCCTGGTACTCCTGAACCTGGTGAAGATGATCCTACTCAATGGGCTGATCCGCCAACCGATGCAGTTCCAGGTGACGGCCCAGCCTTAGAACTCAACACAACCTGCGATGGTATTGAGATAATACAACATGAACGTGCTTTAACATCACTTGATGGAAGCACCCCACCTCCAAGTGCTGCAGGTCGTGGACCACTACCAAGCCTTTTAACTCAACATCAAGCACAGGATGCTTTGGAACATATTGACACAGCGATATTACGTAAAGAAAATATACGTGCTTCGCTAGGTGCAATTCAAAACCGTCTTGAAAACACAATAACTAACCTTTCAATTCAAGCAGAAAACCTTCAAGCATCAGAATCTAGAATCTCTGATGTGGACATAGCTAATGAAATGACAGAATTTGTTAGAAACCAAGTTCTAACTCAAGCTGCAGTGGCTATGCTAGGACAAGCTAACAGCTTACCACAAATGGCTCTTAGATTGCTTGGATAAGTATGAATATAGGGACGCACTAACGTGCGTCTCTATTTTTTTTTGTCTGTAGGGAACGCATTTATGAGGGCACTCTAAAAAGTCCTACCTTACACATGCCGTAGGTATGTGTAAGGAATGATTTTATATTTATTGGAACGTACAAATGCGTTGTTTTACCATACCTCATCACCCACAGGGTCGCCCCAAACAATAGCTTCTGGCTCAGAAGGAACTCCTTTCCAGTTCTTTAAGCGTTCTGCAAGCGGTATATGCTTTTTTTCTGCTTTGATTAGGGGCTCTATGAAAGTTATAACCACTTTGTAGCTCTCACTGACTGGAATTGGTTGAGTTGGTTTAAAACCTGTTCCATCATATATAGCGTTAATTGACTGCATAATATTTCTCCCTTATTTGTTAGTGCTATTTAAAGACATGAAATATTTATTCAATAATTCTTGTCAAGAAAATTTTTGGGTTAGGACAACAATCATGAACTCAGACATATACAATGTAGAAGAAATAAAATTAATTCTTAAACCAGTTTTTGAAAAAAATGGAATAAATAAAGCCATATTGTTTGGCTCATATGCTCGCGGTATTGCAAAACCTAACAGTGATATTGATATATTAGTAGATAGTGGTTTACAAGGACTTGATTTTTTTGGTTTGGTTGAACATGTTCATATGGCTTTAAAAAAAACTGTAGACATCATTGACATTACTAGCTTGAAAAAAAATTCACCAATAGAAAAAACAATAGAAAAAACAGGGATTGTGATTTATGGAAAATAGAAAGGCAGAATAGAAATAAAAAAAAATTACACATAACGAAACCAATGTCACCTACTTGAAATTAGGACTTATCAAACCTTGATTCACGCCACAGTAGATTTAAGGTGTTAATCTTATAGGGATAAGATAAAAAAACAATCAAGGAGGAAAGACAAATGTCACTCGTTATTAACAACAACATGATGGCGCAAAACACTGCGCGTAATCTCACTGAAACATACGGAAGGTTGGCTACTTCCGTACAAAGACTATCAACAGGGATGAGAATCAACTCCGCAGCTGATGACGCTGCAGGACTCGCCATCCGAGAAACTATGCGTGCCGAGGTTGCTGCAATGAACCAAGGAATACGCAACGCACAAGACGGAATTTCGATGATCCAAACAGCAGAAGGCGCACTTGCTGTGATCGACGAAAAACTTATCAGAATGAAAGAGCTCGCTGAACAAGCGGCTACGGGTACATACACTGAAGCTCAAAGAATGATTATCCATTCAGAGTTCTCTGCTATGGCTTCGGAAATTGATAGGATTGCAGAATCTACTGAATTTAACGGTATTAAACTGCTTAACGGAAACACTGGAGCGGCTGGGTTCCAAGGACTCTGGACTGAATCAAACACCTGGGTTGCAAACGGGCAAGACGGGGTTGCAGGTTCAGGACTCTGGGCAAATCACTCCGGTTGGGAAGAAACTAACGGTGCTGCCGATGCTGAAGGTAATATTCACGGCGGAATTAAAGTTCACTTTGGTACTACAAACGATAGAGCCGAAGACTACTATTTCGTAAGAATTGCTGACGCTAGAACTGAATCGTTGTTTAGTGCTGCGGGGGAAGGTCCTGAAGGACCATCTGATGTAATTCATCTTAGAGGTGAAGAAGGTGCTCAATATCTGGCAGATTTGCTAGCAGGAGATGAATACGACACTATTCAACTTTCTAAAGATGCACTATTTAGTACTGAAGATGATGACAATCCTAACATAACTAACCACGCAGGTGGCTGGTTAGCAGCTGGTAGTACGTTAGCAGTTGATTCTGAAATAGCACTTACTCATGGGCAAGAAATTGTCCTTGACGGAGTATCGTACACATATCTAGAAAGAGGTTTTAACGAAGATGGAGATAAATATAGTGAAAGTGCTTCGCTAACTTCAGATTTCTATTTTGGTGGTTTAGTAAAAACAGACGCTTATAAAGATGGCAGTTTTTATGATCACGAAACTGGTGAAATTGTTGCAGCTAATGTACTAGCTTCTGGCGATGGAGATACAATATTGTCTGTACCGACAGGCACCGGTTCACCTACTTTAACTTTCACTTTCAATGAAAAAGATACTTCTACTGATCCGGTAACCCCTGCCTCTGCTACTATTACTGTTACAGATGCAGCTTGGGTTATTGAAAATGATATGCAGTTCAGTGTTGATGATACTATTGAAGATGGCTCTATCTTCAAAACAGGTTCTGTTCTTAATTTAACAGCTACCGATGAAGAAGAAGTAGATCAAAATCTTACGTTAAATGAAGATTGCGATGGAATTGAAATTGTTTCACCAGAATTAGCTAAAAATTCACTCGAACCTGGCGCTGTTGCACCGGGTGGAAGTTTCCTCCGTGGATCACTCCCCAGCCTTCGCACCCAACATCAAGCACAAGATGCATTAGAACACATTGACACCGCAATACTAAGAAAAGAGAACATACGAGCAAGTTTAGGCGCAATCCAAAACCGTCTTGAAAACACGATAACAAATCTATCGATACAAGCCGAAAATCTGCAAGCTGCGGAAAGCAGAATTTCAGACGTTGATATCGCTAGTGAAATGACAGAGTTTATACGTAATCAAGTTCTTACACAGGCATCAGTAGCGATGCTTGGACAGGCAAACACGTTACCTCAGTTGGCTCTAAGATTATTAGGTTAGAATAACTTAATAAGGAGGGCCATATGTCATTTGCCATTAACAGAAACCCGATAACGATTAAAGCTTATTATGGTGAACTATTGAACCCGGTTAACAGGATGAAAAGCCATCATAAACATGAAGTTATCACAGAAACAAAAGTCTTTAATATGAAAGGCGAATTGATATCTTCTTCGTTTAAAACTAGATTGGAAATTGAAGCTGAAAATTTGAAAGCAGCTGAATCGAAAATTGCAGACGTTGATATTGCTTCGCAATTGATTTAAAGCAAGATGGCGAGAGGGAAAACCTCTCGCCTTTTTTTTTTGGGGGGGGGGGACGCCACCCAATCCTGTAGGGAACGCCACCAAATTCTGTAGGGAACGCCACCAAATTCTGTAGGGAACGCCACCAAATTCTGTAGGGAACGCATTTATTCGTTCCTAGTTCGGTTGGGATCATAATTAGAAATGAATAAATGCGTTCCCTACAGGCAAGATGCGATCCCAACCGAACATGGCGATCCAAACCGAACTAGGAACGAATAAATGCGTTCCGTACAGGCAAATGGGGATCCCGGCCGAACATGGCGATCCCAACCGAATTAGGAACGAATAAATGCGTTCCCTACAGAATTGAGTGCGTTCCGTACAAAATTTTATTTACAATTTCTGCTGATACTCCCTAACCGTATCTTGATCACCCAACTGATACGCCGCAGCAATTATAAACTGTATAGGCTCTTTCGCATCTGGGTTCATTTCATGCCAAATCTTAGAATAGGTTATCAAGTCTTCCCAGCTTTGTAATCTCGCCAGTTGATATACTAAAAACGAAACATTATCTTCATTACTTTCAAGATAATACAGTCGTTTTAAGTAAGATATTGTTTTTTCATCGTTCCCGGTTTCAATGGCAATATTTGCGGCATCGGCTATAATATCTACGTTATCTGGTTCCACATCCATTGCCAATTCATAGAATCTAAGAGCTTCTTCATAATTTTCCATTTGCATGAAAACATAAGCAGTTGAAACATAAGCCACTATGTTTGTTGGTTCTAGTTCCACTAACATCTGAAAATATTTAAGAGAAGTGTCATAATCATTAAGCCGCTCATATTCTACAGCTAAATTATTGATTATTTGAGTGTTAGTTGGGTCTGCTTCGTGTATTTCGAGAAAGTAGCTAAGTGCTAAATCAACATCACCTTGATTGTTAGCAATAGCTGCAAGCATTTGAACAGGTTCGATTCTATCAGGGAAAAGCCTTCTAAGGTCATTAAAAACCTCAATAGCATTTTCATAATCTTCTTCTTGATAGAACTCTTGACCTTGAATAAAACTACGCGCAAAAATGCTTGCAAGTTTTAGTTCAGAGTCGCTTTTAAACAGTTCAAATCCGGTGTAAGATTCCCAGTCGGCGATACCAAGAATCGTGTTAATTGTGCGAACATAGTACCCATGAGCTAACTCGAAAAGATCGAGCGCTTCTTCATCGTCAGCTTCTTCAGCTTTCATAAAGTACAAGTCGGCAACGTTTTTGATTGATTCTACATGGTTAGGTTCATTTTCTAATACACTTAGAAATAGTTCTAACGCTCTATCGTATGAACCTTGTTGCAGTTCTATACGCGCAGAGCGATAAGAAGTTTGTGCTCTTCCGCGTAGTCTTTGAGTTCTTGCTTCTAATGTGTTGAAGCAGAACATGATACCAACAATTGCTATTAGCAATATGCTTTGTTTTAAGGAAAATTTCATTGTTCCTCCAAATATTTTTTTTGATTCAAATAAATTATATATCAAATTTTTGTCAAGATTATTTTTGTTTTAAGAAAAAAAATAGTTGACAGATAATCTTCATTTTTATTTATGGTGTCAATAAGGTAATAATTTATGGATAAAAACAATATTGGTATTATAATTTTAGCAGCCGGTAAAGGCACAAGAATGAACTCGGATATACCCAAAGTGTGCTTTGAGCTTGCAGGGAAATCATTAATTGAACATGTGTTAGAGACTAGTCTTTCATTAAATCCAGATATTGTTGGAGTGGTTGTAGGTTATAAAAAAGAAGACGTAATTGAAAAAGTTAAAAAGTTAACAGATTTACATAAAAATATCTTTTTTGTTAATCAAGAAAACCAAAATGGTACCGGAGACGCTGTAAAATCAGCAAAAAATATTTTTGAAAATTTTCAAGGATGCGTTTTTGTGCTGTGCGGAGATGTTCCCTTACTAACAAAAAACACACTAGTGACAATGCTGAATACACATAACGAAAACAACGCACAATGCACTGTGTTAACTATGATTTTAGAAAACCCTGATAAATATGGAAGAATATTAAGAGATAACGAAGGAAGAATAAAAGAAATTATTGAATTTAAAGACGCAACACCTGAAATAAGAAATATTAATGAAGTGAATACCGGGATTTATTGCTTTAATTGTAAAGATTTATTCTATGCTCTAGAATATTTAGATAGTAATAATGCCCAAAATGAGTTTTATTTAACAGATGTTGTTAAAATTATGTATAATAATATGTTAAATACGATATCAATTGTGTTACAAGACCATAAACAAGCAACTGGTATTAACACACAGGAACAGTTATTGGAGTTAGCTGTAGGGAACGCCATTCATCTGTAGGGAACGCATTTATTCGTTCCTAATTCGGTTGGGATCGCAATTAAAAATGAATAAATATGTTCCATACAGGCAAAATGGGGATCCCAACCGAACTAGGAACGAATAAATGCGTTCCGTACAGATGCTGTTGGCGTGTGCAAGGTATATTTATAAAACCACACCATCCCGAAGGGATCGATCGCTATGTAGAAAACGACACCCCCACCTTGATTTCCATGCCGAAGGTATGGACCAAAATGTAGTAATATGTATATTTTTTGTTGCATACCTTCGGCATGCTGGGTTCGTGGGGCATCGTTTTCTACATAGCGATCAACACCTTCGGTGTGAGGTGGTATTTATATATAAATCAACACCTTCGGTGTGAGGTGGTATTTATATATAAATCAACACCTTCGGTGTGAGGCGGTATTTTTACATAAATCAACACCTTCGGTGTGAGGTGGTATTTTTACATAAATCAACACCTTCGGTGTGAGGTGGTATTTTTACATAAATCAACACCTTCGGTGTGAGGCGGTATTTTTACATAAATCAACACCTTCGGTGTGAGGCGGTATTTTCATATAAATCAACACCTTCGGTGTGAGGTGGGATTTATATATAAATCCACATCGTCCCCCACAAATTAAGAAATAGGAGAAAACAATGTACAAACACATACTAACCATATCACTCATACTTTTCTTATTCAATTGCGTTAAAATGCCACCTATTCTTCATTATCAAGAGAGATTAGCATTATTAAACCAAGAATTATCTAACTGGCAATCTTTCAAAATTACAGGCAACACAGAATTACAATACCAAGCTTTCACCATTCGTGGACAAGCTGTATTACTAAAAACTGAGAACAAATTTAGATTCGATATTTTAAACCAGAGCATATTTGGTTTAGGTGGTGGTGTATTAATGGCTGTATATGTAGATGATGAAGAAGTCCAAGCCAGATTATTTGGCAGCTCAGCAATAGAAACCTTCGAGCTTGATTCTGGACATGGCAGAATGATAAGTTTTTTATCAGAAAGTCTTTTTCAATCATTATACGATCAAAGGGAAATAATAATTGAAACTTTTGAAGCAAATTACGATGGTTTTCTTATTCAATTTAACAGCAACATGCAATTAACGCGAATTTATAATTCGCAACAAAACATTGGTGCCGATTTTGAATATGACAGAAACAATAATCTCACAGAATTAAAGCTTTTAACACCTATTACAAGAAATTTTATAATTCATGTTGACAAAATTGAATATGAAAATATTGTTGTCAATCCCCTTAAATAATTTTAACATAATTTAGGAGTTGTTATGATAGAAAGATACTCACTGGTTGAAATGTCAAGAATTTGGTCTCCTGAAAACAAATACCAATGCTGGCTTGAAGTTGAGCTAGCTGCATGTAAAGCAATGAATAAACTAGGAATCATTCCGAATAATGATTTGCTTAACATACTTGAAAAAGCAAACTTCAATGTTAATAGAATTGAAGAAATTGAAAAAACTACTAAACACGATGTAATAGCGTTCCTTACAAATGTTGCTGAGTATGTTGGTGAATCTTCTAGATGGATTCATTTTGGTATGACTTCTTCTGACATGTTAGACACAGCAACCGCAATTCAATGCAAACAGGCAGGTGAATTACTTTTAACTAGTATAAATTCTTTTCTTAATGTTGTTAAAAATAAAGCAATTGAATATAAAGACACTGTTTGTATTGGAAGAACTCACGGTATTCATGCAGAACCTACTTCTTTCGGGCTGAAGTTTTTGCTTTGGTTTGACGAAATGAACAGAAATTATAAAAGACTTGAAAATGCCATTAAAAACATTGCTGTGGGAAAAATTTCAGGTGCTGTTGGAAATTATGCCCATCTGTCACCAGAAATTGAAATGTTCACTTGCCGGTTTTTATCTATTAATCCTGCAAATATTTCTACACAAGTTATTCAAAGAGATAATCATGCAGATTTTTTATCTACTATTGCTATTATTGGCACTACTATTGACAAAATAGCCACAGAAATAAGACACCTGCAAAGAACTGAAGTTTTAGAAGTTGAAGAATCTTTTACAAAAGGTCAGAAAGGCTCTTCAGCAATGCCACACAAAAAAAACCCAATTGTTAGCGAACAAATGAGCGGTTTAGCTAGAATTTTAAGAGCAAATTCGCAAGCTGCTCTAGAAAATAACGCACTTTGGCATGAAAGAGATATTAGCCATTCTTCTGTTGAAAGAATTATTCTACCAGATTCTACTATTTTATTACACTATATGCTTAACAAAATGGAATCTTTAATTGAAAATTTAATTGTGTATAAAAAGAATATTGACAAAAACTTAGAACTGACAAATGGACTTGTCTTTTCTCAAGTTCTGCTGCTAAAACTTGCTGAAAAAGGAATTTCAAGAGAAATTTCTTATGAAAAAGTACAAAACATTGCAATGAACTGCTGGGAAAATAAGATACATTTGAGACAATTAATCGAAAATGATAATGAATTTTCTAAGCTTTTAAATAAAGATGATTTGGATGAGATTTTTTCTTATTCTAGATATTTGAAAAATATTGATACAATCTATGAAAGATGTTTTAAACAATAGGAGACCAAATGTTATTTATCCCCATAGACATGCTAATAAAAGCTAATAGAGTAAAATATAAATATTTAGCTTTACCAACTATAATTATATTGCTAAATTTTATCTTTTCTTTTGTACTGCCTGCACTAAGTTTTAAATACACTTCGCTATTTGCTTTGATTATTTACTTTATTATCTTAATTGTATTTAGATTTAGACGCGACTTCGCAGAAACTAATGATAATGTTGTATTTGCACCTATTACAGGTAAAAT
>Ga0099364_10014204_pt1 | contig 10618 bp, 8 predicted proteins | sample TergutTh196P3_FD_73070 | JGI IMG/M metagenome (GOLD analysis project Ga0099364, IMG submission 73070) | Microcerotermes parvus P3 segment gut microbial communities from Pointe-Noire, Republic of the Congo - Th196 P3 | ecosystem: Host-associated > Arthropoda: Insects > Digestive system > Gut ...
AGGCGGAGAAGGCGTTTAACAAGGAGTTGTCTCGTCGTCGTATTGTGATAGAGAATATCAATGCCCAGATAAAGGTGTTCAAAATCATGTCGTATCCTTACCGGAATCGCCGACGCAGACACCTGTTACGAACGAAACTCATCTGTGCTATACTCAACGCAGAAAAGGCATGAAAAGGGTTAGGCGACAAGTCTAATAAAAAACTGTTTTTGTCGTAGGTCGTGTACATAATCATTTAGACTTTCTGGCTTATGGTCATCTCTATCGTCAACTCTTTCGTAGTCTTTTTTATGTTTTATAAACGCATAAAGCGATTTATATTTCTCTCTGGTATGGTAATCGTCTGCTCCGGTCGATCTGATTACTGATTTTGTTATCGTGTCATCAGCATCTTCAGGCCTTAATGTTTCAACGTTGTCATTACTGTCGCCTAGATATTGATACTCTTCATCTCCACTATCTCCAGCGTCTTCATACGGTTCAAACTTATTCCTATAACAAGGGAAATCAATAATACGCTCTAATGCAAAACCTCCGGCAGCCTGTAGCGTATATGTTCCGTTAACATTCAATGACTGTCTAAAGAGTTGCCCCATTTTCATCTCGGGGGAATCTTCTCCCATTTCATATAAGTCTGGTTTGTCATCTTTTTTAGGTATAGATCTAACGCTTCTCATTCCGCCGTGCCCGAACCATCCGCCAAATTGTTCAAATCTGAAATAAGGACTTAACTGCTGACTCAACGGCTCCGTTGCTCCTTCGAGTGTAGAGGTATCCGAACCTCGTTTCTTTTCAACGTCAAACCATTCTTCGCCTTTTTTAGAAGAAGGTTTTTTGAGCACTCCAAGACCTTCCCAATCAAACAGTGCTTGTCCGCCGTAGTTCATTGTTTCTCCACAACTTGTGTACTTATTGATATGCCCTGCCGGTGTCCAGAGTTGGTAGTTTTTGGCGACTTGCCTCATTAGTTCGTCAATAAAGTTCATCCAGATACCGCAGCCGTTAGATGCTTTTAGAATGACCTGCCACATGTTCATGTGAATAAGAGCCCCCATAAAATTACTATAGGTGAGGTCTCCAAGACAGGTAATGTCTGTAGGCCGAGCGTCGCCAAAGTACCTATCCAAAAAAGCTTCACCAAAAAGTTTCGGATAGTCATCTTTTCTCACACCTATCCTTCCCTGTAGATAGTTCAAGTTACTATACGGTCTGTGATCAGAAAAAAAGCGTGAGCCAGCGGTTAAATCGGGCACAGAGCCGATAATGAAGTTTATCTCAAGGACGCCAACATAATAAACTACCACTCTTGAGTTTGGCGGAATCGCAGCTGCTCTGCCTACAGAAAGCGGCAGGCCGCGACCAAATGTATCTATGCAGGTTACATGTGTTGTTTTGCCGTCTAATTGTACCCTGTATGTACCATCATACGGAGAGAAATGAGTAATAAGTCCGAGACATATTTGCGCCAAAGAAGCGTCTCGGTTATTGTCAAAATTTAAAGAAGTTTTATCGCTGCCTTTACCGGATAACGTACTTTGTTCTGGCGAGTCGGCATAGGCTTTAGTGATATGGGATTGCTGTTGATCTCTGATATATGAAGCATTATAGTTTTGATGCGTAGATGTCTTGGTCGTGTGAAAACCCATAAAGAGAGTTGTATATTAAGAGTGTAGTCTCATTATATCGCAATCGACACAGACCTTGATACCCTCACTCGATAGAGCGAATCCTTTTTGCTCTGGACACCGCTCCGCCGTCCCCGCTCCCACCAGGGAGAGGGCAACCAGCCTTTTCAAACAAGTCCGCTTATTGTGCGTAATCCAGACCAATTTAGGATACGCTCTAGCGGTAGTTAAAAAAAAAGAGCAGTGAATACCTGCTCAATTTGTGAAGCAATTTGCAAACCTTGACTCTTTTAAAGTATTTGTTAGAATCATGCGTCAACTGCCCGAATGGGCAGGCAAGTTGCGAGACCTATAGGCCTCGCATAATTATGTCCTTATGTTTTGGTTTTTGGCAAGTTTCGCGGAACTTGTCAAAAGTTCTTGTTTCTGTTATACCAGAAACGAGGCATAAGGAGTGGCACCGCGGTAGTAACACGGGGCTGGGACGTTGTTTTCGCAACGACCCTTCCCCACAACAAAACAAAGGAGAATTCTATGAATTTTTTATTTTGTTGGCTGCTACTTAAGGCTTGTCCTCTGGTAGCGGCTGCTTGCATGATTGCAAGTGTCCTGCTGTCCGATGATTAGGACAGCCGTGCATACTTAGGTGAGACATCTCCCTAGTGAGCTACCCCATCCTAAAGGATGGGGCTTCCTGTTTCATAGAGGATGCTTGTCCATCAATCATTGCTGATTGGCGGATAGAGGCTTCACTCTCCACGGGCTAAGCACCGTATATCCTATGCCCTAAAGGGCAAGGCTTTACGGTGCGTTAGATAAAATCACTTCACATTTATTTACCACAAATTCAATAGATTTTTACCTATTCTGAAATCTTTGTGCGCCGGCATTATCATTGTCATTTTTATCCAGTGCAACAAATTCAATCGTTAGATTAGACATCATTACCAGATTATCAACCGATTGAGAAAGGCTGAGTTGGCTTGCTAAGCAACCCTGCAACGTAAGATCCGGCATCGAACCGCCTACGCTATCAGCATTGACAGTACAAACTTGACTCCCGTCCTTTAGGTGTATTGTATTTGTTTTTGTCTGACACGCATCGCCATACTTGGTCATGAAGTCGTAAAAACCTTTTTTGCCAGTCAACCCTACCTGCATCTGATACTGTCCAGTTGGCGGCGCTACAACAGACCATACTTCGTTTCTATTCAGTCCTCGAAGTTTAGTGATGTTCTGCTGATAGGATACATTGTAGTTTTGCACAACCATACCAGCGTATGCTTTAGCGTCGCCAACCCCGCCTGCCACTCCGGGCGCACCGATATCGAACGCCATTACCGCATTGCCTGTAAATTTCATACCGCCCTCTGTGCGAGGGTAGGCACTTGAATCATTGCCAAAAATATCTATATTCGCTGCCATTTTCTTGTAAAATGTTAAGATTTATTTCAGTTAAAAATTATCGAAGGCTATTAGGCACTCCGGGTGTTTTCCGTTAATGAAGTAGTAGCAGCACTTAAAACAGTGCCGATTGCTGAAGTCTCTGCAAGTACCTGCAAATACAATTCGATACGGTTAGCCATGTGTGGCAATTCCAAATCAATATGACAGTTAACGACATCATGGAATACCGGGTCAATGCTTATATTGTTAATCGCATAACTCACAATTTGCCCACTGACTCCTTCATCTCTGTACCGCAATAACAAGGCCTCACTTGCTTTCTGTAAAGAATCAAACACAGCAGTTAAACCTTCTACTGTCGCCGTAATTCTTCCACGTAATCTCATTAATGCTGCAGTATAGAAATTACTGATATTATCAAAATTGCGTGTAGTCATTTCCTCTCGCTCGTTAATAATATCAGGATTGCCGGTTGTTAATGTATGTCTGATATATATGCTGTCATTTTCATCTTTAGTGAGTATTGTTACGCCGGACAAGGCCAAACTGTTGAGGTTGGTCTCGGAAAAATTTTCCATGCCGTCAAGAGCGTCAATACCTTGAACAGGCCGCAATGTAGAGGCGATGTTAGGGGGCAAACTCACAGTCACAGATGCAACCATAGCAGCGCCGTAGTAACCGGGAATATTTTGATGTCCGTCCGCATGCACGGTAAACGGATGTACGGCAATAACTCGCCGATTATTCCACACATTTAGTTTGCCAATATTTTCTTCAAAATTAGAAAACGTAGTAGATCGCCACACCTCATATTTCTGCTGGATATTGACCGCTCTGCCAACATCAGTGTTAATGATTAGTGTCGTATCGTTTATAACCCGCTGCACAACGTATTTATCGTACTGCGTAAGGCCGTCCATACTTGTTCTATAATTGGTTCTAAACTCATCACCTGCACGAACACCCAATTCTATAAATTTTCCACGCTCATCAATCACGTAATCGTAAATAATACCGTCCGAGTTTGGGTCGTCTTCAATTCTTGCGAAAGTCGGATCATCATCGGAATATGTGACAACAGAAATCTCACTGTTGATTGCTTGGTGTATCCAGCACTCTTTTCGACGGTTAATTTCGTCTGTACTTTCCGCCATAACAAAATTCACACAAGCACGCTTCACATCGTCGTTGAAAGTCAGCGGAACAACAGCATAGGCATTACGATTTTTACTTAACCTATTAAACGCTTCTTTCCAGGATTCGACTTCATTGGGGTTATCAACAACAGCGTAAATAACCGACTGGCCTCCGGCATTTTGTAAAGATTTATAAATGCCGTATTTTAGCGGATTGTCTGGGTGCAAAACTCCTGGCAAGGCTAATTCCAACTCAGAAGTGTTACTAACAACACCAAAACTAGCAGCGATGTTTCCTGAAAAATTCCATACACGCTGTTCGATATAGACGTCGGCCTGAGTAACCTGTAACGGAATATATCTCCCACTAACATCGACGAAATCAAAATCTTCCGCAATGATAGTTGGCCCAAGGATTGTTAGTTCTTCATTATTCTGACTGTAGTTTACAGCACCGGCAGAACTGCGTTCGTTAACTTGAAAATGCCGTACCACATGGAAATTTGCAGAAATAGAATCTGTCTGTGCCGATAGCAACTCCGCTCGAGTATTATATATGTTTCTCTGAAGCGTCAAACGTTTTTCTCCGGTAACACCAACAACTTCTACCGGGAATGTGAACGATTCTCCTTGAATGAGCTCAGTAAACTCAATCGAAAACTCTAAACCTCTGGTGCCGAGTGCATACGAACTTCCACTCGACGTAATAGTGATGTCCTCAACAGTATCGTCGCCGGACTGTGTTCGGACTCGGATAATAGGCTCGCTACCGACAGTTCCGCCTTTTACAACATCAAGCACGTACGTAGTATTTTTGGTTCCGGTGAAATTGCCAGACACAGAAATAGTAGGCGTGCTATAGCCGGGAATATCTGTTCCATCCAATACTTTTCCATTTGTACTTGCAGCAACAGCAGTGCCGTTCACCGTGTTATTCTTTATTACGTCTTCAATAAAAAGAATGGGACTTGTGAATGTTTCAAAGATATCTAGAGCGCTTGCACTCGTTGTGATTGACGGCCAAGAGACGGTCGGCGTAATGTTTTTGTTTTCGTTAAATACAGTTGTTACAACTGCGGCTACCTCTGTAATCGTGTATTCAGTTTCGTCATTAAATGTAAAGACATCTCCATTAATGTCTTGGACACTGTTTTCAATAGTAAACGTTGTTGCGTAGTTTTCCACTAAGAAAGTAGCGGTTTTTTCTGTACCGCTTTCGTCCCATGTAGCCGTAATCTGGTAGCCAGAAATCGTTTGACCTAGACCTGGAGTAAATGCTGTCCAGGAAACGTCAATCGCTGTAGCACTTTGGTCGCCACTATCATCCGTTATGATTGACGGCCAGGTAGTTGCCGGTGTGATTACCTGCGCCGCACTTATTGTCGTTTCTACAAGTGCCGTAACTTTTGTAACTGCGTACTCAGTTGTGTCGGCAAATGTGAATGTGTTGCCGAGAATATCCTGAACGTTGTTCACAAGGTTAAATGTGTTTGTATCTGGCCCGACAAAGAACGTAGAACTATCGGCTACGCCACTATTGTTCCACGCTACGGTAATGTGATAACCCATAAGCGTCTCGCCAGTATCTACACTAAACGCATTCCAGTTAACAGTCAGTTTCACATTGCTTTGGTCAGAGTTGTTTTCCCTGCCTCTAAATACGTCAAAACGAATAACATCACCAACTCTGATATCTCGATTGCCCAAAAAATCCGCACTGGCAAGATCGACGTCAACCTGATTGTAACGGCGGTCGACGACTTTTATGTCGGCAGTGCCGTAACCTAACAAGGCATTACGAAAATAAACTTTGGTGTAGTCGTAATCGACAAAATTATCGCCGACATTACGTTGCCATCGGAATTTTAGATTCTCCTGGCCGTTGATAAATTGTCGGCCAGTATTAGATTTCTCTCTTTCTGTTTCTGTCGTATTGTAAAGAATTAATGTAGCGTTCGGGCCGACCAAAGCAACATTTTGATCTACAAGTCCGCCGCTTACGTTTTGTTGAATAGTTTGATGAACTGCAATGCCGGGTGCTTTATACTTAGCCATTATGTTTAATATCTACTAAAGTTGTTTTAGGTTCAAATGTGCCGTTAAAATCTTGAATCGTAATTAACGGTCTAATATGCCTTATCTTTGGTTTTGAATCAGCAAGCGACCAACGATTGTGATGATAATAATTTACAGACACCATTACAGAATATGTTTCACTGTCTTCTTGTATTATAACAGGTGCTGACATACCTGTCACAAATAATTCTTCCAAACATATCTGATTTGCCAATAATTGACCGTATATTTCAAAGAAAGTAGCGACCTCGTGAGCCAAAATTTCTACAGAGGCGAGTGTTTTTGTAAGACATGTGAAACTGTGACTACCTTCCCATCTGTCCATTTTGTCGCCATAGACTATATCTCCTAGTCCTTGCCTATCGTACATTGCCAATTTCTGCCGTTTCCATTCTCCTCTATCAATCAGAATAGCAGGCCTGAAATTCGCCTGCACTTTTTTAGGTTTGAGTTTGTAGCCAATGTAGATTTTGGTGTCAGTTGTGCCTTGGTGATTATTATCGGGACGCCACAGGATTTCTTTAAGAGCGTCGTCGAATATGCTTTCGGGCGTAAAAAAATGTTGCTGTAACACCGTCTCAAAGAAACCCGTGAGCAGTAATGGGCCTTTGAACGATAGATTAGCGGGGTTAATTTCTTTGATAGAAGGCATGTATTTATTTTACCAGAACGGTGTTTGCCCACATCAAGATTACCGAAAGGAATTTACATTCCGCCATTTCTATTTTTTGGGGAGGAGTGATTCGTCTATGATGCTTCTACTCAAAATGAATAGATTCGACTCTGATTTCTTTGAAAATTTGTGAGGATTGTAAGGATTTTTACAAATATACAGTCTTATGTTTTCATTTTTGCGACAATTTTTGCTTTTCGGAGAAAATTGATTATCACGTTGAGGTATAATATCACGGATACTTTCGTCAGACATGGAGCCAATAATGACAGAGTTTACGGGAATCAATAGGATAGGAATATCCGGCTATAAATCCATAAAAGACGAGTCTCTAGAAATTCGTCCAATTACTGTTTTGGCGGGTGCGAATAGCACTGGAAAATCCAGCGTGATGCAACCGATTCTGTTGCTAAAACAAACACTTGATGCAGGACGGCCACGAACGTTGCTCCTAAAAGGTAAAAACGTATATCTGTCCTCTTTAGAGCAAGTGCGGCCACGGTTCGATTATGACGAGTATCCTGTAATGAGTATTACGGTTGAAAATGATAATGTGTCAGCAAAATCTGAATTTTCTTCGTTAGAAAATGGTGCGGCGATTTCAGATGAAGTAAAACTTGTCCGATCCTGTTTTGTGTTAAATCCTAAAAATAATACCAAAGAGCCTTTATGCTTTTGTGAAACCAGTACTAATGAATACTTACAAGGCATTATGTGTGAAACCTATGATCAAACGCCGTCAGGTGCCAACTACAAAGCAGTTGCAGACCGTTGTTTTTACCATATTGTCCCATTGCCACAATCTGAGCGCCAGTTAGCATTGAGGGGTTTTAAGCCATCTGACAAAATATCTTCCGATATTCAAGGTATTATTCATTTACCTGGCCTGCGAGGAAATTCTGGACGATCATACGAGTCGCTGACATTTGTTGACCATCCATATTATGCAGAAACTTTTCCCGACTATACTGCAAGTCTCATAGAGCACTGGTCAAAGAATAGAGAGAGCAATCAGTATCAGAGTTTGATTTATTATTTAGACCGCCTGCATCTGGCAAAGGGAATATCTACCCGTCGTACAGAAAATTCTCGATTGGAAGTTTTAGTTGGGTGGCATCAAAACAGACAACCATCGTTAGTAAATGGAGAAAAAGAGCGAGATATGGTTAACATTGCTGACGTTGGTGTTGGCATATCGCAGGCATTGCCAATACTAACTGCACTTATCACATCAAAACCAAAGCAATTAGTCTATATTGATCAGCCGGACATCCATTTACACCCTTTCGCACAGAGAGGATTGGTGGATGTCATTATTGATGCGGCAATGCGGGATGTACGAATAGTTCTCGAAACTCACAACGCTCTTTTTTTGCTTGCATTACAAACCGCTATTGCAGAAAAAACATGTGGCATTACTTCTGATAAAGTGGCGATGTATTGGTTTAGCCGTAATGATGACGGCTCCACACATATAGATAAAGCAGATTTACAAGATAACGGCACTTATGGAAATTGGCCAATTGATTTTGCATCGATTACATTTGACCTCCAGGTTAAATTCGGCAGAGCGATTGAAAAATCCTGGCATGCAGAGGAGAGTAATTTATGAAATTAGTTGTCGACATCTCTGTTTTACAAGCATACAATGGCAATCGACACATGGTACAGATAATCCACTGGAATGGCTACGAAATTACAAATAATCAATCGAAAATGAATCATAAGGAATTTACACTCCAACGCTTCCTTCCCGAAGGACTGCGAACAAAAATACGCGTCAAACACCATAAATAAAAAAAGGGCTCTCTGCCAGAATCTATGGGTGAATTCGCCAACAACATGGAACAACAGCCATGCGATTTAGACGGATCAGTCCATTTCGCTGTATTTTATGACGAGAAGATTTATACCGGCGGTTTTGTGAATTCCTGTTCAAGTAAAAATAATTCAGAGGCGAGTTGCTCCGGCGAGTAAGCATGAAAATGCAATAAATATACCAAGTTCATCATGTAATTTGGATGTTTTGTGTGCAGCTGCTTCGGAGAAATGTCCAACACGTTCAGTCCAAAATATAAAGCGAGCAATTCATTTGCGAAGAGTTCACCCTTAGATGAGATATTCTCTTTAAGTTGAATGGGTTTAATCCTCGCCAACCAAACAATAAAAAATGCGGCGCGTTTATGAACGTCTTCTTGATGAATTTCTCGGAAAAACTTTAGCCTATAAAGATCACACATACACGATTCGACAGACTCGCGTAATATGCTGAGGTTTAATACCATATTGGGCAAACTACTGCTCCAGCACGAAAACTGTTCATGAAAAACGCCGACAATCGCATCCACATGCCGAAGGATTTTTTCCCGCATCATCGGATTGTCCAAAATATGTTGTGGCGTACACGCACCATACGCCTGTGATACTCCCTATGCTGAAGCATAGGGCTTCTTATTCGTAGTCCTGCGCTGCTTCTTGCTTGCGATTGAAGTCTCACTGCGGTCAACGGACTGCACGTTGGCATCCCAACGTTGTATATTTATTGCGGCGTTAATGTCACGATCCAACTGCACATCACAATTGGGACACTGCCACTCTCTTTCCAAAAGTCCTAGTTTTCTGTCTAGTTTATGCCCACAGCGGTTGCAGATATGTGAGGAAGGATAGAATCTGTCGATTTTGACGACCTCCGTACCGTATTTACTGGCTACGTAAATCAACTTATTAACAAACTCTCCGATTGCAATGTCGGAAATTTTACGACCCCACAACTTCGCCATCCCAGTCAAACAAATGTCTTCAATCTTGATGACTGCGTACTGTTTGCAAAGTATATGCGCCTTTTCCCACTGCCACGCATCTCGCTGATTAGCAGCCTTGTCATGAAACCTTGCTAGTAATCGTTTTGCTTTCGTTCTGCGATTGCTGTTTTTTTGTTTCCTTGATAAGGATTTACTCAACTTTCGCAACTTCTTGGCGTTCTTGAACAAAAATCTAGGACTTTCAATCGTACTACCGTCGTTCAACGTTATGAATGTTTTCAATCCGAAATCGATGCCTGCAACCCGCACCGTACCATTACAGTCTCGTGTACGGGAGGCAGGCACACAATCACAAGTTATGACAACGTAGTAACGGTAATTATGCTTCTTAATGCGGACACCCTTCATTGTATTGGTTGGGTAGCCCCGGTGCTTAAGGAACTTGAAATTACCGATTTTTTTTATGACAATTACGTCATTTCGTACAGAGTAACCGGATTGCGTAAACTTCAATGAGCCGTCATCAAATCGCTTTTTGAATTGAGGAGGACGTTTTTGTACCCTTTTGAAAAAGCGTTGACAGGATTCGTCAAGTCTATCAACAATTTCCTGTACTACTTGGCTGTTCAGTCTTAACCAGTACGAATTGGTCTTTCTCTTTTTGGCGATATGTTGCCGTAACCGTTTTTTAGAGATATACTGTCCGTACCATTCGTGATGTTTCCGTTGAAGCATTACACAATAATTCCAAATGCAGTTTGACGTAACTATCAGTTCGTCCAACTGCTTCGTTTCTTTGTCCAAGATTCGATATTTGAAATTAAGCATATCTATATTATACTATTTTTGGTAGCCATTCACGGTCAACGGTCAATTTTCGTTACTTGTCTTTATCAGACTTGGCGGCGGCAGCCCATGAAGAATACTAAATATCGACTC
>Ga0099364_10014205_pt1 | contig 10618 bp, 4 predicted proteins | sample TergutTh196P3_FD_73070 | JGI IMG/M metagenome (GOLD analysis project Ga0099364, IMG submission 73070) | Microcerotermes parvus P3 segment gut microbial communities from Pointe-Noire, Republic of the Congo - Th196 P3 | ecosystem: Host-associated > Arthropoda: Insects > Digestive system > Gut ...
GCCCGACGGGATACCTACACATCGGCGGTGTTCGTACCGCTCTGTTCAACTATCTGTTCGCCAAAAAACACGGCGGACAGTTCATCCTCCGCATTGACGATACCGATCAAAGCCGTAACGTCGAAGAAGCGTTGCAGCCGATCCTCGACGGCCTCCGCTGGCTCGGAATCGACTGGGACGAAGGCCCCCACAGAGCCCCCGGCGTAAGCCGGGGCTCCTACTACCAATCGCAACGTTCCGATAAATATCAGGCGGCGGTCGAAGAACTACTAAAACGCGGTTTCGCCTACCGGGACTTTGCCACGCCGGAGGAAATCCAATCCGAAAGAGAAGCCGCCATTGCCGAGAAGCGGACGTTCACTTACAGCCGACGCTGGATGGCACAAAACGATGCCGATATACAGCATTTTGAATCGGAAGGTCGGCGGGGTGTTATTCGCCTCAAAATGCCGCGAGAAGGAAAACTGGTCATTCACGATCTTGTACGCGGCGATGTCGAATTCAACTGGGCAGATGAGCAAGACCATGTGATTCAGCGTGCCGACGGTTCGTTCATTTATCATCTTGCCAATGTGGTGGACGACGAGGATTTTAATATCTCGCATGTCATTCGGGCGGAGGAGCACCTGTCGAACACGCCGCGGCAGATTTTTATCATCCAATCGCTCGGCTATCGTCTGCCGGAGTACGCCCATCTGCCTTTCGTTGCCGAGCCGGGAAGCAAGACGAAATTGAGCAAGCGGAAACTGGATAAATACCTGAAAAACAAGGACTTTGCGAAGTTAATGGAACACGGCAAAAGCATTGCCGACCGAATGGGATTGGAAACAACGGCGGACGGTTTCAATCCCGTGATTGTCGATTTTTACCAAACGGTGGGATACTTGCCGGAAGCGATTGTCAATGCAATGGCACTCATCGGTTGGTCGTTGGACGACAAGACGGAGTTCTTCACGATGGATGATCTCATTGAGCATTTTTCATTGGAAGGCGTAACAAAGGGAGCGGCATCGTTTGATCCGGCGAAACTTTTTTCCATGCAGGAAAAGCACATGGCGGCGAAAACGCTTGATGAAAAGTTTCATATTTGTGAACCGCTTTTGCTTTATATTTTACTCAATCCAGAACTGAATCAGAACAGAATGGAGATGTTAGATGAAGCATTGCTTTTCAATGTCATAAAATATGCTGGCGACCGCATCAAAGTCGAAGGAGACATTTTGGATTTCATGGACTTTTTCATGCCGGACGATGCTTTTCCCTACGACGAAGCCGCAAAGGCAAAGCGGATTACGGAGGAGTCGATTCCGTTATTGCGAGCCTTTCGGGACGAGTTGGCAAAGCAGGAGGATTTCAGTCATCAAGCCTTGGAGCAATTGATGCAGAGTTTCCTTCAGAGCCGCAACCGGAAGGTTGCGGAGATCATCCACGCCTTGCGTGTTGCCGTAACGGGCAAGAGCGTCGGCCTGGGAATGTTCGAAACCTTGGAGATTCTCGGCAAAGAGCGGGCATTGCGGCGGTTGGCACGAATCATTTAGAGTGTTATTGAAAAAATCGAGAACGAACAACGTTATCCGTTATCATTTATCCGCTAATTTGCGTTTCAACTCTTCCGCCGCTTCGCCGACGAGTTTCAGATAAAAGTCGCTCGGCAGTCCTTCGTAAGTCGCAAAGGGACTTTCGCCAACCGGCAGATCGTTGGTGCATTTGAATATCGCGGTGCCTTCGTCGATTTCGTCGAACATCGCTTGATAAATCATCCGGGCACCGCCAGCGATATGGGCGTCGTACTGCGTTTGGAGGAACTCGCCCTTCAATCGGGGAATCTGGTTGAGCCGGGCGTCCGTTCCCCGCATTTTCATCAGATTGTGCCAACTGAATCCCGGAAAAACGACCGGCAGGAACTCCTTACCATGCTCGCTGCACCACGCCAGGTCGTCGCGGGCCGTCGTCTCGGCGTAATTGCGGGCATCTCTCGGCGTACCGTAACGTCCAACGGTCCACGGACTGGCAATGTCCGCTTTGAGAACGATTTCGTGAAGAAGCGGATCGTCGAGACTGTCCCGCTTCATTTCCCGCCAATAGGTCGGAATCCCGATCATCACGGTATTTCCGCCGTATTTCGGATCGTCCTTGAGGAAGGTAATCAGTTCGAGACACTGTTTGAGTGTGTAGCGCCGGTTGTCGTTGAAGCCGATGCCCCAAACGGCAACGACGGGCTTGCCGTTATGCCGCTGGTACATTCTGTCCGATGTGATTTTGTTCTCGTCGATCAGACGTTTCCAGTCGGCGATCACGGCGTTCGGTATCATATCGTCGCGGGCTCCGGAGAGGTCATACATCATCGCCCAAGTCCGCCCGTGCTGTTCGGCACCAGCGCGGACATTTTCCATAACGGTTTGCCGGGCGTTGCGATTGCGTTCCCGCATCGTGGAACCGATGAATCGTTGCAGAAAAACGCCGTCGATCCTATGTTCCTTCATCCATTGAAAATGTCGGACCACGGTTTTGCGAACTTGCGGACTGAAGACGTAAGCCGTCGATCCGTCGGCGTGTTTGAACGGTGTGGCGAATTTTTCGTCGTCGTCCATTTCGCTCATATCGGGCCAAAGGTCGAAACAGCAGTTGCCGGGTTCGAATTTTCTGTCGTTCCCTTGGTAGTGCGTCCAACCGAAGTCGGAGCCGTCACCTTGGGCGTGGTGCCAGCCTTGGTAGCCGCACATGACTTTGCCGACGAGCGTCGATGGATTGGCATCCGCCGCAAAAAGCGGCAATACCGTGAACAGGAAAGCGACGAGAAAAAGTGTCCGTTTCATTTGGTTGTTTTTCAAAAAACTAAATTTGTTTTTCGTCATCTCCGCGAAGGCGGGAGTGACGGGGATTCACAATTTTAGACTTGGCGCGGCACTAGATTCCGCCTTCGCGGGAATGACGGATGAAAACACACAGTTTGTAATACAATATCCGAAAATGGCCGACTTGGGAATAACCGACGACGAACTTTTCGCTACTCGCTCATCGATTGCCCCCTTGTTTTTGCATACTCCTCCGACTACAATGGGGCATGTCAAAACTTTCAAGGTTCACCCCTTCTGGAGCCCCGTCAATGAATAGGAAAATATTTCGAGGAATTTTAGGCTTGGTCGCTGTGTCGGCGATCTTGGTTTGCTCCTTTGCCGAAGCCCAGCGGTTCGGCGGAGTAGCACCCCGTCCGGGTGGGGGAGTCCGTCCGGCGATGCCCCCATCGATGCCGTCGCGTCCGGTAACGCCGCCGAATCTCTCGGCGTTGCAGGCCCATTTCGGAGACAGTTCCATTATCCATCGCGATACTATGCCGAGTCTGCCGAATATGCCGAACATAACAAGGCCGACAACTCCGCGGCCAAACATTTCACCGTCCGCCAACCGGCCCAGCCGCCCCAATCTTCCCAACGTTCCCAACATTTCGGACCAAAACCTGCGGAACATTGATCGGTCGAACCTTGCCGATGCGATGAAAAAATTCGGACCGGACAATCGCGATCAGATTTTCAATAAAGCCGACCACACCATTGTGAACCGCGACGGACCGGATTGGAAAAATTGGCAAAATTTCAATCCGCAAAAGATCAACAAAACGGTCATCAATAAGATCGACATCGACAATCGGTCGATCAATATCATTCGGGACAATTTCAACAAGGAGTACAATCGCAACGAGTTCTTCAATCAGGACTGGTACGAGAAGCATCCGAATGCATGGCGTCCCGGACTGCCCAATCCCTATCCGCCGCATCCACCCGGTCCGCATCCTCCGGGGCCGTATCCACCGCACCCGCCCGGTCCGCATCCGCACCCCCATCCTTATCCGCCGCCGCCGCCGCATTGGTGGTGGGGCCATCCGCCTTGGCACAATGCCTGGGGTTGGTTCTCTGTCGGTTTCTTTGCCGGAGCTGTAACGAACGCCGTCCTTACGCCGGTCCCCTATTATTACGGCAGCAATATCGTCTACATCGAGGACACCGTGTACGTGAACAACGTGCCGTATGTCAGTTCGAACGAATACTATCAACAGGCTCAAAACATTGCCAAAGCCGGTGCCGTTCCGGCGGCGCAACCGGAAGCCGCTGCCGATGCTCCAAAAGAGGTCGACAAAAATCCAACTGACGAGTGGTTGCCGATGGGAACGTTTGTCGTCGTCGCCGACGGCAAACAGAAGGAGAGCAAGCGGATTCTGCAAATTGCGACGAACAAGCAGGGTCAAGTTCGCGGTAATTTCATCAATCAGGAAGCCGACACGGTAACGGAGCTGTATGGTGCCGTCGATCCGCAAACGCAACGGGTCGCATTCAAGGCCAAGGGGAACGAATCGCTGATCGCCGAATGCGGACTTTGGAACTTGACGCAGGACACCGTGCCGATGCTCGTTCACTTGGACAAGAATCGGACCGAAGAGCGAACGCTGATTCGGCTGACCGACGACAAATCGACCGAAACGCACTAAACTTGCTCCATAACCACCCCCATCGTCAGTCCCGCGAAAGTAGCAATCTAGTACCGCACCAAGTCTAAAATTGTGAATTCCCGTCACCCCCGCGTAGGCGGGGGCCTAGAGGAAGGATGTTATACCTCTTCCTCTAGATTCCCGCCTGCGCGGGAATGACGGATATTGAATCCACAATTTTAGTTCTGGTCGGGTAATAGAGAAACAGGGTTAATATCCTACGTCTAGTCCCCTGCCTTCGCGGGGGTGACGGGAAGTACATTTAGGATATGCCAAAGCACACATTCCTCACGTTTTTTCTGTTCCTCTGCGTCGGCGGCACACTCCCGGCACAGGAAATCGTCCAAGTCGGTAAAGCGTCCTACTTCAAGGAAATACCGACTGGCAGACCGCGTCCCTCCGGTCCCGAAGGGCCGATTGCTCCCCGACTGCTCGAATCCGCAGCAATAACTCGACCGGTGCCGACGAACCAATACTGGTCGTCGCTCCTCTTTCCCCGTATGAGAGGAAACGCCTTCGGCAATCCCATCTATATTCCGCCGCTCTCGCTCCGCGCAACCGCAGAAGGATTCGAAATCGGCAGCAACAACAAATCGTCCACTGGCACCGAATATCACTTCGCTCACAAAAACCTTATCAAGGTTAATGTCGAAGGAGCAAACGCCAGTAGCGTTGCGGTCTCCGATTGGTTCGAAACCGGTGCCACTGCCAACTTGGTCGATGAAGCGGGACAGTCGATCCTTGCCGTGTCGTTCCAAAAGTCCTCGCCGGCATTTGTGTTTAGCGATCTGCCCGTTGGAAAAACGATAACGGTGGAAGTCAGAGGCGGAGGCGATATGAGGGTTTTGGGAAGCATTGGCAGCAGTCCGAGTGAACATACAATGTACAAGTTTATGGCTGGCGATCGTCCTTTCGGCATTTCTGTTGCTAAGGGAAGAGTAGCCCAAACCGAATCAGGGTTTGCCGTTACGGCGGAGGAAGGGGTACTTTTGACCGTCGTTCTTCTGCCCAACAATAGTTTTCGGACTATGATGGACGCATATAAGATTTTCTTCAATCCTCCTGTAAAACCCGTATCGAACTGGACTTACGATCCTGCAAAAAACGCCGTAACATTTACCTGCGCATCGCCGGACAAGAAGAAAACGGCGTTCATCCTTCTGCCGCATCAGTGGGAGTTGCTCGATGCGGAAGCGTTGGCGGAACTCAATAAAATTGCCGGTACATACCGCTCCTCACGCGGCGATGCCAAAGTATTCTTCGCCGAAGAAGTCAAATTCGAGATACCGGTACGCGGTCTGCTTCCGTCGTTGCCGCCGCTCGAAGGAGAGGATGCCGAAAAATTGAAAGCGACATTCCTTGCCGAATATCCCAGTATTCGATTGGAAGGCAACGACACCTACTGGTTCGGAAAGTCGTTACAAAAAGTGATTTCCGCCGCTCGCATTGCCGATCAACTCGGACTCACCGCGCAGCGAGATGCCATGATCCAACAGGTCAAGAGCGGTCTGGAGGATTGGTTCACCGCAACGCCCGGCAAGGACCGCAATTTCTTTGCTTACGAACCGAAGTGGGGAACGCTCATCGGTTACAATCACAGTTACGGCAGTGCGGAAGAATTAAACGATCACCATTTTCATTACGGATATTTTGTTTCCGCAGCTGCGTTTATCGCACAATATGATCCCGACTGGGCGGCGGAGGAAAACTGGGGCGGAATGGTCAACCTGTTGATCCGCGATGCTTGTTCATACGATAAGAATGATCCGCTGTTTCCGCGGTTCCGCTGTTTCGATCTCTGGGAGGGTCATTCCTGGGCGGCGGGACACGGCGATTTTATGTCGGGCAACAACAATGAATCTTCGTCGGAGTCAATGTTGTTCAACTCTTCCGTTTATCTTTGGGGAGTTCTTACCGGCAATGACAAACTTCGCGATCTTGGAGCATTTCTGTACGCTTTGGAACAGTCCGCCATCGAACAGTATTGGTGGGATGTTGACGACGAAGTTTTTCCTGACGATTATCCTTACTGTGCGGTGGGAATGGTGTGGGGAAGCGGAGCGGCGCACGCAACTTGGTTCAGTGGGGACTCGCACTGTATTCACGGCATAAACTTTTTGCCGATTAACGCCAGTTCCACGTATATGGGCAGACGACCTGATTATGTCAAAAAGAATTACGCAGAAATTGTTGCAGAAATACGGGAAGGACAAGAACTCGGTTGGGTGGACGTGATCTATTCCTATTGGGTATTGGGCGAACCTGACGAGGCAAGAAAGGCGTATGACGTATGGTTTGCGGCGGGCAGTCCTTGTGCCGAAAATGGTATGTCCCGGACGTTTACGCAGCATTGGATTAGGAGTCTCAGCAATTACGGTACGGTCGATATGTCAGTAACGGCGGACACTCCTTCGTATCAGGTTTTCGTCAAGGATGGCAAGCGTACTTATGTTACTTGGAATCCGAGCAAAGTGTCGAAGACCGTCAAGTTTTCGGACGGAACGAATTTAGAAGTTCCCGCCGGACAAACCGTTAAGATGGTGAAATAGTTTGCTTTGTGATTGTTCCACAAAGCCGGATGAAGCAATGACGGTCGATACGCCCTAGCAAAATTCGTCACATAATCGACCAAGTGCTTCTATCAGCGTTGCCCTCGGACAAGCAATGTTCATGCGTTGAAAGCCTCTGCCTTCCGTTCCGAATATCGTTCCGCTACTTAACCACAACTTCGCTCCTTCGGTAATGCGGCGGTCAAGTTCTTTCTGTGAAAGTCTGTATTCCGAAAAGTCCAACCAAACCAAATAGGTGCTTTCCGGTTCCACAAACTTGATCTTCGAAAGTTTCGCCACCAAAAATTCTCGCACAAGCCTTATGTTTTCTACAAGATATTCGTTCAAATTTTCCAGCCACGCGGCTCCTTTCGTGTAGGCACTTTGACAGGCGGCAATGCCGAGCGTGTTTAACTGACTGTATCCGCTCCGGTCGATTTCGGCTTTCAATTTTCTACGTAAATCCGCATTTTTTACAAAGATGTTGGAAATCTGCAAACCTGCAAGGTTAAAGGTTTTGCTGGGAGCGGTCATAATAACGGCGTTTTCGTTCAATAATCTAAAGCAAGTGTGGGAATGGTCCGACCAGATAAAATCGCAGTGAATTTCGTCCGATATGATGATTACGTTATGCTTCTCGCAAATTTCATTCATCCGTTCGAGTTCCGTCCACGTCCACACTCTACCCACCGGATTATGGGGACTGCACAAGATAAACAGTTTGATGTTGTTCCCGGCGATTTTTGTCTCGAAATCCTCGAAATCAATAGAGTATCTTCCGTCATTGTAGGTGAGCGAATTGCACACAAGGGTTCTGCCGTTATCGCGGACAACATCGAAGAAGGGATAATAAACCGGTGTCTGGATCATGACCGCTTCGCCCGGCTCGGTAAAAACGCGGACTGCTTGCGCTAACGCAAAGACAATGCCGGGGGCTTTGACGATTTCGCTTTTCGTTACAGAATAACCGAAGCGTGAGTCGAACCAATTTGCTACTGCATTGTAGTACTCCTCTTTTGGCTCGGTGTAGCCGAATATCCCGTGGCTGACCGCCTTTTGAATATCTTCCAGCACTTCGGGCGGAGCGGGAAAATCCATATCGGCGACCCACATGGGCAAAAGTCCTTCCGGCTTTCTTCTTTCTGTGGCAAAATCGTATTTTAGGGAATTTGTGCCATAGCGATTTGTTACGGTGTCGAAGTCGTATTTCATCTTATTAATAATCAATGGTACATTCCCTTGCGTTAGTCGTGGAGCAGAGATTTCGGCTGGCCCATTCGAGTAAAACAGTTACAGGTATCGCGCAATAGGAAAATTTCGCATTGCCCGACGATAGCATATAGAGGCGTCAAAACAGATCAATGGAGCTGAAGCGTCCTTGGATGTTACGGATTTTTCCTCAATGGTTACGACGAAATGCCGGCACACGACGAAGACCTCGAATAATTCGTTCCAACCGGGTGGCACGAGAGATTTTTAACAGCGTGGTTCTACGGACGTTTGGGGGGAGCGTCTAACGAACATTGTCAGTATACACGGATTTGCGGAAGTTTCAAGATGCCTTCGCGCGTGGTTGCCCAGTTGTTCCAGACCAATTCCGTAAAAATTTAGTTGCGAGTTTGGGGCAATGAGGTGTGGTAGGTTGCCGACCGCCGGGCGACAACGTCGGCGATAGCCGACTGGCCCCCCAAACGCGGAGCACCACACGTCGCCGCTACCGGATTTCGGTAAGGACAAGCCGGATATACCACTAGCGAGAGTTACCATCTACGTCGAGTACGTCCACAAGAGGAATATTCCAACATGATTTTTGACGAGATCCCCCTATACAACACTGTAAAGCAACTCCGCATACGACGGTAATCGCCAATGCTTTTTGGCGACAAGCGCTTCCAGTTCGTCAACGATCTGCCGCAACTCCGACATCGCAACAAAAACCCGGTCGCGGACAAAACCCGCCTGTGCGGAAACCTCCCGCTCACTCTTGTACTCCAAAAGCACGCTTTCAAGTGCCGATAACTTTTTCACCAAACCGGCTGACAAATCGGACAGACGTTTCAGAAGATTGCCTTCCAGCGAAACGTCATATTCGCCGCACGCTTTTTTCCGTTCCAGAAGTTGCGCCAACTCGTTCTGATAGTCGATACAAGCCGGAATGATCTCGCCGTTGACGATGCTCACCAATGTCAACGCTTCAATATGGATCGTCTTGCAGTAACTTTCCATAAGAATATCGCAACGAGAATGAATCTCCGGCTGCGTGAAAACCTGATGCTTCGTGAACAACTCCATGCTCTTTGGGGCAACAAAGGCAGGCAGCGCATCGACCGTGGTTTTCAAGTTCGATAATCCGCGTTTCGTTGCTTCGACAACCCATTCTTCGGAGTAATTGTTGCCGTTGAAGATAATCCGCTTGTGCTTCCGGAATGTGTCTCGGACGAGCAATGCCAGATCATCCTTGAAATTGTTCGATTTTTCCAACACGTCCGCAAACTGCTGCAAGACCTCGGCAACAGCCGTATTCAGTACGATATTCGGTCCCGCTACGGAAAAGTTCGAACCGAGCATCCGGAACTCAAACTTGTTGCCGGTGAACGCAAACGGCGACGTGCGGTTGCGATCCGTCGAGTCCTTCGGAAAGTGCGGCAATACCGTTACACCAATCTGCATCTGGTGTTTCTGCTTGTTACAGTAGACCGTACCGGATTCAAGTGCTTCGAGAATCTCCAACAGTTCGTCGCCGAGGAACATCGACATAATGGCCGGCGGCGCTTCGTTCGCCCCAAGCCGATGGTCGTTCCCGGCACTTGCCGCCGAAACACGGAGCAAGTCCTGATAATCGTCCACCGCTTTGATGAGGGCAACCAAAAACAAGAGGAACTGCGCGTTTTCATACGGCGTTTCGCCCGGCTCCAACAGGTTGATGCCCGTATCGGTGCCAATCGACCAATTATTGTGCTTGCCGCTGCCGTTGACTCCGGCGAACGGCTTTTCATGGAGAAGGCACGCAAGACCATGACGGTTCGCAACGCTTTTCATCACCTCCATCGTCAGTTGATTGTGATCGACGGCGATATTGGTTGTCGTAAACACCGGCGCAAGTTCGTGCTGTGCCGGTGCGACCTCATTGTGCCGGGTCTTGGCATGAACACCGAGTTTCCAGAGTTCCGCTTCAAGTTCTTTCATAAAGGCAAACACTCTCGGTTTCAAGCAACCGAAATAGTGGTCTTCCAGTTCTTGTCCCTTGGGAGGCGGCGTACCGAACAATGTTCTGCCGGTGTAGATCAAATCCGGTCGTTTTAGGAACATTTCCTTGTCGATGAGGAAATACTCCTGCTCCGGTCCGACCGTCGTAAGGACACGCTGCGCAGACGTGTTACCGAAAAGCCGGAGTATGCGCAGTGCCTGTTTGTCAATCGCTTCCATCGAACGCAGCAGCGGCGTCTTTTTGTCCAATGCTTCGCCGCTGTAGGAGCAAAAGGCGGTGGGAATGCACAGCGTTTCGTCTTTGATGAAGGCGTAGGAGGTTATATCCCAAACGGTGTAGCCCCTTGCTTCGAACGTGGTTCGCAGTCCGCCGGACGGC
>Ga0099364_10014206_pt1 | contig 10617 bp, 7 predicted proteins | sample TergutTh196P3_FD_73070 | JGI IMG/M metagenome (GOLD analysis project Ga0099364, IMG submission 73070) | Microcerotermes parvus P3 segment gut microbial communities from Pointe-Noire, Republic of the Congo - Th196 P3 | ecosystem: Host-associated > Arthropoda: Insects > Digestive system > Gut ...
AGGAAGGACGGGAGTTCTCGTTCTACCACTTTTCGCTTAATTTAACGCGCGGACCATGCCTGAGCAAACGTCTCGCCGGCTGCGGCGCAGGAACCGAATACTTGGCGGTTACACCAAGCGGAGAACTATACCCCTGCCACCGATTTATCGGCGATGAGAAGTTCCTTATGGGCGGAGTATCAAGCGGAGTCTCAAACGAAAAACTTCGCGGGGAGTTTGGCGGATGCGGTATTCTGACCCGACCCGAATGCAAGGAATGCTGGGCACGTTATTATTGCAGCGGCGGATGTGCCGCCAATGCGTATTTCGAGACCGGCAGCATCGACGGTATTTATAAGCTGGGCTGCGAAATGTTTAAAAAACGCATCGAATGTGCTATCGTGATCAAGGTCGCCGAAAGGACGCGGGGACGAATGTGAGAAAAAAGCAATTTGCTATATCGTGATAAATCGGGCGCATCTCGCGTAGAGAGCGCTTTTTTTTTCTCAAAATCCAAACCGTGAAAAAAATCACCCTTGACACGTTGTGCAAAAAGTGATAATATTGCACCTGTTGCGCGGTTGTGAGCAAATGTTGTGATGTTTCGTGTAATATTGCGCAAACTTGTTTGTCTCAAATGGACTGTCGTTTTATAATGCCCAATCTTGCTTTTCTTTTCAGCAATGGCCGGGCTTCTGATGGGCTCAGAATCCCGGCCGCACCTCCTAACCATAATCTGACTTATCGGAGGGCATCACTATGCGTTTGAGATTCATTGCTATACTAACCGCCGCCACGCTGCTGTTTGGCCTTGCTGCTTGCGGTACGGCTGTCAGTTACGACGCAGGCGTTGAAACGAGTATTTTCACTGACAGCGCAGGGCGAAATGTTGAACTCCCTGTGGATATCACCCGCGTCGCGCCCAGCGGTGCCGTCGCAACAATGATATTGCTGACTTTATGCCCTGAATATATGGTCTGCCTCAGCAGCACGCCATCCGGCAGCCAGTACAAATACTTGCCGCCAAATCTAATGGATCTGCCGACGGTAGGTCAGCTCTACGGCAGCAGGAGTACAATGAACCTCGAATCTCTTATAAACGCTTCTCCCCAGATCATTATAGACTTAGGGGATCGAAAAGACAATATTGGCGCCGATATGAACGCGTTGCAAAGGACGACCGGTATAGCAACAGTATTCGTGGAAGCGGATCTTGATCATCTGTCCTCTGCCTACCGTACACTGGGCGCAATCCTTGGTATTGAAGACCGGGCAGAGGAATTGGCGGCATTTATAGATGAGACAATGGCGCTGGCAGAGGAGAATAGAGCAAGAATCCCCGAAAACGAAAGAAAAACCGTCATGTTCACCTCCGGGACTTCGGGACTTAACACCAATGCCGACGGTTCTGTGCAAGCGCAGGTACTTGATATTGTCGGCGCGGTGAATGCTGTGCTTGTAGAAGACGTCAGCAACGCGGGCGGCGGTAATGTCATTGACCTTGAGCAGCTGTACAATTTTGACCCCGAGATCATCTTGTTCTCAGTCGGCAGCATCTACAGCATGGTTTCCGGAATGCCGGCATGGTCTGATTTATCGGCTGTGAAAAACGGTTCATATTACGAAATTCCCGGTCTGCCTTACAACTGGATGGCAAACCCGCCTTCAGTAAATATGGTACTGGGCATTTGGTGGCTTGGCAACTTATTGTATCCGGAGCATTATGATTACGACATGATTGAGGCCGCGCGACGGATATATGATTTATTCTGGGGATATCAATTGTCAGAGGATGAGGCGCGGTCTATGCTTGAAAACTCAACTCTCAAATTGAGTTAACACAAATACAGATAAGAGGAAAAAATGAAGAAAAAGTTATTCTTGGTTTTCGTTATTGTTGTAATACTCGGTTTTCCGCACATGGAAGCGCTTGCTGATTCTGTAACTGACACTATCAGCATACACATAGGGTATTTCGGCTGGGATGAGGATCAATTTGTTGAAAAAGTCACATACCATTGGCAGGAGCTTGACGGAATGTTCGGTGGTGTACTCAATACGCACGAGGTCATCTATAGCTATTTCAGCGGAAACAGAACCTATCTCACCGCCGGACGCGGTTTTTATATCAGGGACTTGCTTGAGTACGCCGGCATAGATTTCGGGTCGATATCGAGGATTGATTTTTTCACAATGGATCAAACTGTGGGACCTTATCGTTCATTTACAAGAGCGTCGCTGTTTGACATGCCGCGTTATTATTTCCCGTATCTTGCCGCCAATGAAGGCACAGGGGAGATATACGCCGACCATGGCGGCGACTTATACGACGGCGCAACCCATGTGCAGCCTATGCTTGCGCTTGAGGACTACGCGCAATGGGACAGTGTTGGATGGATGTTTGAGGAAGTGTTTGATACCAGTTTGTTTTCTGCTACCAACCGCTTTCGCCTGTTTTTTGGGCAGCTTTCCCCTTCTGAAGCTAATACGAGTTCTTCTGCAAAATATGTCTACAAGCTGTTTATCACGTTCACCGGCACCCCGGTTCTGAGCACGGAGGAAACAAATATTGAACTCAAAGTCGGAAATAGATTTCAAATGGCAGTCAACGTGTCTGCGGAAGATGCCCTCCTTGATTCGTATGTATCCGAGAACCTCATTTGGACGTCCGATAACGAAAATGTTGTAATGGTTGATGCCTTCGGCAATCTCACTGTAATAGCGGAAGGCGAAGCTGTAATAACGGCCGCATTCGGTGAGGCGTCCGTTTCTGCCGCCGTCCGGGTTGGCGGTGCGGAAGTTGTCCCTATAGCGCCTATCTATCCGGTAACTGAGACGGGCGTCGGATCTGGAACGGGGAGCGGAAACCACGGAGACGGCGTTGACAGCGGAAACGACCCCGGATTGGTCCAGGACGCAAATCCGGACGCGAGCGCTGATGTTGGAGAAACTGTGAGCGAAACTTCAGATATTATGCCTGAAGAGCCGATCATGAGTACAATTATTGAGACGCGGGAAGAGCCGGAGCTGATTATTGTGGATAATACCAGCGGCATGTATATCTTGTCGGCGGAATTGATGAACCGACCGGAATACGCGGCATTGGTACGCAGCGTATTAAGCCGGAACAATATCGAAACCGGCGGCGAAGGAGCTTTGAGCGGGGCGCGCGACGGCGGTATGGGTGCGGATGCCGTCCAACTAATACTCCCGCTTCATGAGCCGCGCAGCTTCATGTGGGTAGCTTCACTGGCATTCGCAGTGTTTTTCATCTCCGGATTCGGATACGGGACACTAAGCTTCAAAAGAAAACTATAGAGGTAAACATGGATATAGATACCTTCCGGCTTGCTGATTTGCTCCGTGCGGCGGCGAGCAGGCTTGAAATGCCCATAGTCGCAATACTGATACTGTTGATACTAGCCGCTGCCGCGCTTTTAGGCTGGCTATTAGCAGAAATGATAACAGAACGCCGTCACTTAAAGGTGAAGCTCCCAGCGCTTTTGGATGATATCAGAGAAGGGGAAAAGCCAATCCGGGACATCATAACAGAAAGCGGTCTGTTAAAGAGTCAGAAAGAGGCCCTGGTTGAGTTGACAGACCATCCGAATTTCAACTCCACGATGCGGGAAGCTCTAGCCATACGGCTAGTGGAGCAGGAGCAGGCCAAGTACGACAAAATACTGAAGTTATCGGAGCTAATAACCAGGCTGGGTCCGCTATTTGGACTACTTGGTACGCTTATCCCGCTGGGTCCGGGTATAATCGCTTTGGGACAGGGCGATACATATACGCTGTCGACTTCGCTGCTCACAGCTTTCGATACTACGATAGCAGGGCTGGTTGCGGCAGCAGTGGCTACAATTGTATCTGCTGTTCGCCGCACATGGTACAAGGACTACATTTCACTCCTTGAGGTGCTGGCGAGTTGCATCTTGGAGATGGAAAAAGAAGAAAAGGAGATGAGTGTACGATGAAGCGGCTATTGGGTACAAAGTTCAATACACATGAGAATGATGAAGTAAACGCTATGGACGGCATTGTTAACCTCGTGGACGTTATGCTGGTTCTTGTTGTCGGCTTCATGCTGGCGCTGATTATCAATTGGAATCTGGACGTAGGTGCGATAGCACACCTCAGTTCGGAAAATCAGGAAGCAGAGAGTGCGCTGGCGTTCGAAGGGGAATACATGGAAGAGATAGACAGCGATGGCGAGGAAATAGACAGCAGGGAGATGGAAAAACTGGGTTCCGTCTACTTTGACGAGTCTACGGGAAGATATTACATCATTGTGGAGTAAAATGAAAAGCATTGAGCAGCATGAAAAGCTGTCAGGCAAGCGCGGGTTTATTATTCTTGCGTGTGTGTTCATTACCGTGTTTCTGGGTTCGTTCGTAATTGGGCGATACTCTATCGGCCTTTCTGATCTGCTGAAAATAATGGTTAACAGACTTCTTATTTTTCTTGGGCGGATATTTAGGGCAGATTTTGGGCTTGAGGTGACATGGCAGAGCGCTGCGGAAACTGTCGCGCTCAACGTCAGGCTGCCGCGAATCATAGCTGCAGCGCTAGTTGGTGCGGCGCTGTCAGTGGCGGGCGCTTCATACCAAGGCATGTTTCGAAATCCGATGGTCTCCCCGGACATTTTGGGCGCATCAACCGGCGCGGGGTTTGGCGCGGCGATGGGCATATTGTTAGGTTTCAACTACGGCGGGATTATCCTTTCGTCATTTATTTTTGGGTTGGGTGCAGTATTCCTCGCATACGCTATCAGCCGGGCCAGCAGGCTTAACGCCACTTTGTCGATGGTGCTGGCAGGAATCATGGTCAGTTCGGTGTTTTCTGCGGGAACTTCCTTTGTAAAACTCGTCGCGGACACCGACAACCAACTCCCGGCTATTACATATTGGCTCATGGGTTCACTGACATCCATCCGAGGGAGCGACACGGTGTTTGTGTCAATACTTGTAATAGCGGGACTCATCCCTATCACGCTACTCAGATGGAGAATTAACCTCCTTACGGTCAGCGACGATGAGGCGCGCAGCCTCGGTATAAATACGAGGCGGCTTCGGTTTGTGGTCATCATATGCGCGACGCTTGTAACCGCCGCGTCTGTGTCGGTCAGTGGAATGATCGGGTGGGTGGGGCTTGTTATACCCCATTTTTGCCGACTGATGTTTGGATATGACTACAGGAAGTTGATACCAGCCTCCATACTTTTAGGCGGAGCCTTCTTGATGGTGGTAGACAATCTGGCAAGAACCGTGACGACGGGCGAGCTGCCGCTCGGAGTGCTGACCGCCTTTGTGGGTGGGCCGGTATTTGTTTGGCTGATACTGAGAGGAGGCAGCGCCCGTGAAGATTGAGTCCGCATCCCCCGACGCTTCGCGCCACCCCCTTCGCAAGCGAAGAGGGCAAACAGGAGCTATATCGTGAAGATTGAGTCAGTAAATCTAGTGTTTTCCTACAAAAACCGCCAGGTGCTGCGCGGGCTTGATTTTTCGGCCCAGTCCGGCGACGTAGTTGCGGTCCTCGGTCCGAATGGCGTTGGTAAGAGTACGCTTTTCCGATGTTTGCTCGGTTTTCTCAGGCCGCTAAAGGGCGGGGTGTTTATAGACGGCAAAGATATCAGCTCAATAAGCCCAGCAGGGATGGCAAGCAGCATAGCCTATATCCCGCAGTCAATCTCGCCGGTGTTCAACTATACAGTTCTGGAAACCGCGCTGATGGGCGTGACAAACCGGTTAGGCATATTTCAGGCACCGAAGCCTGACGATGTTGAAAAAGCCGTCGAAGTTCTTGATAGCTTGGGCATTTCCAATTTAAAACACCGCGGGTGCGGGAATATTTCCGGGGGTGAAAGGCAGCTTGCCCTGCTCGCACGCGCCCTCGTGCAGGACGCCGGTATATTAATAATGGACGAGCCAACGGCAAATTTGGACTATGGTAACAACTGGAGGGTAATGGAACGGGTCGTCTCTCTCGCAAATAGCGGATATACGGTGATCTTTTCTACGCACGATCCGAATCAAGCGCTTTTCCACGCCAACCAAGCGCTTGTCATGAAAGGCGGCAAGGTGCTGGCTGCCGGACCGCCGCGCAGCACGTTAAACGGGGAACTCTTATCGCGCCTTTACGACATGGATGCGCTGGTTCACGAGGTCACGCTCCAAGGAGGCGCAACGGCAGTCACATTGCCGGCAAGCGCACTTAGAAATCAGGAGGTAGTATTTTGAAAACTTACAAAAAAACATTAGCGCTTTTCCTTGCATTCGCGTTGGTTGCCGGGTTGTTCGGCGCGTTTCCGCAATCCGATGCGCCGGCGTCGGCTGCACCCCGCTCGGGGGCTTGGGACGGAAGTGTAGATATCAGTTGGTATGACCCGGAAAAGACTGAATTCAACATTGAGACGCCGGAGCAGTTGGCGGGGCTTGCGGCGCTTGTAAACGGAATGACTGATCCGAATTGCCCGAAAGTCATCGGCGACGAATCGCATCTGGTAAGCATCGCATTTCCTGATACCATGCTTGTAGGCGCGGGCGGCGGTAACATAACAGATACCGTCTATGGCAGCAAAATCGACTTTGCCTACAAGACAATATACATAACAGCCGACTTAGACATGGGCGGCGAGTACATAGGCGGAACATGGTCAGGTCCGAACTGGACGCCCATAGGCGGAAAGTACCCTATGAAGCCGGAGGTCACGAATGGCGACGCCTTTGTGCTGGACACACGCTTTAACGGGGTCTTGGATGGGCAGGGGCACACGGTCAGCAATATCTACTGCGACCGGTTCGCCGCGAAGGGCTTTCCTCACAGCCAAGCCGTCGGTCTAGTCGGCTTTCTTGGCGGCATTGCCGACAACTCAGGGGCCAGACTCATGGAGTTTAAAGACGGCTGGCAGCCCGCAGTAAAGAACATTGTGATTGGAGTGGGTTCAATATACGCGCGGAGGATGGTCGGAGGCGTAGTCGGCAGAGTGGGCGAAACCTCAAACGGCGTGATAATCGAAAACTGCGCGAATTTTGCGGACATCCGAAATACCGATTCCAAAGGCATAGGCGGCATAGTCGGTGCCGGCTGGGGTACAGGCGTAGTTCGCAATTGCTACAATGCCGGCTCCGTCACAACGACTTACGCATGTCCTGCCGGCGGCATTGTCGGCAGCAACTCAGGGTTGAGTATATTCAACAGCTATAGCGTCGGGACAATAGATTCCAACAATCAGCGGCGCGGACGCGGGATTGGCGGACATGATACCGGAACCTACATCGTGGACAATTGCTTTTTCCTCGAAGGCAGCGACGACGACCCGGATTCGCGCGGGTATTTCACGGGAGGCAGCAGGAGGATAACAATAAACGTGACGGCTCTTTCTTCAACTGAGATGAAAGCCGCAGAATTCATTGACCGCCTAAACGCTTCCGGTTCCGTGTTTGTCGCTGATACAGCGAATATTAACGACGGATATCCAATTCTCTTTTATCAAGCTCCCGGTTTTCGCGCACCGGGAAGTTTTGAGGTAAATGTGGAGCAGCCCGCAGAAGGCGGCACGCTCTCTGCCGACCAATACGGATCTGTTTCGTTCGGACAGACAGTAACGCTGTCCGCACAGGCAGACGCCGGTTGGAGGCTGAGGCATTTTACACTCAATGGCAGGGCGCTGAACGCAAATTCCATAACTGTCAGCGCCGATAGCACAGTGAGCGCGGTGTTTGCAAGGGTCACGCTTGTGACTGTTACGATGCCGCACAGCGACGACAGTTTCCTGTCGTTTACAAAAACCGGATATGAGCTCTCAGGCGGAGAGATGGTATATGTCGAAAACAAGCCTATAAATCATGGCGACACTTTGCTTGAAGAAAACGTGATCAGCGTCAGCGCCATTCCATACGCGGACGCGGCGCCTTCGGATCTGAATCTGGAGTTTATAGGCAGTTTTGCCGTTAGCGCTACAAATGCGGAACGAAATCCGGAAGGGACGTTCACTGTAACAGGCGCCGGCGATGCCGCATTCTCCGTTACGCAGAACACCGCGAAAAAATCATGGATAACCCTTGCCGACACGAGCTGGTTTACAGGTGAGGGCAGTACATACATCATAACCACAGCACGTCAGCTTGCCGGGGTCGCAAAGCTCGTGAACATTGAGGGCCTAAGTTTTGAGGGAATAACAATACTTCTCGGAAACGATATTTCTCTTGCAAACGACGACGGCACGATAGGTGAGCGCATATGGGCGGCTATAGGCAGGAATATGTCAATGAGCTTTTCCGGTACGTTTGACGGGCAGGGTTACACCATATATGACATGACAGCCTACAGCGCCGGAACCTATGCGGGGCTTTTCGGATATTGCTCTGGCGCGGTGATTAGAAACATAACAGTGCGCGGGACTGTCACAGGCGAGGCAAGCACTGCATATGCCGCCGGGATTGTCGCCTACGCCTCCGACAGCGTCATTGAAAACTGCGTAAATCGGGCTGAAATCACCGCTCACGGAACCGGAGCAGCGGGCATAGCAGCGTATATCAGCGATGGGACAATTGTTTCGGGCTGCTTCAACCGAGCGCGTGTTTCCGGCACATCAGGCGTCGGCGGGATTGTTGGCATAGTGTATTCCGGCGAAGATATTGTAAGGGACTGTCATAACTATGGCGAAATAGCAGCCGAGGGCGACGGAGGTTTCGGCGCCGGAGGGATTGTTGGGCAACTGGCGGGACTGATGGATGGCTGCGGCAATTTTGCAACGGTGACAAGCGCTGACCGATTTACTGGTGGGCTTGCGGGATACGCGTCAACAAGGATACACTCAACGATCGCAAACAGCATCAGCACGGGAGCTGTTTCATCTAACTCTCCAAATCAACTGGCGGCAGTCGGGAGCGCCGTCGGGTATGCGCAGCATCTCACTGTGGAAAATGTTTCGGCCGCAGGCACAGTAAGCACAGGCGCGGCTTTCAGATCAGATCATGAAGGCGATCTTATAGGAAGGGAAGGTACCGTTACTCGCAGCGGTCAAGACAACGCGGCGCGGTTACCGTCATCAGCGGCGGATAACGACAGATGGACGCATCCGCCCGATAAGCGGGCGCCGTGGTCGATATCTTTCACAGCAGATGGCGCTGTGGTGGAAACAACGACATATTCAAGCGCATCGGAAAGGATTATCGCTCCGCCAGTCCCTGAAAAGTCAGGCTTCACAGCGCAGTGGGCTAACTACACGCTCGGCAGCCGCGATCTCATTGTGCATGCGGTTTACCGCCCTGTCATCGTGCGCGGCGGCGATAGCATTTCGGAAAGCGGCACATATTTTATCGACCCCGCCGCATCAGGCGAGATAATTATTTCAAGCGGACTTGACGTCACGCTCAACGGTATGCTTGGTCAAGGTGAAGGACTCTCTGTCAAAACCGAGCCCGGCGTTGATCTGACTCTTGAAAACATGCGGCTCGGAGGTACACAGACGCTGCTGTCCATCAATGGCGGCACGCTGTCTCTCAGAGGTGATAACGCCCTTACAAACACAAGCGACGCAAGAGGCAATGAAAACCCGGCGGTCTATGTTTCCGGCAACGTGGTCATTGACGGAACCGGCAGGCTATTTGCGAGCGCCGGAGTCGGCAACTCGGTTATAAAGCTGGAGCAGGGTGCGGAGCTTGAGCTGAGGAGCGGAGAGTTGTCGGTTTTCAAAGACGGTCTGCTCGGCGAGGAAGGCGGCGCACTCTTTGCCAATGACGCATCGGTTACCATAAGCGGCGGCATTTTCAGAGGTTATTCTGATTCGGATAACGTATCAGTTATTTCCGCCCAAAAATTGAACATAACCGGCGGGATTGTGCGCGTCCAAGCGGCAAAATCGCCAATCGCGATAGAGGGTGATACGGTCACGATAAGCGGCGGGACAATATACAGCTTCGGACATACGGGCAACAGCCACAGTCACACAGGGGCATATCACAGCTTGGAAGCCATATCCGGACTGTCAGGTACGGCCGAATGCGAGTTCGAGCAAATCCTGCCTTTTGAGGATATATTCGTCACATCCCCGTATTTCGAGTCCGTTCGCGACGCCCGCGACGCCGGATACTTTGCCGGTATTTCCGCAACGGAATTCGCTCCGGATCTGGGTATGACACGCGCCATGTTTGTAACGGTTTTACATCGAATGAGCGGCGGCAGAAATATAGATTCCAAAAGTTCGGAGTTCACCGATGTACCGAGTGATGTTTGGTACAGCGAGGCCGTGGCTTGGGCTGTGGCAAACAGGATTACCGAGGGGACTTCGGAGACGGAGTTTTCGCCGGATGACAGCGTTACGATAGAACAACTCGCTCTATTTCTCAATCGCTACATTCGCATGACGGGTCAGGCGGCGTCACCGTCAAACGGAGACTACGGCGCGGGTTCATCTCCCTGGGCACGGGCTGCGTCGGCATGGGCAGTTGAAAACGGCATCCTCCCGCCGGACTCCGTATTTAGGACAGAGGCAGACAGGGCGCTAATGGCCGCAGCGGTCATTGCTCTAGGAGCCTTGGACAGAAGTCTGGACGTCCAGATTTTGTAGCGAGAATTTTGTCAGACAAGGCAAATTTTTGAAGGAATACTGGCGTATTTCAAGAAAATTTGACG
>Ga0099364_10014207_pt1 | contig 10617 bp, 9 predicted proteins | sample TergutTh196P3_FD_73070 | JGI IMG/M metagenome (GOLD analysis project Ga0099364, IMG submission 73070) | Microcerotermes parvus P3 segment gut microbial communities from Pointe-Noire, Republic of the Congo - Th196 P3 | ecosystem: Host-associated > Arthropoda: Insects > Digestive system > Gut ...
GGGACAGCCGGCGGAATAAGTAATAAAAGTAATAAAAAATAAAAAGACAGCCGGGCAAAACCAAGCCCGGCTGTCTTTTTTCTTGGTGGTATTATTATTATTATTTGCCTGTAAGTCCAGATTTGCGGAATTTGTGTAGTGAACATTCCAAATCACGCTCTATACTTCCTTCGCATGTTTTCCCTGACCAGCTTTGATGACACGGTTCGACCTGTGTTCAAGTCAGCAAGCCCTTTTTCCATTTCAACATCGAATTGCTCCCGCGACAGCATAGAATAATCCAGCGGCTTCCTCTCAAGTTCAGTTTCGACACTTGTATATATACTTGATGATTTGGACATTTGATAACAACCCCCTTCATTCGCATTATAGTCTGTTGTATCGCTAAAAGATATCGTTTTACATGATCGGCAAATTGCTCAAATGCCCGGCGGCCTTTTCTTCGCTCAGTGCTTAACCAGATTTTTCCCCTTGTCCATGAAATATATCCGTTCCGCTATGTTTGTACAGTGGTCTCCCACTCGCTCGAGGTAGCGGGCGGCCATGAACTGCGCGAAGGTGACGCGCGCCACGCCCGAGTCATTCGATTCATGGGAAGCGGCAAGGCCGATGAGCCTCGAGGATAGTTTGTCGTACATGGCGTCGAGCTGGTCGTCCCTGCGGCAGATTTCCTCCGACGCGCCGCCGTCCGACGTCTTGAACGCCGCGAGCGTGTCCCGCAGCATAGCTGAGGCCAAGTCGAGCATGTCGGATAAAATCGAGTCCTCCTCCGTGTTGGCGCGTTTCCCCAGGCTTTCAGCCTGCCGTGCTATGTTGACCGCGTGGTCTCCTATCCGTTCCAGGTCGGTGGTGGTTTTCAGCACGGCGAAAATGAAGCGCAGCTCCTCTCTCACGGGCTGGCGCATAGCGATAGACCTGAGGCACTCCAGGTCTATTTCCTCGTCCATTGAATTTATTTCGCGGTCCCCGTCTATCACTTTTCCCATCAGGGTTTCGTCGCAGTTAATGAACGCCTCGACCGAGTCCCGCAGAGCCGAAATAATCTTTTGCCACATCTCCATCACGCGTTCGACCACACGTTCCTTGTCCGACGCGAACAGATACGATTCGACGGATTTATTCCTGTACAACGGTCAATCCCCCTTTGCTGTTTTCATCTATTCTAACCTGACCATATCAAGCGCCGCCCGCGCCAGACGCCCTTCTACCGTAACGAAGTTCAGAAGGCTCGAATCATCCCCGGATCCTTTCTTCAAAAGCCTGGAGCGCAGCGTTATGAGCGATTTTTCAAATGCTGTCTCCCCGTCGGCCGCCCTTTGAGCCAGCTTGCCGTCTCCGAGGGAAAACGCGTGAAAAGCGTCGCGCAGCGTTTCCATAAACAATGACGAGAGGGCGTTCCACTCGGCGCCGTCCGTTCCGCCGCTCCCGCGCTCTTTGAGCAGGTCGCGGAAAGGCCCCGTGGTGATACGCGATACCTCCCTGAGCGAAAGCATGGCGTATGTTACGGTTTTGTACTCCAGCAACGCCAGATGGTCTTCAGCGTCGGGGGGGCGGATGGCGTGAGTGTAGTCCTCGCAGGCCTCGGTCAAATCATTTATTGCCGCCGGCAAAAGTTTTCTCAGCTCGCCGCCGCCCTTTTCCGGGTAAAGCTGCATCTGCAAAAACGCCTCGATGTAGTTTGTCAGGCGTATCATTTCCTTAGACAGAAGTTTGACTGCCAGGGGGGGGATTTTCAGCAGTTCGTTGTCAAGATAGGCCGGGGCTCCGAGTCCGGGAGTCCTCTGACGCGAGAGCACGAACACGCCGCCCCGGATCAGGGCGTGAGGCCAGGGATAGAAAACGGCGGCGTTGAAAAGCGTGACAGACGCCTGGGCGGACACGATACGGGCGGGCATGGACATTGCGAACATGTCCATAAAGGCGTCCGCCCAGGGCACGAGCGGCGCGAACGCGGCGACGCCGGCCAGCTTGTAGAGAAAGGTCGCGGTTCCCAGCACGCGGGCGTTGTGACGGCCTCCCGAGGCGGCCAGGAGTATGGTTACGGCGCTTCCAAGATGAACGGCCAGCGTAACGGGGAACACGGCGCTTTGGGGCAAGGCCCCGCTGGACGCTATGGCCACGGCCAGAGCCATGACCGAGGCGGGACTCTGCAAAACCGCCGTTCCTGCAAGAGCCGCGCAAAATATCGCGAAAGGTTTCGCGGCGATTTCCGCTATGGCGTTTCGCACGGCCGGGTTGTCGAGCAGCGGGTTGATTCCAAGTTTCAACAGAAACATGCCGACGAGGAGCAGGGAAATGGAGTGCAGCGCCTTGCCGGCTTTTTCTGTCCAGCCGCGGCCCAGGCGCGCCATAGCGTAGCTCACGGCCAAAAAAAGAGGCGACAGTTTCACTATATCCAGGCTTATCAGCAAAGTTACGAAGGTTCCCCCTATGCTGGCCCCCATCATCACCACCGCCGAACCGCTCAAGGTCATCATACCCACGTCCGCCAAACCTATCGCGATGGAGGTCGAGACCGTGCTGCCCTGCGCCGCGGCGGCCAAAATCGCCCCGAATAGCAGAGCGCGCGTTTTTTTCTGTGTAAAACGGCTCATCGCCTCGCGGGCGCGCGTGTCGAACGTGTAGCGGAAGGAGTCCGTGGCCTGGGCAAGCCCGTAAAGAAAAAGGGTTATGCCGCCCAGCAAATTTATCGCGTGATAAAAATTTGGAGACATTCAATAAACACCGGTATCAAACGCCGGTGTCCTTATATTCCAAACATGCCCGGGCGAACTTCACCGCCATCATGGGGTCGCCGCAGAGATGGACGTACGGGAAGCCGGCGTGAAGCGTTCTCGAGGCGTGAACGCCTTCCCAGCCCTCATTTGGCATGTTTCCCGACGGTTTGGATATAAAGAAGCCGTCGCCGTTGTCCGTGGAGTCGGAGTAGTGGAACTCGTGGGCGCGTATGGTGTGTCCCGCGTCCGCCAGAAGGCTCGGACGCCGCGCCGTCATCTCGACGTAGCCGAAACGCGGGAGGCGGTGCGTTATGTAGGACTCGCTTTCAAGGACCCCGCTCATCCTGAAGATACCGTCTTCGGTCTGGATGGAAGCGCACAGCGCCATGAAGCCGCCGCACTCGGCTATGGTGGGAAGCCCGCCGCCGACGCGGTTTCGTATGTCGCCGAGCATGGAAATGTTTGATGAAAGCCGGGGCGCGTGAAGCTCCGGACATCCTCCGCCAAGGTACAGGCCCTGTATGCCGCCGGGTAAAACGCGGTCATAAAGGGGGCTGAAGAAGACCAGCTCCGCCCCGGTTTCTTTCAAGAGGTCAAGGGCGTCGTTGTAATAAAAGCAAAACGCCTCGTCTTTCGCCACGGCGAGGCGAAAAGTTTCAGCAGGCTCGAAATCCGGCCCGTCAAAGGGCGACGGTTCTTCAGGCAATCGCGGCGCGTGAGACGCCAGTTCAAGGATACGGCTGAGGTCGAGGCTGCGCTCCGCCTGCGCGGCGAGATGCCCGGCCACGGCGACCGGGTTCCGGTTATCCAGCGGGCAGTCCTCCATGCGCGGCATGTAACCCAGGACTTCTATCCCCGTTTCCTCCTCCAGCGCCGGCTTGAGGTACGAGTATAGCTTTTCGCCGGCTTCGTTCAGTATGGCTCCGACTATGCCGGAGTTCTCCCTGAAGCTGATAAAGCCCTTTATTGTGGCCGCGAGCGACATGGAAGCGCCGCGCGCGTTCAAAATCAAAATCACGGGCGTCCGAGTCATCGCCGCCACCTCATAAGAGCCGGCGGTCACGGTTGCGCCAACTCCGTCGTAAAAACCCATAACCCCCTCTATGACGGAGCAGTCCGCCCCTCTCGAATTTTTGAGGAAAAGCCCGCGCAGTACGTTCCCGGGAAGCAGGAAAGAGTCGAGGTTGCAGGAGGCGCGTCCCGTAACGCGGGAGTGAAACATGGGATCGACGTAGTCCGGGCCGCACTTGAAAGCCTGAACCTTTAATCCGCGCTGAACCAGCGCCCTTAAAACGGCGCACGTCACAGTCGTCTTCCCGCAGCCGCTGCCTGTCCCGGCCAGCATGACTCGCGGCTGTCCGGTTTGCTCATACATCATCGTAAGTCCCCTTTATCATGAACTGATGTTTCATTTAACGTATTCGATACGTTATAGTATATATACTGCTTTAATAATTGGGGGCAAAAACGTGAAAAAATTTATCTTGAGTTCTTTAGGAATTCAAGTGTGGGGTGTTTCGGGAGGCGTGACATGGACTGGACGATAGGTTTCGCCGTGGGAATGTTCACGGCGTTTTTTTTGCTTGTTGTTTTCGACATCCGGCTGATACGGTCGTCCCGTAAAGCGAAAGACCCTTTTAAGAACGCCATAGCCCACCGCCTTTCCGTCGGCCCCTCTATCGTCGCGGTGGGGGGGGGGACCGGCCTGTCCGCCCTGCTTCGGGGGCTGAAGGGTTTCACGCGCAACATTACGGCGGTGGTTGCCGTGACCGACGAAGGAGGGAGTTCGGGGCGGCTTCGGGCGGAGTGGGGCGTCCTGCCGCCGGGGGATGTGCGCAACTGCATGGTTGCCCTGGCGGAGGACGACAACGCCTTGAAACGCCTGCTGGACTTTCGTTTCGACAGGGGGGAACTTTCCGGGCACAATCTGGGAAATTTGCTGCTTCTGGCCGTTTCGGAGCTTTGCGGCGATTTCCGCCTGGCTGTGGAACAGATGAACCGCCTGCTGGCCATACGAGGCAAGGTTTTGCCGGTTACGACGGAGGCCGTGACCCTGGTTGGGCTTGCCAAAGACGGACGGAAGATACGCGGCGAGCTGGATATATCGCGCAACGGGCACGATCTGGAGAGCATATGGCTGGAGCCCAAAGGGGCCAAGCCGCTTGCCGAGGTACTGCGCGCCGTGGAAGAAGCCGACCTGATCGTACTGGGGCCGGGAAGCCTCTTTACCAGCGTCATTCCCAACCTGCTCCTCCCGGAGTTCGCTGAAAAACTCCGCGAAACGCGTGTCCCAAAGGTATACATATGCAACCTGATGACCCAGCCGGAGGAGACGGAGGGCATGGACATAGCCGCTCATCTTGAGTGGGTTTCCGCGGCTATGGGCTCGGTTCCGGAGTACGTGGCCGTCAACAGCGAACCTTTCCCGGACAACCTTTTGGCCGCCTACAAACAGGAAGGGGCGGTTCCCCTTTACCTCGACAGGTATCAGAGGCAAAAAATAAACCGTATGGGCAGCGCTATCCTGGAACTTCCCATGCTCCAGATCAACGATGAAAAACACCTGCGGCACAACTCCTACAAGCTGGCCGAAATGATTTTACGCCTGTTCCGCGACCTGGAAGGCGGCAAGCTGAACATATAGGCCCATGCGCTCCATCGCGGCGGAACTTTGGGACGAATGGACAGCCCTGCCCGGCGAGGACGAGGAAACGGATTCGTCCGAACTCGCCGGGCTGGCGGCGGCGTTGCCGTTCAAAAAAAATGAAGACTCCGGCATGGCCTTTCTCGGTTCCTCCCGCCTTTGGGCCCTGCGCCGCATGGTCAGGCTGTGGAAAAACTCGAGGTGGAAATTGGACTGGAACGTCGCGTCGTCCCTTTCCGTACCGTTAAGCATGAAGGGGCGCGTGGAGCTTTCCATGCCGCCGGGCTTGTATGACGCGGTGGCGGCCTATGAAGGGAACGACCGATGGGCTTGGGTCAGAGGGGTTTGGGGAGGCTGCGGCACGCTTTACGCTCCTAAGACGGGTTATTACCTCGTCATCAGGACACATGCGGAAGCTGTGGTCAGGCGAACCGCGCGGATTCTGCAAAAGGCCGGCATATCCGCGAGCGGGCGGACGTACGGAAAACACGAGCTGATCGTGAGGGCCCAGCAGGACATAACGGTTTTTTTGAACAAAATCGGCTTGACCGGCGCGTCGCTCCGCGTTGAGGACAAGGCTATTTTACGCGCCATGCGCGACCAGGCCAACAGAATACGCAATTGTGACACCGCCAACATAAACAAGGCTCTGAAAGCCGCGGAGGAGCAGTCCGAGCTGGCCGCCTCTCTGCTCCGGGACGGCCTTGTCGAGACCCTTCCGCAAAACCTCAGGGTTCTGGTTGAAGCCCGCCTGGAGCACCCCGAGGAGTCCCTTTCGGAATTGGGGCGGCGTCTGTCCCCGCCCGTTACGAAAAGTACGGTAAAGTACAGATGGGCGCGGTTACAAAAATTTATAGGCGAGGCCGAGCTTGCCGATTTACATACGTAAAAGGACGGCTGCTAATCAGCCGTCCTGCTCAACTTGCTCGTTTTTGATTTTGGTCGGGACGAGAGGATTCGAACCTCCGACCCCCTGCACCCCATGCAGATGCGCTAGCCAGGCTGCGCTACGTCCCGATCACTAAGAATTTTACAGGATTTTCCACAAAGGTCAAGAGGATTTTTTGTCGTTACAGGCGCGTATGTGCGATAATAAAGCCGCTTAAATTTTAGCGGGGAAGGGGTTTTGTTTTTGCGCCATAAATATCGTGCAGTCGGTTTGCTGTGTTTCGTTCTTATGTTTTTGACTAATCCTGCGATTTTTGGGGCTGGAGCCGAAGCCTCAGAGGTCACGCTCTCGTCGCTCTTTTGGAAACGTTCGTGGGCGGCTATGGACGAGGTATATTTGTCCAAAAAAGAACTTTCGGCTCAGGAACATTCGCTGATGGCCAACGCGCTGCGTATCCAGGAGAAGTGGGGCGGGGCCGTGGACATATTGGAAAAACACAGGTCTTCTTTTCAGGCGGAGGTCAGGCCGTACGCCAACATGACGCTGCTATTGGGGTATGAAAAACTGGGGAGATACCCCGACGCTCTGAAACTCGCTTCCGAGATGGAGAAAAACGCGCCGGAGGGTCTGCGGTATTACATCGCCTACGCGCAATACCGTATGTTGGCGAACCAGGTAAACCAAAACGCGGATGGCGCGAAAAACGCCCTGGAGAAAATGCTTCGCGCCGCGGACACTAAAGACCGCAAAATCACCGCCCTCAGCCGCCTGATAAAACTACCCGGGGACCAGCGCGCCAACGCGGTTGCGCTTCTCGAAGAGCAGCCCGCTAACAAGGAAGCGTACGATGTGCTGGCGGCAAGCCCCAAGCCCTGGTCGCCCGCGATTAACCTGGCTATGGGCGAGTACGCTTACCGGAAAAACGATTACAAAACCGCTATATCCCTTCTCTCGGCGGTTCCACAGGGATCCGGCTGGAGAAAGGCCGCTTACTACCGGGCATTTGCTCTGGAAAGAACGAACAATCACGCCGAAGCGCTGAATATCTTTGGGAATTTGGCCATGTCAGGGAACTCGTACGCCGAAAGTTCCGTCCGGCGCATAGCCACTATTGCCGGCAGGGCCGAGAAGGCAAACGCCATAGCGGCGCTGCGCAAAATCGTCAATGGGCGTAAAGGCAAGGTTCAGGCCAGGGCGATGTTCTCTCTCGCCGGGCTGGTGGGCGGGGACGAGGCCAAAAAAATTGAAGACGGCCTTATTCAAGCGTATCCCGACTCCATCAACACCGTGAAAGTCCTGTGGAAACGCGGGTGGGACGCGTGGAACGCCAATAAATTAGCCGAGGCCGCGGAGTATTGGAAGCGTATATGCGCCCCGGGCATTGACGCGGTCTGGGAAGCGCGCGTCCTCTATTGGATAGGCGCGGCGCAGATGTCGATGAACCAGACGGGAGAGGCCGATAAAACGTATTCCACCCTGGTTCGCAGGCATCCTCTTTCTTATTACACTTTTATGGCAAGGCCGGGGGCGATAAAGCTGCATGACGGCGTCCCCTCGGGACTCGCGTCAAACCTGACGCTCCTTGAGAACTGGGGATTTGTGCTTTACGCCAAACTTAACATGCAGCGCCCCAAAGCGTCCGGTAAAGAATTGTTTCGTTCGATGGAGCTTTCCGACTGGCTTGGCGAGGAGGGGGGAACCTACGCTCAGGCCCGGGCGCTGTCGCGTTATTTCGTGTCCGGGGCCAATGTCTACCGCAAGGGGCTGGAGTATCTCTACCCGAGGCCGTTCAGGAGACAGGTGGACGCCGCCGCCGCGGAATTCGGCGTGGAAAACAACCTGGTGTGGTCGGTGATGAGGCAGGAGAGCGCCTTTGCCCCCAGGGCCACAAGCCACGCCGGGGCGTCGGGCCTTATGCAGCTCATGCCCGCGACCGCGAAGGACGAGGCGAACAGAGTCGGACTCAAGTCATATGATATCTATAACGTTACGGACAACATCAGAATGGGAACGTCGCATCTGGCGTGGCTGGCGAGGTCTTTCAGCCGCTTGGACTGGATCATGGCGGCGTATAACGCCGGATCCGGCAACGCCAGAAAGTGGATGGCCGACGGAGGGAGTGACCTTACCTCCGATTTCTGGATAGAGCGGATACGTTTCGACGAAACTTGCGATTATGTGCAAAGGGTATCGGGCAACCTTGAGGTATACCGTATGCTGTACGGCGCGGCGGCCCCTGTAAATGAAGGCAAAAACCAGTGAGGAATTAAAACTTTTTTATCGGCGCGCCCTGGCGCGCCTGTCGCCGGAGGAACGGGAGAGGGAGCGCGGCAGGGATATTCCATATGAATTCTCTTTAAGCGTTTTAAGTTCCTTTTTTTTTGAAACGGGAATCCGTCAGGGCTGGCTGTCCAGCGGGAACCCCTTGGTTGTAGCGGTGTCCGGCGGAAGCGATTCCATGGCCCTATTATGGCTGTTTCGTGTTTTTTACGAGGGCGGGATAGTGGCCGCGCACTTTGAGCATGGTATACGCGGGAGCGAATCCATGGAGGACGCGCTTTTTGTGAAGGACATGGCCGGACGCTGGGGTATTGAAACCGCGGTTCGTCACGAAGACGTGCCGCGCTCGCTGGAAAAGGGAGAGTCCCTGGAGGCGGGAGCGCGGCGTCTTCGTTATCTGTTTTTTGAGCGTACGGCGGAGGAGCGCGGGGCTTGCGGGGTAGCGCTGGGGCATAATAGAGAGGACGTGGCCGAGACCGCTTTATTCCATTTGCTGCGCGGAACGGGCGTTAGAGGTTTAGCCGGGATACCGGAGCGAAGGGGGATTTTTTTTCGCCCCCTTCTGGCGTGTTCGCGCGCGTTTCTGCGCCGCGTGCTTAGATACAGAGACATCCCGTGGCGAGAAGACCGGACGAACCAGGACAATCGCCACACCCGCAATTTCATCAGGAATAAACTGCTCCCCTCGATTGAAAGCGGCGTCAACGTCAGGGCCGTCGAACACCTGGCGGCTTTCGCCGAAGAAATGCGTTACTATCGCGAAGAGGAAGAACGGCGGGGGAGCGCCCTTATCGAGGCCGCCGGGGCAGTCCGCGTGAATGATGGATTGGATTTGAACCGAGCCGTAGTTTCCGCCCTGCCTCTTAGGGAAAGGATTATTCTGATAAGGGAGACGGGGCGGCGTTTGGAAATTCCGGTTCTTTCCCGCGAGCGCTGTCTGGAATTGGCGCTTCTGACGGAAGGAAGACGAAGATTTGAATTTCAGTGCGGCAAAGGGGCGTGTATTATGGGAGATCGTGACCGGATAAAATTGAGAAAAGCAGGAAGTGGCGCTGAATGAGTTCTAACTATAAGATAGGCGGAATATTGATATCGGAACGGGAAATATGCGAGCGTGTCCGCTCCCTCGCGGAACGTATAGCGTCGGATACGGCGCCGGGCGGCGACTTGCTGGTGGTGGGCATATTGAACGGCGCGGCCATTTTTTTGTCCGACCTGGCGCGGCATATGCCTCCGGAGCTTGACGTGAGAATAGATTTCATGGCGATATCCTCGTACGGGGATTCTACCCAGAGCAGCGGGGCCGTGCGTATCGTCAAAGACCTCGGCGGCGGCATAGAGGGGAAAGACGTTCTGATAGTGGAGGATATAATCGACACGGGTCTGACGCTGTCTTACCTGATTGACATTATGCTGACGCGGAAGCCGGCGCGTTTACGTACTTGTGTGCTTCTGGACAAACACGAAAGGCGGGAGAGGCCCGTTGAAGTGGATTACTGCGGCTTTCAAATACCCGATGCCTTTGTGGCGGGCTATGGCTTGGATTGCGGAGGGAAGTGGAGGCATTTGCCTGCCATACACGTGGTAGAATTAGGATAAAGCAGTTAGTAAGAGAGGCGGCGATGTTTTGGGGCGCGTAGTAAGGCATCTTGGGTTGTATCTGATTCTTATAGTCCTGGTGGTAAGCTTGGTGAATACGTTTCTGACGCCGGCTCAAACTCAGCAGCAATATATCGAGCTCAGCTACAGCGTGTTTCTTTCGTCTTTGGAAGCCGGAGAGGTAAAAACTCTTTCAATAAAAAACAACACTCTGCCTGGGGAGTCGAGTTCTGTCACGCTGCGCGGGGATATGGCCAACGGCGTTAAATTTTTGACCTACTGCGTGGAGGTAGGAAATCTGGCGTCAGAAGCCGCCAGAAAGGGCGTACTGGTGACCGTGGAAGCGCCCCAGAAAACTTCGTGGTGGGTTGCGATTCTTTCTTCGCTTTTCCCCACGCTTTTGTTGATAGGGGTTTGGATTTTTTTCCTGTACAACATGCAGGGCGGCGGCGGAAAGGTCATGTCCTTCGCGAAAAGCAAGGCCAAGT
>Ga0099364_10014208_pt1 | contig 10616 bp, 6 predicted proteins | sample TergutTh196P3_FD_73070 | JGI IMG/M metagenome (GOLD analysis project Ga0099364, IMG submission 73070) | Microcerotermes parvus P3 segment gut microbial communities from Pointe-Noire, Republic of the Congo - Th196 P3 | ecosystem: Host-associated > Arthropoda: Insects > Digestive system > Gut ...
TTTTGAAGCAGGTGAGCAGGGGGGGGGGGGGTTGCTTTTGGGGCATAATTATCAAACATAACCGGGAAGTCCCAGGCCCCAGCATAGGCAGGTTTGCTCAAAACCACACTTTTAGTGACTAAACCAAAGGTTCTTCAGGCCATAGTTGAGGAGGAAATGAGTCAGGAATATTAGGAAAATTCGCAAAGTCTGTTAACCTGATATGGTATAATTCATTTGGTCGCTAAAATTGAAAAATTCAGCGTAACCACATGTTTTTGGTCATCGTTGGTTTGGTCAAAAAAAAAAAAGAAGATTAAGGTAAAGCAGTCGTTTTGCGTTGAAAAGAGGGCATTGCGGCGAGAGTTTTAAAAGGAAGTACAGATGCCAGTACCAGGATTTGAAGAAGATATTACAGGATTGCCCAGTGAAAGCATTTCATCTGGGACAAAGTGTATAGTAAGCCGTGTTTTTGACCTTGAAAGCACGACCACAAAAGAATTTCGCAGCATTGACGTGCGCTTGACAGCCATTGAGGCAATGCAGGCTGCTACGTTTCCGCATCTCGCCACAAAAGCAGATTTGCACAAGCTTGAAACTGAACTGCTCAAACGGCACACCGAAGTGCAGGCCGAGATGGGCAGTATGCAGGCCAGTCTGCGGGCCGAGATGAGCAGTATGCAGGCCAGTCTACGGGCCGAGATGAGCAGTATGCAGGCCAGTCTGCGGGCCGATATGGGCAAAATGCAGACAACTTTGACAAAATGGTTTGTAGCAACTTCATTTGCCACCATGGCTATTGTTGTTGCATTAATTGGTTCTTCGCTATTTCGTGGGAGTTTGACATAAATTTGGGATCAGGTTTCCTTGCTTTCAGATGGATCATGTTTATGAAAGTTATTCATGCTACGAGGAACATGCGACCTCTGGGATTTTGGACAATTTTGCTCCACAAAACCGTGTAGATAACCTGATGGACAGCTTCACTGCCCACAGGTTATCCACACTTTACCCACAAGGGTTCTTTTTTATTACAAATTTAAATAATTCTCAAATAGATGTTTTGGTTTCCAGCAAAAATCAGACAACTCTGTCCAGATGAAGCAAAGTCAATAACCTGAGTCTTTTGGTTTTGCTTCAAAAAACCTGCCCTTGTTTCCACAGCGCCAAACAATCAGGCCATCAAACAGCCTCAATTTTCCGGTGCGCCGTTCCGCAAATACACAGAAAGCACCATCGGCATACAGATGCCCATAAAGCGGATGTATTCGCATGACGGCTTTTCTGCGACATTGAAAAAAGCCCCGTTCGCTGAAATAGTGTTTACAGTCAGAGCATGACCTCATACAGTCTCCGCAAAGGAAGTCCCTTCCTTTATCGGGAGGGCAGGAATTGCGTTAAAAATTATCCGTGTCTGTTGCCTTGACGAGTAGTCCGGCTGTGATGGAGGTTTGAAGCCATCAGCACAGCTGCCGGGCCAGTTTTCTTGCCGGTTTTCCCCGCAACCCCGTCCTGGCGCAAGCTGTCCCTGACAGCACCATCAAGAAATACAATGATGCCATTTTGGAGGTGGAGAACTGCTTATCCGTAAGCCGGGACAAACAGTATTGTCCTTCATTATAACCAAATGAGGGCTGCGCTTGTTTTTTTCCCAGGACAAAAAAACAGACGGCGTTTTTTGAACAGGGCCAGCACTCTAAAATAAACAAAATCGACTGTTAAATCAAATATCTGACGTGACATACACATGGAGATGCTTTCGCGCGCAAATTCGCATAATTAGTATTATGTTAAATTGGGTGTGAAGCTGTTTTGCTTCTTTCGGTGCTCACTCGTTATTTACGTTTTCACGTCTTCCCCCTTTTTGTCTGACGCATCTGTTTGACTGAATCCGCCTAACTGGTTTCCGGTTTCCGGTTTCCGGTTTCAGCGCTCAACACCAAAATTAAAACAAACCCGCCAACCAGAGACGGCTGTTCCTGAATTTTCACGCTGCCCTCACACAAAATATGGCCAGTCTGAGGATTTGCACTTGTTTTTGTGTTAGGATTAAAAAATATCTTCTGCCTGAAATAAACAGCCTGTTTTATTTGTTTCAGGTTTTACTCACCTTGTGACAGTGAATTGCAGGCTGTAAGCACTTTAGGCAAATGTCAGGCCCGTCAGGAAAATCCGGATTTTAGAGCTTCCTGGAAAGCGGCTGGCATTAGCTCAATACCGATTTTCCAGTTCGAGTTTATGTGTGGAAGTTTTCCGGATTTGTCCGTGAAAAAATACAGGTAAAAAATCCACACATCATCCTGAAAGCAGCTTAATGTAATTTTTTAATAATTGCATTTAGTCCGCTTGATTTTAATAGAAATATTTTGTATTTTGCTGTTTTGTAAAAAGCATATATTAGCTTTACTGATCCAGCTGTAATTAAACGCGAGTATTTAGCCTTTGAGCATGATGTTTTAACCGGAAGCCGTCTTTGGAACACGGGGTTTTGTCTGAACTTTTGCAAGCCATGAGTGCTGCCGGACTTTAAACGGAGATACCCAATGCAAACCTTTGCCTATAACGAAAAGGGCCCTCGCCGTTATAACGAAGACCGGTATTGTCTCGTTATACCAGGAGATGGTTCAGTCCTTGCCGCAGTTGCAGATGGAGTGGGAGGTCATGCTGGCGGTGATGTTGCTGCTTCAATCGCCATACAGACGGTTAAAGATGAATTTGCAGCAGGCACTTCGATTTTTGAAATGCCAGGGCTCGCACACGAAGCGATTCTGGAAACTGCCCGGCAAAAAAGAGAATTTGATGGAATGGGGTCAACACTGACTGCTGTTAAAATCATGGACCAGATTCTTTATGGTGCCCATGTTGGTGATTCACATGCCTACCTCGTGCGCAACAATGAAGTCATCCTGCTCTCGGAAGACCATTCTGTTTCCGGACTTCTTCTCGCCAAAGGCGTTATTACCGAGGAGAACTCCAAATCACATCCTCTCAAAAATCAGGTTGTTTTCGCCTGCGGCATGATCTGTGACGAGTTTTATACCCAGACATTTGATGCTGCATTGTACTCGGGCGACAAAATCCTGCTTTCTACTGATGGTTTGCACGACAATCTGTTGCTTGCCGACATTGCCAGAATTTTTGACGGCCCGAACCTTGACTTTGCCCGCCAGTGTAAAAAACTGGTCGCCCTCGCCCGTTTTCGTGGTCTGACCGATAACGCTACACTTGTTGCCCTCTCCTATACCGATACGGATGGGCCAGATGTTGAACAGCATGTGTTTGATGAAAATGCCTCCATCTGCATGAACTGTGGCTGCGATGATAAAAACCCGTGCAAAACAGCGCATGGCAGTTTTACGTGTCACTGGAATCATTTATGTCAGGAACGGCGGATTGGAATCTGCAGCATTTGTGGAGATCAGGGAGTGGCGTGGAATGACGATGCAAGCTGGGATGTATTCAGATAGGGCACCTTGTCACAACCCAGCCGGGCCAGATTAACCGCAGCCCATTTCAGATTTTTCACGAAACCAGAAAGGTAATCAGACCTGTCAGGGCTACAATTACCAGGATGGAAACATACCAGATAAAACGCTGGAAGAGGCGGAGTCCCTCTGGCCGTTTTCTGAACAGGTATTCAACAATAACAAAATAAACCGCAACAAAAACAAGGCAGGCATTACCCATTTTGATGATCGCAGTGACTGCGTCAGCACGCTCCCCCAGCTGTGTCTGCATCCATGAAATGAGAGCAAAGCCGGAAACAACCAGAAGAAGGGTCGTAAAAAGAAGCGACCGGACACTGAAAAAAGCACTGTTCTTTTCGATCTGTTCACGAAGTGTTTTGAAACGCGCAGAATCCCTGGAGACTCTCGCTGATTTGTTCTGCTTGTTACCGGACATAACGGACAGCCTGACTAAAAATGCATTCATCAACAAAAAACCGTTCAAAAACGATTTTTCCTTTTCGACAAAGGTCTTTAATACATATTATAAACAACATTAATTTTCAGATTTATTTGCATGAAATAAATAGATAAATAAGCATCACACCCTCGTCCAGAGTTCTATGAAAAACCCTATGGATCATTTCAATGCTGGCAAAAGTGATTCTGAGCCGAATCTTGCAATTCCCTCCCCGACCGAGATGCCAAGTCTTCTGAACATACGGTCAGTCAGTCTTTCTTCTTCGGTATAGTCAACAATTGTTTTGGTATTGAATACGTTTCGGGCTACGCTCTCGACATTGCCAAAATCATCGACCAGCCCCAGTTTAATAGCCTGGGTTCCGGTCCATATCAGACCGGTAAAAATTTCACTGTTATCAACCAGCCGGCTGCCGCGTCCTTTTTTGACAACTTCAATAAACTGCTCGTGAACCTCATTAATGAGATTCTGGGCATATTCACGCTGCTCTTCATCCTGCGGGCTAAACGAATCCATAAAGCCTTTGTTCTTGCCGGATGTAATCAGACGGCGCTCAATCCCGACTTTGTGGATGAGATCTGCAAAGCCAAAACCGCTGATCATTACGCCGATCGAGCCAACGACGCTGGCCTTGTCGACATAAATGTTATTGGCAGCAACAGCAACATAATAGCCGCCTGACGCACACATTTCCTCGACAACAACATGGATCTGCTTGTCTGGATGGAGCGAGCGCAATCGAAGAATTTCATCGTGTATTTTGCCAGCCTGGACAGGACTGCCACCGGGGCTGCTGATGCGCAGAATGATGCCAACTGTGTTTTTTTCGCTATAGGCCTTCTGCAGTGCCTTGATAATGTTTTCAGCAGAAACTTTGCTCTCGGACTGAATAATGCCTGTTATACGGATCAGGGCTACATGTGGCTCGGTGGGAACCGTTTCAGAACTTGTAAAGTCAGAAGGCATCTGCAAAAACATGATGATGACCAGAGCGAGGGCCGAGAGCTTGAAAAAAATTCCCCAGCGGCGTCTTGCGCGCTGTTCTTTTACGGTAGCAGAGAGCATTTTATCAAGCATTTCTCTTTCCCAGGATGTGGGCACGGCTGAGCCGGGAGCACCTTCAGTCCTGGCTGTTTCAGTAGTCTGTGATTCGGTATTGTTCGTGTTTTCCATATGCTTTCTGCTCTACGTAAAATATTTGTCAGGCGTTGGTTTTGAGCCAGTCGTGCAGGCTTTCAACTGATTCTGCCGCATACAAGGGATTAAAACGCAGGAGTTCGTGTTCCGGATGCGCACCGTAATTAACGGCAACGCCGGCAGCTCCTGCATTTGAAGCCATCAGCAAATCATGTGTTGTATCACCAATCATAACGGTACGGTCCATCCGCTGGTCAAGTTCCTGCGTGATTTCAAGCAGCATGGCCGGGTGCGGCTTGGAGAAGGTCTCATCTGCGGTACGTGTTGTACAAAAAAGGTGTCCTGTACCCGTCTCCCGCATGGCCCGGTTCAGGCCGCGGCGACTTTTTCCAGTTGCAACGGACAGCGAATAGTTTCGGGCTTTCAGATCTTCAAGCATTTCCATGACGCCATCAAAAAGGAATATCTGCTGGCTGAATTCAAGGTAATAGGTGCGGAATTTATCGGCCATCATTGAATGGATGACGGGATTTGCACCGGGAAAAACCGCCCGCATGGCTTCCGGCAGTCCGAGTCCAATAACGTAAGACGCCGCCTGTTCATCAGGAACCGGCAACCCCAGCGATTCTGCTGCGGCCTGGATGCTTTTGACGATGGCTGCAGTACTGTTCATGAGTGTACCGTCCCAGTCAAAAACAATTAAATCAAAATTTTTTTGTGTCATGGCTGCCCAGATGCTTTTTTTTACAACAAAATTTTACAACCTGCAATTTTAACTTAATCTGCCAAATGTCCCGCTCAAATCGGCGGATTAGTGAAGCAAAATGCAACAAACAGCAAAAAAAGAAGGTTTTTTTGCTGAATTCGGGCACTTTTTGACGCTGCCTGGCCTTTTTCGGGCACTCAAAGAGCGCTCCGGTTTTTTGAGTCGAGACTCTCAAGATAGTCAGCGCAGTCTTTTGGCAAGGGTGCGCTTACCGTTATTTTTTCGTTCGTATGGGGATGAATAAAGCAAAGAGAGTGGGCATGCAAAAACATTCTTTTCAGCACACCTTCGCCTTTTCCGCTTTTCCGAAGTTCCCTGTTCAGTTCAAAATCCCCGTATTTGTCATCACCTGCTATGACGTGACCGCTTGCTGCAAGGTGGACGCGGATCTGGTGTGTGCGTCCGGTTTTAAGCTCGGCTTCAAGCAGGGTAAAGTCATCATACTTTTTCAGCTTTCTGAACACGGTGTGTGAGGCCCTGCCGTCAGCCTGTACGCGGACACGCCGCTCGCCTTCCGGCGTGAGATATTTGAAAAGCGGCAGTCTTACATGCGAAGTCGCTTTTGTCCAGTCGCCTGTTACAAGTGTCTGATAGCGTTTGTCGATACTTCCCTCTCTCATCTGTTCATGCAGCCGTCTCAGGGCTGAACGCTTTTTTGCAAGCAAAAGAACACCTGATGTCTCACGATCGAGTCGATGGACAAGTTCCAGATATCTGAGTTCAGGCCGGGATGAGCGAAGCTGCTCGATAATGCCAAAAGAAAGGCCGGAACCGCCATGAACAGCCACACCGGCAGGCTTGTTGATGATGAGAAGGTGTTCGTCTTCAAACAGGGTTTCGAACCGGGCTTCTGGCAGTTTTTTCTCTGTGGGCGTGCCCTGCCTTACTGGCGGGATGCGAATGGAGTCACCGGCCTGAAGCCTGTAGGTCTGGTCTACCCTGCCCCTGTTTACCCGTATTTCACCCGAGCGCAGAATGCGGTAGACATGACTTTTGGGTACGCCTTTCAGGTAGCGGAAAAGAAAGTTGTCAATGCGCTGGCCGGCATCATCTTCGTCGATACTGACGAAGCGAACCTGCGCAAAATCATCGACAGAAGGATTATTCTCCTGACTTTTTTCATCTTTATCGTTATTTCCTCTGTCGGACTTTTCCATTTTTGATATAATCTCGTGAGTTTGTGCATTTAATTGCGCAACGTGTATTTAAAGAATGCTGCCTATTTTAGCATTCAACACATAAGGCTTATTCATTGGCCTTGCCTGTGAGCAAATTAAATGAACTGTGTACGTATATTTTTAGCCGGTCAGGGTAGCGCCAGGATGCAGCAACCGGATCAGGCATAAAAGGGCGGAATTTTTTGCAGTACAAGGGAAGAATATATAGGTGGCAGGCATAAAAAACACGACAAGTACATCCGACTGTTGATACATGTCCGGTATTTACAAAAGGAAAGATCGGCCAGAACGAAAAAAATGTTCAGGCTGAATACACAGACAGCTGATTTTGGCGACTGACCATGTGTCGCATCTGAAAAGTCAGCCCTTTCCGAAAAAGAGACACCATCAGCAATGTGAGACTTGCCTGCCATTTGCGTGTTTGATAAAGAATAACTGTGGGTCATATGCAGTCAGCCTGTTCTGCGGTGCTGTTGCAGTCAAAGCATATTTTGAAATGGTTATTGCTGGCATTATTGCCGATACTACAATTTGTCAAACCCTGCCATATCCGGTGAAAAGGTCGGTCTGACTTTTGACGTCTTTTGCCTGGATGACTTTTCGCTTCCCCTGCTCCCCTTTCATTGCGTACGCCTATTTTAAGCGCACACCTTTTGTGTGATTGTGGACTCAGGTCGACTATTGGGTATCGGAGTAAATCAATTATGAAACGAATGTTGTTTAATGCCACGCAGCAGGAAGAGTTGCGTGTTGCGATTGTGGATGGACAAAAGCTTCTCGATATTGATATTGAAGCAGCAGGCAAGGAGCAGAACAAATCCAACATTTACAAGGCTGTTATTACACGCATTGAACCTTCTCTGGAAGCATGCTTTGTCAATTATGGCGAGGATCGCCATGGTTTTCTTCCGTTCAAGGAAGTTGTCAGAAGTCTTTTCAAGGAAGGCATTGATGTCCGCAGTGCCTCGATCAAGGATGCGCTGCAGGACAACCAGGAAATAATGGTGCAGGTTGACAAGGAGGAGCGCGGCAACAAGGGTGCTGCGCTGACCACCTTTATTTCGCTTGCCGGTCGCTATCTGGTTCTTATGCCGAACAATCCGCGAGGTGGTGGTGTATCCCGTCGGGTTGAAGGCGAAGAGCGCCAGGAACTGCGCGAGAACATCGACAGACTTGATTTGCCCCCTGGCATGTCTGTCATTGCGCGTACTGCCGGAATTGGACGAAGTGTCGAAGAACTGCAGTGGGATCTGAACTATCTGCTGCAGTTGTGGCGTGCCATTGAGAGCGCCGGAAAATCTGCACCTGGCGCATTTCTTATCTATCATGAATCGTCTCTTGTCATCCGCGCGATTCGTGACTATTTCCAGCCGGACATTGGCGAAATTCTGATTGATACTGATGAGATTTATGAACAGGCCCGTCAGTTCATGAGCTATGTCATGCCCGAAATGGTTCACCGGGTCAAGCGCTACAGTGATGATATTCCACTATTTTCGCGTTTTCAGATCGAGCACCAGATTGAGACGGCCTATTCCCGTATCGTTCCCCTGCCTTCTGGCGGATCAATTGTGATTGATCACACGGAAGCGCTTGTATCAATCGATGTCAACTCGGCACGTGCAACAAGAGGCAGCAATATTGAAACAACGGCATTCAACACCAACTGTGAAGCCGTTGAGGAAGTTGCGCGCCAGTTGCGGTTGAGGGACCTGGGTGGTCTGATCGTCATTGACTTTATCGATATGGAAGTTGCGAAAAACAAGCGTGAGATTGAAAACCGGTTAAAAGAAGCGCTTCGTCATGATCGTGCCCGTGTCCAGATGGACAAGATCTCGCGTTTTGGCCTGATTGAGCTCTCCCGTCAGCGTTTGCGCCCTTCTCTTTCCGAAGGCAGTCACAGGACCTGCCCAAGGTGTAATGGAACAGGTCACATCCGTGATGTTGAATCATTTGCACTGCAGGTTCTGCGCATCATTGAAGAAGAGTCCATGAAAGAGAGTTCGGCAACCGTCAATATTCAGCTGCCGGTTGATGTTGCCGCCTTTCTTCTGAATGAAAAGCGTGGCGAGATCATGAAGATTGAAGCCCGGCATCGTGTCAGTGTGGTTGTCATTCCAAACACTTACTTTGAAACGCCACGTTTCAAGCTTGAGCGCATCAAACTTGATGATCCCCGTCTGGATGATCCGCATGTCAGCTATGAGCTGGCCGAGAAGATGGAAACCCCGGTCAGTGTGAGCAAGGAAAACAAGGAGAGCGGCAGGCAGCGCCAGGAAGCTCTGGTAAAGAGCATTTCACCGGATGCACCTCCTCCGGCCCGTGCCGCAGTGCCGGGTCCTGGGCAGCAGGTTGCGGCAGGCGGCTTCTGGGAGAGGGTCCTGGCCTTCTTTGGAATCGAAAAAACGGATGATGAGTCAGAAGCGCCTTTGCCGAAGCTCCCCGTGAAAGTGCGTACGCAGCGAAGTGGTGACCGCAATCGCAACCGTAGCCGGGGACGTCGCGGTCGTGAGCGCAATCGTGAAGAGCATTTGTCTGATGCGGGTCCGGTCATTATTGAAGAACCGGCTGAAGAAGTGGTTTTTGTTGTTGATCACGAAGCTCCGGCTCTGGAGGAAAGAAAGCGCAGCCGCAAGGCTGAAGGCAAGTCCGGAAAGAAGAAAAAGAAGGACAAGGTCAAGACTCTGGCTGAAGACCTGAAATTGTCTGATGTCGAGGATGAAGCTGCAATTGAGACTGATGAAGCAGAGGCTGTTGAGGATGCTGATGAGGCTATCGAACTGACGGAGGTGGAAATCGGGGCAGTCGATGAGATCGAGGTGGAAGAAGATGAAGCCCCACGTCGTCGTCGTCGTGGGGGGCGCAACCGTCACAGGCGTGATCGCGACAGCATTGTCGACAGTGCTGAAGTGGCAGAAATCAAATCCGTTGAATTGCAGGAAATTGATGAGATTGTTGTTGGAATCCTGTCTGACACACGTTCCAGGGACGACCTGAATGTGCGTGATGCTGAAAGAGTGGCTGCGTCGTCCCAGGGTGATGAGGAAATGCCGTTTGCGGTCTCCCCTCCTGTTCTGACTGATGTTGATATTGTCAAAGGGCCTCCAACTTCCGCTCCTGAAGCGGAGCTGGGTGTTTCTGATTTTGCGACATCACCTGTTTTTGAAGCAGAGTCCGAAGTGACATTTTCCGAAAGTGTCCGTCAGGAGGAAGCCACAGTTGAAGCGGATGCGTTGCACTACAACCGGCGCAGAGCCTATGTGACCGACATGGAAACAATGGTCAAAGAGGATGAGCCAGTGGCTGATGCGACTGGCCAGACAGAAGCGATTGCATCTGATGAACTGCCTGCTGCAGATGAGACGATTACACTTGGTGTCATTTTTACTTCTGAAGACACGCCTGATGAAGCGGATGATTCTGTAGTGGTGGCTTTGGAAGAAATGACTTTTGCTGACGGCACCGCAACTGGCTCTGAGCCAGTCGATTCTGACTCTGATGGACCAGTCCATGAACTTCAGACGATTGTACAGGTTCAGCTTGATGGAGAATCCGATGTTCTGACGGATTCGTTGGAAAGCCCGGCTGGTGATTTGTCCACTTTTGAGGAGCAGCATGAGGATTTGAGT
>Ga0099364_10014209_pt1 | contig 10615 bp, 3 predicted proteins | sample TergutTh196P3_FD_73070 | JGI IMG/M metagenome (GOLD analysis project Ga0099364, IMG submission 73070) | Microcerotermes parvus P3 segment gut microbial communities from Pointe-Noire, Republic of the Congo - Th196 P3 | ecosystem: Host-associated > Arthropoda: Insects > Digestive system > Gut ...
TGAAGCCGCGATACTGTGGCGGGTGCCAGGCATACCATTTTTGCGTGAAGATCGGCACATCGAAAGTCGGCATGGCAGGTTGAAGTACAGCCCTGAAGTCCGGCAATGCGTCACCCTGTTCGACGTATTCGAGCGTCAGGGTCAAATAGCGGCGTTGCGACGGCAGGGGAACAAATAAATCGCCACCCTCACCGGTTCCGGGTGCGAAGGACCAGAGGGTTTTCTCGCCATCGATCCAAAGATGCCGGATTGCATCTGCCGTCACACCGGGCGGCAAACCGATTCTCAATCGGTCGAGCAACCGGTTTTCCAACGTAATGACCGCAAAGGAAACCACTTTTTCGCCCGGGTGATAATGGGTGTGCAGTGCCAAAGACCAGATGTTGGCCGAGCCGTCCTGAAAGCGGACCGACGTCGAAACCGGTTCGAGCACGAGCAAGGTGTTTTCAGGTGAAAACGCGACGCCGCCCGCAGGGTATTGATAAACCCCGCGAACGACATGCCAGGCGGAAATGTTGGCCGTCGCTTCGTTTGGCAGCGAAACCGCCTGGAGCAAATTCTGCGCAACGTGGTACAAGGCGGAATCATGAGTTTCGATACGCACCAGGGCGTCCACTTCCGGGATGTCCGGGAAAAACGGCAACGGAATGGCTTGCCGGGAATCAAACGGCGTCATACGGGTAGCCGTCACTTGAAAAGGCATACTTCGCGGCGGTGTCAGTTCCAACTCCCATGTTTCATCCGACTCAATCGAAGAAGAGTCTTTGGAAACGTTTCTTGTTGTCTGGATGGGGAGGGAACTGCCCGACTCCTGTTCCTCCAACGCCCAGGTCCAATCCGTCCCGTCATTCCCCTGTTGATGGGCCGAAAAACGGACGGTCAACCTTCCAACCTGCGAGTTATCCGTCGGAATACAGGAAAAGCGGCATGTTTCCCAGAGAGTGCCTTGTTGCACAACCAGGTTCGTCACAGCAGCCACCTCGCAGGCTGGGTGCAACGATTCCTCTTCGAGAAAATGGTCTTGGAAGGGTTCGTTGATGGAAAAAACCGTCCCGGACGGCAGTTGGGTGAAACGTTCAAGAATCTGTTCCTGCGTGGGGGAAGACGCGATGATTTCCTGTCGGTCATCGGCAACCAGCCGATAGTGTCGTCCGGAATCAAAAGCGATCAATTGTTGTCCCAGATGACTGCCGGGAACGCGAATCGGCATGAAATCCGACAAAGGGTAACGATGTTTCCGGGCTGAATCGGAAGATGCCGACTGTTCATTCGCATCAAGAGGACGTCGCAACTGTACAATCAGCCGGACCGGTTGCGACGGCACAACCGCCTGACGAAGCGGAACAATCCAACGGGTATGCGGTAATGGTTCGATTCCATCGTCCGTTTCGGTATCTTCGACAAAGGAGTTGGCCACACGGGTTGAATCGGCGGCTTCGATCAGGTCAACGGTCCAATTCGAATCCACATCCAGTTCCAATTGTTGAACCTGCCCCTCTTCAACGGAAAAGTACAGGATCGCCCGGGCAGTGATTTCACGTTCTCCCCATTGAAACCATGTCCCGCTTTCCAGGTTCAGCATGGGTTGTTTCTGCTCCAGTTCGATTCCAAGCGGTGATTCCTCCGTAAACGACTGGAACACAAACAGGTCGCTTTCCGTTTCATCCATTCCACCGGAAGGGGTGACCTGCTTTTGGTGCGGGGCAATGATTCTCCGCGTCAACAGCGGTCTGTTGACATGCACGAGATTCTGCGTTTCGGTCCAGAACAACAGCGGAGAACGCAAATGAACTCTGGGTAAGTCCCATGGTCGGCCCATTTGGACCGGGCAAAAGGTTTCCATCTGGATTTCGCCGGGACCCGTCTCCATGTGCGCCATGGAAACAAGCAATCGCGTCACGCCGGCATCGTCTGAAGGCATCTCGGTCCACGGAAGAACCCGATCCCCGGTCTTGATGGACAACACGGAAAGAGGTTGACTCAATTCCAGGGTTAATGTGTCCATGACAAATTCGGATTTTTCGAAAAAAAACATTGAGGTCAGTTGCATCCCGAAAAGCGACAGGTCGTAGGAATGAAGTTCTGAAACACCGATACTACGAAGGTATTGTTCACTCGTTTCATCCGGGGCAACGGTTAACCGCAGTGTCTGACCGCCGTTGACCGCGACATGCCAACGCCGATAACCCGGCGGAATGTCGGATTCGGTGGACATGTTTCGTCGGTCGGATGCTTCCACCTGTTGCACGAGACCGAAAGGCACAATCGGTTTCGTGTTTGCGGGCAGGTCGAGTACCAATTCCGTCTTGAGAAATCGCGGCAAGTTCAAAGAAAACACCAGATCATTGCGGGAATCGGCATCTCTCCTGAGCGTCCAGTCGAATGCCAGTTCACTTGCTCCCGGAGAGATAACGAGAACCGTTTCGCCATTCCCGTCCAAGCCAAGCTGTGCAGGTTCACCGTTTGACCACACCGGACTGGACACGGCCAAACCAAACGGGGAAAGGGTCACGAACATGTCGGGTTGGCGGGATTTCGCCGGGGAATTCGCATCGCCGTTTGTTTCCGAAGCAAAATCGGAATTGATTCGCATAACGCCTTTGCCGGACACAAGCTGTTGTTTCTCCAGACGCGCGGACAATTCGAGCGACACAAGGACGCATTGGCGGTCACTCCCCCCGCCGTAGGGACCGGACTCCTGTGCCGTGTCAACAAGGCGGCGAAAAGTTTCGGCAGGCACGGAAAAGTGAAAACCGGGCATCGGTATGTCCGACATTGCATGTTCCGGAAAATAAATGAAGCGGTATTCCGGCCAATGCGTTAGTCTTGAGGGAGGATGATTGTTGTCCCGTGTGCCGGGAACCTGTCCCACCAAGTGTGTCGTGAGCAAAACGTTCAAGAAAACCATCGCCGAGAACAGTGGCATTGCATCAGAAACAAGACTTTTTCGGGACGACTTAGACATGGCCATTCCCCTCCTTTTCGATTGGGGCATCGGTCACGTTCGAATCCGCCTGATGCACAACGTCATCATTGATCCGCACGGAAACACTCCGGTCGCCGTTCGTGAGCAAAGCGGGGGATTTCCCCGAATCAGGGGAATCGGAGTCCCCCTGGTCGCCAGGCACGACTTGTATCCCGGCCATGTCGGAATGTTGCTCATGGGACGAAGCATCACGGCGAACCACACGGGAATGGTCTTTTCGTCCGACGGAGGACAACGAACCGAAAGCCGCACCACGCCACGGATCGCCTATCACAAACATCCGGTACAGGAACGCTCCAATCAGCGCAAGGACAATACCGACGGCACCGGCCTGGAGAAACAGGATGGCCATTGTTGTCCGATAGGCGAAAGCCGAAACAAACAACACCAGAGACGTAAATAACACGCCGGGATATCGGGTTCGCGGAAAATAAATCAGGATTAAACCGAGCAAGAGAATGAGACCGCTGGATACGAGAATCAATGTCGAACGATCGACCAGGTCCAATTGGATTCCTGACTCAGGGCGAAAGGTGATGAAAAGGTAACTGCTCAAGGCCGGGGAAATCGGTTCGAAAGGAGACACACCGACCCAGGTCTCCAGTTCCTGCTGGGTCAAATCCGGCTTGCGGGACAAAAATCCTCCGTCCCATCGCCATTGGTATTGAGGCATCCATTCCGGGTTGCACGAGAGGAGATGTCGTGAGGACGACAAAATCACCTGACAATACATCGGACACTTGACGACTTCCGGGAGGAAGGACGGCATTTCCAGTGCGACACTGTTCGAGGAAGTGACCTGGGGAACTTCATACCAGATTTCCAGCGTGTGAAGAGATTCACTTTCCGGGAGGTCACGCCATGGGAACGATGATTGTGTTGACACTTCAGAGGATGTGTCGCCGGACGGTGAAATGAGCGGAATACGCAACTCGCGGCCGTTTCGTTCGATCTCAACTTTTCGATCGTTCACCTTGACGATCTTGATGACGATCCGGTCGGCATGAGTTTCCTCGGGCAGCTTCATGGTCAAATGACTCAAATTGGTGGAAACCCGGTAACAGGCACAGTCCACGCGGCCGGAACCCAGCAACCAGCTCCTGACCCAACCTTTTTCAATGGTGGTTGTCCCGGAGCGGTCAACGTTTTTGAGAGCAACGCCCAGGGAGAGAAGCGGCGTTGCCGTTTCCGTGAGGTAGCTTTCGGAATGTGATAAAAGGGTCTGAGACTTGGGCGGTTCCACATTTTTCCAACCGGTCGCCTCTTCGTCGTGCGTCAATTGAAATCTCCCGGGGTTGTGGACTTGCACTGTTTCCTGAACCAGTTGTCCGTCATGGGGCAAGACGATCGGAACCTTGACCTGGACCGTCGAAGTGGGAAGATTTTGGGCCAAATCGTCGCGTATCTGAGTTGTCAGTTTGAAATCCAATGCCAATTGGAATTTTCCAATGGTGGCATCGGGTAAGCGTACCTGTTTCAAGACAATGCCGTTTTGTGGGTAGCCGGAACCCGGCATCTCGGACATGTTGAACAAATACAGCTCGAGTGATTCAAACAGAACGCGCAAGTCCCCCTGACTGTCAAGTTCGGAGGGGACGGCAAGAATCAATCGCGTGACCGGTTCATATTCAACCGTATAATCCAACGTTTGTTTGACCGGTTCGTCCGACTGGAGCGTGAGTTCCGTGTGAGACTGCACGGTGATTTTCTGCTGTTGCACAGATGCTTTGGCACAAAATTCGGCTTTACCCGGATGGTCAATCCGGTAAACCAACGGTCCCTGTTGACGTGGCGGAAGTTCAATTTGCAAAGGCGTGTCACGACGTGATTTTTGACTCATTTCGACAAGCGGACGGCTCTCGTCAACAGTCAACTCAATATTATCATCGGGAATGACCGCTACAAGTGCCGGTTCCGTGGAATCCGCTTCCGGAACCGGAAAGGAAAAACGAACCACGCCGTCATCGGAGTCAAAGAAACGTTCAGCCTGTAAGGTCAGTTCGATATTCTTGCCGACAGGTTCCTGGAGCGTCACCATCACCGTGCCGTCTTCCATGAACGGCAAATCGTTCTGATCGACCAGGGTGTCCGGTCCGATATTGGTCAATCGCCAGCCGTTCATGTTGATGGCCAATTGTTTCAGGCTGCCGTGAATCGTGTATGAAAGTTTCGCACGCAGGACGGCGCGATTGCGATGAATTTCCACCTGGTATTCCGGGGCAAGTGAGACACGCGTTGCCTGGGGAACGGCTTGCACCAGCAGCGAACACGGTTGCTCATAATACTCAAAACTCGAAACAATTCCTTCTGTTTCATTGACTGCGGCTTCCATGGCGTGACGTATGCCTCTGCTCTCTTTTTGACGAAGACGCGTATCCTGGGGTACGACGACTGACAGTCTGCCGAATTGCTTTTCCGCTCCGATGACTTCAAACCCGCCTGCCTCAAACAAGCCGTTCTGCGAATGATTCATGGGTGTCTCAGCCTGAATGCGAACAGGAACAGACCCTTCAGTCGGTTGCGACAAGCGAACGAAAAGCACTTGGGATATCGCTTGGGGCGGAATATCAGGAGCATCCTGTTGTTCCGGGGGCAAGACCTCAATCTGGTATTCGGATGTTTCCGTGGCCGGCGTTGGCCGAAAGACCGCCCCCTGGGGAAGTTTGAGGGAAAAGGAATCGAATGCACCGCCCGTACTCTGGACCGGAATCGTCGCGTCGAAGACCACTCCCGTGGAATTGACTCGTGCGATAATGTTGCCGTTTTCAACTTGAAGGATGACACGTTCCCGCACCTGAGCGTACTGCTTATCGTGCCATCGCACCTCGAAGTCGCCGGAGGCTCTCTGGAAAACAAAAGTCGTTTGTTCCTCGGAAGGAATCGTTTGCCACAGACTTCCGCCTTTTGTCTGGCCAACGACTGCGTCGGATCGGGGAACGGTCAGTCGCACAAGCGAACTGAGTGTCTCTGGAAACTCCGCCTTGAATTGGTATTCGCCAATCGATGGCTGTGTCACTGGAAATACCACTTGGAGTGTGACGGTATGCAGGTCGTATTGTGTTGCTGGTTCATCGCCTTGGGGAGGGAACTCTTGCTGCAACGAGGCCGGCAAATCGGCAAGTGGGGCAACTTCCGTTACGGGCAAGGGTTCCGTTTCGGGTGCGGTTGCAGATTCAGGCGTCGTTTCCATCGGGGAAGCATCGTCAACAGGTTCCGGCATCGATGGTTCCAGGGTTTCGGGAGCAGGTTGGGATGGTGTGGAATGGGACCCGGCATCAACCGGTTTCGCCCGTAAAATTATGTCGTAACCATTCCCTTGCGGGTTGGCGATGATGGAAAACCGGGACGGTCCGTCATATTGAACAACCTGACTCAAAGGCGTTTCAAAGAGAAAAAAACCGCTTTTCAAACCAATGGGAATGCAGATGACCGGCTCGTTTTGAGTTGAAATCCGTAACTGGATCGTCAGGTACGCCATGTTATCGGTGACTTGCCCATCGGCGGTAAGCGATTGAATGGAATATTGCGGTTCGGGATTTTGCTGGTTCAGTATTTTCAGCAGTTTATCAACGAGAGACAATGACAAGCCGCTCATCACCGGGCGGAGTTTTCCGTATTCATCAAACACATAGATGATATCCGAAGGGCTTCCGGGTTCCCGTCCAGGGATGGTTGGCAGGACGGAGAGAGGTGGCGTGCTCCCATTGGAATACTGGGGGGCGGGATTGACTTGCGGTTCAACTTCTTGCGCACATGCGGCTGTTGCACAGCAGACCCAACCGAACACCAGGACAAACAAATACCACCTCACCAGGCATTGCATGGTTGCGAAATCAACGAATTGACGGGAAGGACATGAATGTGACAAGGAAATAATCCCCCATGCCTGGCATACCTGCCATGCAGACGAAGATGGATATGTTATCATCGACAACATTTTGAGAAACAACCACAACAACGCAGTTTTTACAGTAAGTACAATGCGTACATAACACTCAGTTTAATCGATATGTCACAAGAAATAAAGGATTTTTAGTGAATTTTCACTGCTGAAATCATCACACAATCGCTTTTAATGAAATTCGAGCCGATAATCAACTTAGGATGCTAGAAAACCTCGAAAAAACGACTGTCTGTACCACCTTCACCGATTTTCAGATTAACGGATTTGAGGCATTTCGGGCAACGACCTTCATAAGCGGTGCCATCGCGATTGATGTAAACTCTTGAATAGACGCCACAACAGGAAAATTTCAAGCCGAGAAATCTCTTTGGCGTCTCAGATTCTGAATTTGTCGGTGATGACGATTTTTCTTTGTTGGGATGGGAAATTTGAGATGCGGCCATCTTGCCAAACGAATTGGGGTCACTCGAAAGATCAAGTTGATGACGTGACATGGCTTGCTCCGTATTTCCTGATCCACACTTCCAAACCCAAGACTTTTCGTCAAAATCAGAGCTACGACAGAATGCTACAATTTATGTTACCCCAAATTTCCGGCATCCGCAAGTCCCCAAATCAGGAAATCGTTGACAACTTGCGCAGGGATCAACGCGTATTTTTCCATGTCCTCTTTTCCTAAATATTTGTGACACTTTGTGTTACATCATCTGTAAAACGTGACCCCGTTGGCGAAGGCATACTGCTTTACGAAGTACCAACAAATTCTTGGATGAATAATGAGCGAATATCTTAAAAACGCCACACAAACATCCTGGGACCGGCTGTTGGTCGGTGAAAAAATGAGTGGCGACCAACGATCAGTAGCCACCTCAATAATCTATAGTCGATGAAACAAAATTTTCCCGCCAGTCACATGTCACCGATTTTTACGGTATAATTTTCAAGAGAAGTATCTTGCTTCAAAATTTCACACCTAACCCCAGGAACTCTCATGACAAGAAAAATTTCCACTACCGTGTGCCGCCTTGTCGCGGCGATGTCCTTTCTTACCCTCTGCTTGTTCCCCTTCTCTGTTTCCGTCGGACAAGACGCCACCACCCTCAAGACGGGAGACAGCCTGGAATTGACTATCGAAGGGATAAAATATACCTTTCGCTGGTGTCCGGCAGGCGAATTTATGATGGGCAGCCCCAAGGATGAGGCAAACAGAAATGATAACGAAACTCAGCATCAGGTTGTGTTGACTCGTGGATTCTGGATGCTTGAGACGGAGGTAACACAAGAGATGTGGGAGAGTGTCATGGGAAAGAATCCGAGCAGATTCAAGGGGGACAAACTCCCGGTGGAGCAGGTGTCGTGGAGGGATTGTCAGGAATTTGTCGGAGGATTGAATGACTTGAAAGTCACGCCGACAGGTTACAAGTTTGCTTTGCCGACGGAGGCCCAGTGGGAGTATGCTTGCCGGGCGGGAACGACGACGGCTTTCTATTCCGGGGGCGCATTGAACGCGAGACAGGCGAACTTTGAGGGAAAAACGACCTCTGAAGTAGGTTCTTTTCCGGCGAACGCGTGGGGTTTGCGCGATATGCATGGCAATGTCTGGGAATGGTGTCTTGATGGGTATAGCGGCGATTATGCCAGCGGTGCAGTCACGGATCCTTTGGGAGTGTCCCCGAACCAGTCAAGGTATGTGTGTCGTGGCGGGAGTTGGTACAACAAATCCTGGTTCAGTCGGTCTGCAAGTCGGGAATACTACAGTTCGGATAAGCGGGACTATCACCTTGGTTTTCGCCTGGCCCTGGTTTCGACTGGGGACACAAGTGAAGTCGTCAATGCCGCTATCCAATCAAATCCGGCAAGTCAAAGAGCGGCGAAGGACATCACGGGAAATGTTGAGCAATTTCTGCGTGACAACGGATGGCCTGGTGTGAAAAGGGAGGAGGCAGCGCAGGATGTCATTAAAGTTGTACTCAATGACAGACCTTACGATCTGTTTTACCTCATCAAGAAAAAAGAAGAGCAACTGATTGTGCTTGCAGTATTGAGAGAGAAGGTTACGGAGAGTCGCCGGGCTGAAGTCATGGAGTATCTCACGCGGGTGAACTTCGCCGCCCTGAACATCGGGAATTTTCAGATGGATTTGTCGGATGGCGAAGTCCATTTTCGCGTTGCCATTGATGTCGAACATGGCGTGATCAACCCGGAGATCGTCAGGCAACTGACCGTTTCTTATGCTATTCCCGTCACTGATAAATTCGGGCCTGGGATCAAAGAAATCGAAGACGGCAAAGCCCCCGCAGAGGCACTTGGCAGGATATCTGACTGAGAAAGTGTCTTTGACCGGAATTTTTCGCAAAAAAACAGTAGCCGGGAACGCAGAGAGGTCACGAAGTGGCCGAACGGAGTGACCGGAGAGGGTGCCCCCAATGGTCTTGCGTCCAGGGTGTACAACATGTTACGCTTCCGTTTTTGGAAGATCAACCCTTAGGATCCGCGCAATCATCACGTGAATATTTCCCACCAGAGCCGCGAGAGCTATCGAGCGGAATGACCGCTCCGTGACCGTCGCGGCTCTGAGGGATCGAACAACTGATTTCTGCGCGGGTTCTTACTCCCGGACGCTATTGGGAAGCCGCAATGGCATTCGCCTCCCATTCGGCGATCAGTTCGCGATTGATTTTGGCGTTGTGCCGCACATCGACGGGGAACGCTTTCAGAAACCGAATCGTGTCGATGCGTTCGGTCAACGGATTGGCCTTGCCGAGAGCGAGCAGCTCCTGCGTGAATTTTGATTTCGCCGCGTCGGTTTCGGGGAACCTGTCGGGTTTCGGTTCGATGGAAATCACGGGCGTCTGTTCGCCGAAAGCCCCAATGCCGACCAGTGCCGAGCGGGACACGTCCGGGTGCATGTTGAAAATCGCCTCGCAAGGAATGGTGAACATCGGTCCTGCGGCGGTTTCGACGCGATGTGCCTTGCGGCCGCAAAACCAGAACCGCTCCTGCGCGTCGATCCGTCCGACGTCGCCGATGCGGTGCCAGATACGTCCCTGCGCATCGGTCATTTTGGCAAACGCGTTGGCTTCAACCCGTGTGACATAACGTTGCGTGACCTGCGGACCGGTCACGGCCAGTTCGCCAATCTCTCCGACGGGCAATATTTCTGCGTCTTCGAGCCGCGCTATCGGTTCGTCGGTGATTTTGATGACGCGCCAGTCAATTTGAGAAAACCGTTTGCCGACGCAAATACCCTGTCCGACGTTGGTCAGTGCTGCTGTTTCGCCGAGGACTTCGTTCGCTTCAATCACCGCGACGGGCAGTGATTCGGTCGCACCGTAAGGCGTGTAAATTTTTGCGTCATCGGGCAGGCAACGTTTGAGTTTTGCCAGCAGATGCACGGAAATCGGTGCCCCGGCCAGTACAACCCGCTTGCAGGATTCGATGACAAGGCTGCGTTCGATGCAATGGTCGGCCACACGATGCCAGAGTGCCGGCGAACCGAACGATTGCAGAGCATTCCAGTCGGCGGCGGCTTCAAGAATATTCTCCGGCTTGACGTTGGCCGGTTGCGTCGGGTCCATGTCGGGGATGACCATCGTGACACCCATTGCGGCGTCGAACAGTCCGAAAAACGGAAACCCCGCCACATCGGTGACGCCCGGTTGAATGTCGAGCCGTCCTGCGATTTCCGCCACTTGTGTATCGACGATGCGGTGTGTGTAAAGTAC
>Ga0099364_10014210_pt1 | contig 10615 bp, 9 predicted proteins | sample TergutTh196P3_FD_73070 | JGI IMG/M metagenome (GOLD analysis project Ga0099364, IMG submission 73070) | Microcerotermes parvus P3 segment gut microbial communities from Pointe-Noire, Republic of the Congo - Th196 P3 | ecosystem: Host-associated > Arthropoda: Insects > Digestive system > Gut ...
GAATGCGAAAGATTTACCAGCTGGAATCCATAAATTCGCTTATACCCGCAGGGGATTGCGGCTCGGAGGCCGCAATGACGAGGTGTTTATGCTACCCTGTGACTAGTAACCGCAACTTAAACAAAAATCGTGATTTACGAAATTTACTATTGCAAAGTTGTTTTTCTTGTGTTAAGCTCTATTCAATTGAATATCGCGACTGGTTCGGGCCGCCGACTGGCGGAAAACATGGAATGGGGATGCAAAGCCCCGCGAGTAGGTCACTGTGAAGCCTCTTTGCAAAGAGGATAAGTCAGATACATGCCGGATCAGTTTTGCGCCCGCCATAACCGGTGCGCGAATGTGTAATGATATCTAAATGCGTTCGTTTCCGATAGCGGGTACGGGCGCATTATTTATTTTGGCTTTGTATTTTGGACATATATAAGGCATACCTCCTTTCCGATACGGCGGTACGGGAACTTTGCATCGTGCCGCCGTGGCGGAAACCACAAAACCCCAAGGAAATCCCAAGTAGAGGGTGTGAATGAAATCGAACAACAAAAAAACCAAAGTGGCGATCCCGGGGATAATGTGCATACATCGCTTACTGAGCAGGAGCGCAAGCTGATAGAAATCATACGGGAATTAAAGTACGGCGAGATGCGGATTCTCGTGAGGGACTCCGTGCCCGTACATGTAGATGAGATAAAAAAATCAATTAAACTGTGATGGAAATGTGTTGATATTTCCATGCCGAACGGAAGAACCGAAGGCGCTGACACGGATGCGGCCCCGATTTTGGGATTGCGTATGTTAGGCGGACTTCGGATTTTTATTAAATTTTTTAAAGGAGATTTTACAGTGAAAAAGAAGGTTCTATTGACATTAACAGCAGCAGCTCTCGTTATTGCGCTGCTCGCGGCATGCGGTGAAACAGAGGTACAAAATACACCGGCATCGGGGGATATCATTCCGGCGGCTTCGCCGCCGCCCGTTTCCGCATCGCCTGAGGCGGAAGAACCGCAGGAAGAAGCGCAGGAAGAACCCGAGAGCAGATTTATGCAAATTGAACATGCCACAGGCTTTTCCGTGGAATTCTTGGCTGACGGTGTCACGATTGTTACCGATGCGGAAAATCAACGCTTTCTGCTTGTACCGCGTGGGCAAGCGGTGCCTCCCGGGTACGACGACATGACAGTGGTCGAAACTCCTATACAAAGAGCCGTGCTTTCCTCTACAACGCATGTCGGGATGATCGCCCCTTTCAATGTGTGGGGGAATATAGCGGGTATAACCTCGTCTCACGGATCTGTTCCATACATGGACATGGATATTGAAGCGTCAGGCTATGACATAATGTACCTTGGCGGCGGCATGGCAGCCCCGGACTATGAGCTTTTACGGCTTTCAAACCCTGATTTGGCATTTGTATATACAGGTACGTCTCCTCAAACCGAGCTGATCGCCATGCTTGAAGAACTGGGAATCCCTTATGCGGTCAACAACGAGTACATGGAAATGACGCATGAGGGGCGCATGGAATGGATGCTGTTTTTCGCGCCGTTCTTTGACATAGTCGATGAGGCTGTAAGCTATGTGAATGGACAGTTCGAGAAGCTTGAAGAAATGAATGCGGTAATCGCGGGAGTTGAGCGCAGGACAAGGGTTGCATGGGCTTCGATTTCACAAGGCATTGTGCGTGCCTCAAGCCCGGATTCATATATTGGACATCAGATACATTCGGCAGGTGGTGAGTTGGTGTGGGATGTGGGTGGACAGCTCAGCCTTGAGGAGTTTTACGTCGCATTAGCCGATGCGGACATATTCATGCTGTTCTTTTCTAACAGGAACTCTGTCCCTGATTATGAGGCACTTCTGGAAATGGCGCCTATACTGGATGGTTTGCCGGTAATCGTAAATGAACAGGTCTGGCAGCCGCATGTGGGCTACTGGTACTTTACGGATCGGCAAGCCGAGCAGGTGGTAGATTTAGCCGCCATATTCCATCCGGATCTGTTCCCGGATCACGAACCTTTCCATTTTAACGCACTCGGCGAATAGAAGAATTTTACTCAACATACGGCAATCCGCAAGCGACTGCCTTAAAGGAGGGGCCTCAATAATGCAATCAGCCATTGAAGCAGCCAGAAGCGCCAAACGTAAGACACTGTTCATACTCCTGCTGCTGAGCGTAATTTTGGTCTTTTGCCTGAACATTGCCATAGGCTCGGTGAATGTGCCGTTTACGAGCGTTGTCAGGGCTTTACTGGGGCAGGAAATAGAAAACCCGATTTACGAATCAATAATCTTAAGAATCCGTCTGCCGCGCACGTTGGCGGTCGTGGCAGGCGGGGCATGTTTGGCGGTTTCGGGATTGATGCTTCAAATATTCTTCGGCAACCCGATCGTCGAGCCCTATGTGCTGGGCATTTCATCCGGCTCTATCATGTTCGTCAGTATTGTTTTGCTCGGGGGTGTCACATTCGGGTTTAACATATTGTCCCCGTTATTTATGTTTATCGGCTCTTTGATAGGGGCGCTGCTCGTTATGTGCGCGGTTGTTTTTGCCGCAGGGAAAGTAAAAAGCGTCGTGACGCTTCTTGTCATAGGTATAATGATCGGGTTTCTTGCCGGGTCGGTCAGGAGCATCTTGACAGCGTTCGCGGATCTCGAAACTGTCGGCAGGCTTACCCTTTGGACAATGGGCAGCTTTTCCGGATTTACATGGCAGCAAGTCAATATACTTTTGATTATAACAGTTGTTTTTACCACAGCGGCCGTTTTGATGTCCAAGCCGCTCAACGCGATGCTGCTGGGCGAAAAATACGCAGTCAGCATGGGCGTGGGGATTCGCGTATTCCGCATTGCCGTCATTGTCATAGCAAGCATACTGACGGCGGCTCTGACAGCGTTTGCCGGCCCTATTTCTTTTGTGGGCTTGGCAGTGCCGCATTTGATGCGGATGGGATTCAAAACGGCGGATAACCGTATCCTCCTCCCTGCAAGCATTCTTGGCGGAGCGCTTATGATGGGCGTTTGCGACCTTATTGCCAGAACCGTAATGGCGCCGAACGAGCTTGCGATAGGCGCCATTACATCGCTCGTCGGTGCGCCTTTGCTTATTTTTATGCTGCTGAGGAGGGATAACGCTTTATGACCGAGCCATTGATGCACACTGCAAATCTAAAAGTGGGTTACGGCAAAAAATGTGTAGTCGACGGGGTGGATATCGAAGCGCTTCGCGGGGGGATGATATGTCTCTTGGGGCCGAATGGTTCGGGGAAGTCAACTATTCTCAGAACATTATCCGGCATGTTGAATCCTGTGAAAGGCGCGGTATATATCGAGAGCATCAATGTACAACTACTGCCTAAATCAAGTCTGGCCAGACGGATGGCCGTTGTGCTGACAGAGAGGTTGCAGCACGGTCTTTTGACAGGATTTGAAATTGCCGCGATGGGCAGGCATCCGTACACGGGCTTTTTTGGCAGGCTTAAAAATCACGACCGTGAAATCGTTATGAACGCACTCCAAAGCGTCCGAGCGCATCATCTTGCCGATCGTTATTATAATGAACTCAGCGACGGCGAAAAGCAAAAGGTCATGATCGCCCGCGCTCTTGCGCAGGAGCCGGAGCTTATCGTGCTTGACGAACCGACAAGTCATCTGGATATCAGCCACCGTGCTGAGGTCATTGAGGTTTTAGCAAGATTATGCCGTGAGAAAGAGATTACGATAATCATGGCGCTGCATGATATCGACCTTGCGCTCAAAGGCTGCAAGACCGTGCTGATGATAAAGGACGGAAAAATCGTAGCTCATGGCCCGCCTGAACAGATTGTGCGGCAGGGCATCATTCAGGAGCTGTATGACATTTCCGGCGCCAGATATGACGATTTGCTTTGCAGCTTGGAGCTGGGCAGTTGCAGTCACGAAAGCACGTTGTTTGTCGTCGGGGGCGCGGGCAGCGGAATACCCGTATTCCGTGCGCTCAGGCGGGCAGGATTCGGTATGGATTGCGGGGTTTTGCATCAAAGCGATGTTGACGCACATGTGGCGCGCGCGCTGTGCAATCAAATTGTGACGGAGGATGATTTCCGGTCTATATCCGACGAAAATTATGATGCCGCGTGCAAGTTGATGCAAGACCATGATGTAATAATCGACACGGGATTCCCGCCCGGCGAAACGAACGCTAGGAATCTGGACTTGCTTCATCTGGCTTTGGAAAGGGGCAAGAGAGTCTTTACGCTGCGCCCTAAGGAGTGCATCTACTCCGCATCCGATAGGCAGCCTGCTTATTGCAGCACCGTGACGGAGCTTATCAAGGCTCTGGACGGATTATGACGGGAGTGGATTGAGGGTTACTGTACACAGGGTATCCGCAAAACACAGGTTGGTTACAGCCAATGCACGAGCACTGCTGTGAAAACCTGAATTACCGATAAAAACTTGTGTGCAGACTGTAACCATTGCGAGTTTTTCGGATACCCTGTGTACAGTAGCGATTAAAAGGATGGATCACACATGGAACAAAATAAAAAAAGCTATTGCTTCACCGCGATAGTCGGGCAGGAAGACATGAAAACCGCGCTTATACTAAACGTCGTCAACCCAAATCTGGGAGGTGTGCTGATACGCGGGGAAAAAGGCACCGCTAAATCCACGGCTGTTCGCGCCCTTGCGGAGCTTTTGCCTGAGAGGGCGCAGGTTTCGGATTGTAGGTTCGGCTGCGCTCCGGACGACAAGGCGCATATGTGCGGCGAATGCCTTGAAAGGCTCTCTAAAGGAGGTGAGCTTCCGTATTCGCTCACAAAAATGAAAGTCGTAGACCTGCCGGTGAGCGCGACGGAAGACAGGGTCATCGGTACGCTGGATATGGAACATGCCATAAAAACCGGCGAAAAAAAGTTCGAGACGGGGATACTCGCCGGTGCCAACAGGAACATCCTGTATGTGGACGAGGTGAATCTGCTCGACGACCATGTGGTAGATGTCCTGCTCGACTCAGCCGCAATGGGCGTCAATACAGTCGAGCGCGAGGGCGTTTCGTATACGCATCCCGCCGGCTTCATTTTAGTCGGGACGATGAACCCCGAGGAGGGTGATCTGCGTCCCCAGCTTATCGACCGTTTCGCGTTGTCGGTGACTGTGATTGGTGAGCGCGATGTGGATAAACGTATGCTCGTAATGGAAAACAGATTGAAATATGAAGACGAGCCGGAAAAATTCTTCGCCGAGTTTGAGCCGCTGCAACAGGCACTTAGGGACAGGATAAAAACTGCGGAAAATCTTCTGGATAAAGTTACATACTCAAATAAAATACTTGAAAAAATCGCAAAGATTTCTATAGCTTTGGATGTTGACGGCCACAGGGCGGACATTGTTATGCTCAAGACCGCGATGACACTTGCCGCATATAACGGCAGGGCTGAGGTTATCGAAGACGACGTTTTGGAGGCGGCAAAGCTCTCGCTTCCTCATAGGATGCGCAGGAATCCGTTTGAAGAAGCCGTGCTTGATTTATCACAGATAGAGGGCATATGAAGTGACAAGAACAGTATTTCCGTTCACAGCCGTGTTAGGGCAGGAAAAAATCAAAAATGCGCTGATATGGAATTTAATAAACCCGCGTATCGGCGGGGCGCTTATCAGCGGCGAGAAAGGCACGGCAAAATCGACGCTGGTACGCGGTGCGGCAGAGCTTACCGATGGCATGAGCATCACGGAACTGCCGTTAAATATCACGGAAGACCGGTTGGTTGGTTCTATCGACTTAAAACAAGCGTTGCAAAACGGGCGGCGTGAGCTTGAGCCGGGCATTTTAAAGGATGCCGATGGGAATATGCTCTATGTTGACGAGGTGAATCTGCTCAGTGACCATATCGTTAACGCACTTCTGGAAGTCGCGGCGAGCGGGGTCAATACAGTCGAACGCGAGGGGATATCTCACTGCCACCTCAGCCGGTTTATTCTTATAGGCAGCATGAATCAGGAAGAAGGGAAGCTTCGCCCGCAATTCTTAGACCGCTTCGGCTTGTACGTTGAGGTCGAGGGCGAGAAAGATTTGCAAATGCGTGTTGAGATAATGAAGCGCCGCATCGCGTTTGAGAATGAGCCTTTGCAATTTATCGAGGATTGTGCGGACGACATGCGTAATTTGGCCGCCGCAATCGCGTCGGCTAAGGGAAGGCTTGCGGATGTTGAAGTTACTGTCAATGCGCAAAGATTTGCGGCTACTCTTGCACAGGGCGTCAACAGCGCGGGGCATCGCGGCGAAATCGCGCTGATAGAAACGGCGAAAGCCATTGCCGCGCTGGACGGCAGACGGATGCTCAATGCGGACGATATAAAAAAAGCGGCGGAGTATGCTCTGCCTCACAGAGCACAAGAACCGCCTCGGGGTGAACCGGAGTTATTTGAAGAACCGCCTGATGATGATGTCGCAGATGATGATCCGCCTGATGAAGATACTGCGAACGAAGATTCGCCGGGCGATGAGCCTCCGCCGGAACAAGACCTTGACGAAAGCGATGACGCGGAATCTCCCGATCCCCCGGATAAACAAGACAAAGAGCATCAGCCGCCTAAGACAGATATGACGCCGCCTGAAATTGACGACATGGACAATGCCGATGATCAGGACAATTATGACGATGACATTCAGGAGGCGGGGGAGACGTTTATCATCCCTCGCTGGATTGACCCGCAGATTGCGCGGCAGATAAACGCAGGATCCGGCAGGCGCAATCTTGTGCGCAGCGGCAACAATCAGGGGCGGTACGTTAATCACCGCATGGCGGGAAACGAACGAGTGACGGATTTGGCGTTCGATGCGACAGTACGCGCCGCCGCGCCTTTTCAGAGCTTGCGCAGCAAAGCAGAGCGCGCAATAGCTATTGAGAGCGGCGACCTGCGCGTAAAGATACGGGAGAAACGGACAGGCGGCTGCATACTGTTTGTAGTGGACGCGAGCGCGTCTATGGGCGCGAATAAGCGCATGAAAGAGGTCAAGGCCGCAATTTTGTCCATGCTGAACGTGTCGTATCAAAAACGCGACAAGGTTGGGCTGATCGCATTTAGGAAAGACAGCGCCGAGTTGCTGCTTGGCATCACCGGATCTGTTGATTTGGCGCAGAAAAAACTTGCGCAGCTTCCTACAGGCGGCAAAACTCCATTGTCAAAGGGGCTTGATTTGGCATACGAAATTCTGATGGGTTTGAGGAGAAAAGACCCCGATGCAATCCCGACGCTTGTACTGGTTTCCGACGGCCGCGCCAGCGGCAAAAAGTCGCCCGGCAGCAATCCGTTCGGCGATGCGCTCAAATCAGCCGAGCGAATCGGCAATCAGGGTATAAATACGATCATTATCGATACGGAGAATGATTTTATAAAATTCCATCTTTGCCAAAAATTAAATGAGAAACTGCGCGGCACGCTTCTAACGATGGAGGACATGAGAGCCGATGGCATAATAGAAGCAATCGCAAGTTATAAATAAGAGATAACTATTCAGTTGGCATCCGAAAAACACAGGTTGGTTACAGCCAATGCACGAGTACTGCTGTGGAAATCTGTATACGGGTCCAAAACTTTTGTGCAGACTGTAACCATTGCGAGTTTTTCGGATATCAACTGAACAGTTACAATAAAAGGATAAATATGAGGTATAAAATGAAATGAGGGAAGATAGCATGTTATTGACGACACTGTGTACCGGCGAGGAGGTACACCGGTACAAAAAATCCATCGTCGTGTTCTTTAACGGTAAAAGAAAGACGCTTGCCACATCGCCGCACAATGGGGGATACCGCGAGAGCCTGACTGCGGTGTTCAATAACGACGCGACGCGCGGGGCGGGTATGGCGACGCAGTTGATGGCTCCGACTTATGCGGAGCATATGGTGCTGCTTAGCGAAAAGTTGGGGCTGGATCCCGATACTACAGCAGGCATTTCTACTGCGGCAAATATGGAAAATGTTTCAATCAAGAGCGAAAGCTACAAGGATATCACTGTGACTGCGATCGTCACCGGCGGCGTTGAGACAAATGGCGGTAGGGCCGGCGATCCGGCGTCGCATGATGAGCTTGAAAAGAAATCCATTGAGCGCCCCCCGCACGGGACTATCAATATCATGCTTCATATAAATGTCGATTTATCGCAGGGTGCATTGGCAAGGGCGTTGGTTATGTGTACCGAGGCTAAAACAGTGGCGCTATTGGAACTGCAAGCGCCGAGCAAATATTCTATGGGGCTTGCCACAGGTTCCGGCACTGATGGGACTATCATTGTCGCAAATGCTGATTCAAAAATCCATCTCACCAATGCGGGAAATCACGTCAAGCTCGGAGAGCTTATTGGCAGGGTCGTCAAGAGCGCCGTTACGGAGGCGTTGTATTTACAAAACAACTTATCACCGAGCAGTCAGCACAATGTCCTAAAGCGCGTCGATCGGTTCGGCATCACAGACGACCTGCTTTGGGAAAAATATCGAGATTCCCCAAACGACGGGCTAAATCGGGCGAGGTTTTCGGATCGTATCGAGACTCTGCTGCAGCAGGATAGTCTTGTCACATACACGTCGTTGTACGCTCACTTACTCGATCAAATGATGTGGGGTTTGTTGTCGCCGGTTGAGGCGGCAGGCGCGGCGAGTGTTTTGCTGCGCGAAATGGATATGCCGCACGTTGCTGACAAACAAGTCCCGGAGGATGTGATGGGCTGCTTGCATCTTTTGCTTGACGCTCTGATATGCGGGCTATTGTCCCTTCTAGGTGTAGCACAGGCGAAAGAAGCAAGAAATGAGGAGGGTAAAACGGGTGATAAAATATAAAGATGTAAATAAATCTTATGGTAATATAACCGCCGTGCGCGATTTGAACATGGAAATCCAAAAGGGTGAGTTTTTCGGATTGCTCGGTCCGAACGGCGCGGGAAAGACCACCATCATGCGCATGACCGCGGCGATTACGCCGCCGACATCCGGCTCAATCGAAATCGACGGGCAGAAAATCCACAGGGATTCTACGCAGATAAAACAGAAATTCGGTATCGTCCCTCAATACAGCAATCTGGAAAGTGATTTGACTGCTTATGAAAACTTGGAATTTCACGGAAGGCTGTATGGTCTGCCCAAGAAGCTCAGACGCAAGCGCATTGACGAGCTTCTTGAGTTTGCCGGCCTGATGGATAGAAAAAAAGATTTCGCGAGAACTTTTTCAGGAGGTATGCAGCGGAAGCTGATGATAGCTAAAACGCTGATGCATGACCCGGAGATTATGCTCCTTGACGAACCCACCGTTGGACTTGACGCGGCGACGCGCCGCAAAATCTGGGATTTCCTCCGTCAGCTAAAGGATAAAGGCATCGCTATATTCATGACGACGCATTATTTGGAGGAGGCGCAAGCTCTATGCGAGAGGATCGGTCTTATCGACGAGGGCAGGCTTATCGAACTGGATGCTCCGGAGCGGATTATTGAAGGAGTCGGAAAGTTTGTCCTAGACTGTTACCAAAACGGAAAAATGACGCAAAAATTCTTTGACGACAGAAAAGCCGCTATCGCTGCGGCAGATCAGATTGAGGGCGGCTTCAAAGTGCGTGAGGCAAATCTTGAAGACGCATTTATCAAGCTGACAAACAAAGATCTGGGGGTGCAAAATGAGATTTAGTTCTATAATCTGGAGAGAGTGGATAATTCTAAAGAACAAATTCATCAGCACGACATTGGGCGCCATTGTCGGTCCCTTGCTGTTTCTCGTCGCTTTTGGCTGGGGGCTCGGGAATGCCGTTGAAATGGGCGGGGGGAGTTATATCGACTTTGTCATCCCGGGGCTCATCGCTATGATTACGATGACGACCAGTTTTAGCGTCGTCGCCAATGATATCAACATATCGCGGGTATATGCAAAAACATTTGAGGCAGTCATGATAGCACCAATACGAACGGCGGTATTTGTGACGGCGAGAATAACCGCAAGCGCTCTGCGCGGGTTGTACGGTGCGGTCTTGATCCTGATCGCGGCGTTTTTATTTAGAGCCGAATTGCATGTTGATTGGTATTTTATCCTGATTTTGATACTCAACTGTTTTGTCTTTTCGACTATCGGGATTATTGCCGGAATAATCGTTGATTCACACGCCGACATGGCTAAAATAACCAGCTTCATAATTACTCCGATGTCATTTCTATCCGGCACATTCTTCCCGCTCGACAGGTTTCCGGATTTTTTGCGTATCATATTTGAGTTCTTGCCGCTGACTCAGACGATAATCGGTCTGCGCACAGGAGCATCTGCCGCCGGTAGCTGGATAGCGCCGGCCGCCCTATTCGGATATCTTGTCGTGCTGCTGCCGATTTCAATAAAGCTCTGTAAACGCGCAGAGTAGGCGATATTTGATAGCCGAGGAAGTGTGTGTTTATTTAGGCAATTGTGAAAGTCAGGCCAGCCTTGCCCCCTTCGCGCACGAAGGGGGTGGCCCCGCAGGGCCGGGGGCTGACCTTAGGGATCGGCTTGCAGAGAACAACCCCCGCCGTCTGCGGACGGCACCCCCTTCGTGCGCGAAGGGGGCAAAGTGGAGGAAAAACAGTAGAATCGAAGCTCGAAACCCGCTATTTTTCTAGCTTTTTTT
>Ga0099364_10014211_pt1 | contig 10615 bp, 3 predicted proteins | sample TergutTh196P3_FD_73070 | JGI IMG/M metagenome (GOLD analysis project Ga0099364, IMG submission 73070) | Microcerotermes parvus P3 segment gut microbial communities from Pointe-Noire, Republic of the Congo - Th196 P3 | ecosystem: Host-associated > Arthropoda: Insects > Digestive system > Gut ...
GTTGCCAATTTCTCTAACTCGCGATACACAATCGATAACAAGTTTTCAGCCAATTCAGGATCGGTATCGAACATAATCAAAGTCGTAAAATTGCCTATCGGATAACGCTCAAGAGTGATTCGAACACCAACACCGTAAGTTCCGCCTTCTTTTTCACGAATTTCTTCCGTAAAAATCAAGTCTAAAATTTGATTAAGCATTTGGAATCGCAAAACATTTTCGGGTGTATAATCTGCATCTCCGGTGTAAGCTTTGACTATAGACGTTTTCACCGTTTGCATTTCACGATTGAAATGTGCTTGGCGTATTCCGATAAGCGGACGAACATTATTGTCTTTATGAGACTCTTTTCGATTCAAATTCGGCAACGAGGCGATGTATTGTTCCATCAACGGAATAAACGTTTCTTCTTCGATATTTCCAACGAAAGTGAACGTAAAATCGCTCATATCTTTGAAACGATCGTTGTACAATTCGATGGCTTTTTTGTAATCGATTTTTTCCATATCTTCGGGCTTGAAAACCCAAGGAATTGCACGAGGTTGATCGCCGTACAATCTGGTGTACAGCGTATCTTGAAACGCAACCATCGGATTGAGTGCCAAGTTTTGCAATAATGCTTGCTGCTGGGCGAACCAAGCATCAAACGCTTCTTGATCGAAACGCGGAGCGGTAGCGTACAAATAAATCAACTGCATGATGGTTTCCAAATCTCTCGGAGAGCCATTTCCTCTGATACTTTCATAGTCGTCGGAAACAGAAGCTCCTACGCTAACCTGTTTGCCGGCAAGGGCTTTGGCTAAATTCGTGCGACTGAAATTTCCAACGCCTCCAATGGTTGCAATGTCGTCCAACACTCTGAATGTCGCCACATCACTGTCGTTGAACAACGAATTTCCGCCGAGCGATGTTCCGACAAAACGAATTTCGTCGCTTTTGAAATCGGTTGGTTTAACCATCACTTTGATGCCGTTCGACAAGGTGAATTCTTTTGCTTCGAACAAATCTACATTTCTCGTGCTTGTAACTCTTCCGGGAGTAGGCATTTGGGTTATCAACGGCTCATCAAGAGCATCGTCTTCGTAAGGTTCTTGTGGGGTTTCCATCGCTGTGGTAAAAATACTCAACAATTCCTCACGAGTGGGATAAACAAGCCCTTCTTTTTCGGTTGCCAAACCAAAAATCGCAACATTTTCGTCTGAAACAAGTTGTTGAACTAACATATTGAGTTGTGGCAACAAATGCTCTGTCGGCAACATGGCTGAAATTTGCGAAATCATTTGGAATTCGTATTCAATTCCCGGAATCGGTTCATCATCTAAGAAATTGTTAGAATATTGGCGAGCAAACAGAACGTTTCTTGTGGTTTCACGTTCGTTGAATCGTCGTTCGAGATTGCTCAAATGTGCTGCTTTCGCACGTTCGAGTTCGCCGTATGTAAATCCGTGTTGATCCAAACGAGCCACTTCGTTCATCGCTGCTCTAAACGCTTCTGCCATGCCGCCTTCTCGGCTCACGGCGTACACAGAAAAGGCATTCATCGATTTAGAGATGCCCATCATATAACCGCCTACGGTCGACTGTGCGACGAGGAATGGTGCGTTGGCTTTTTGCGTAATTTCGGTCAAACGCGTGTTCAACATAGACGTAACGAGTCCTAAAAAATAGTCCGTTAGCAAACCTTGTTGCGACAATTTCATTTCTTTCGGAAGTGGATCGAATTTGAAACTAACCACAATTTGCGTGTTAGGCATTTCCGGATCTGTTCCGATAGCAATGAGTGGTTCTTCGTTAGGTTCAACCGGAATCACAACGATTGGCGAAGGCGTTGCAGGTGTTTCAATTTGACTGAAAAGTTCTTTAATTTTATTTTCTACATAATCCACATCAATATCACCAACAACAATGATAGCTTGGTGATCCGGACGATACCATTTTTCGTAATAATCCCGTAATTCTTGTGGTGTAAAATTATTAATGACATCAATCGTTCCAATCGGCAAACGTTGTCCGTAAAGGTTATTCGGAAACATTTCCGGCAGAATTTTTTCATAAATCCGCATCACAGCACCTTGTCCGGTACGCCATTCTTCACGAATGACACCACGCTCTTCTTCAATATCTTTATCGGTCAACGCCAAGCCATCTGCCCAATCCCAAAGGATCATGAGCACAGAGTCGATAACGCCTGTTCCGCGTGAAACCGGAACAGCGGAAACGTTGTAAACGGTTTCTTCAATGGACGTGTAAGCATTCAGATTATAACCGAATCTCACGCCAATACCTTCTAAAAATGTGAATAAGGTTTTGTCCGGAAAATGTCTCGTTCCGTTGAACGCCATGTGCTCTAAAAAGTGAGCCAATCCGCGTTGATTTTCTTCTTCTTGAATGGATCCGACGCGTTGTGAGATAAAAAACTCGGCTTGACCGCGTGGTTCTACATTGTGACGAATGTAATAGGTTAGTCCGTTCGGTAAAGTTCCTTTGCGAACTTTGGGATCAATGGGCAACGGACCCATTTGAGCCATCGCCGGAATTGTTAGTAGGGCTACTAACAAGGATAATAAGAATTTTTTCATGTTATTTTTTTTTGTTTGTTTATATTAGTCGCTCAAAAGCATAAAAATGTCACATAATGTTTTGCAAAGATACGAAAATTTTTTGAACCTTGCAAGGATTCAATGAAGTTAATTGAAAATTATGGGGATTGATTTTTTACTTAAAAGTCGTTTCCGAAAGACCTTTACCGGAAAGTTTTAAGGCATCAAAATAGGGTGGCACAGATTTTCCTGAAAGCTTGTCTACGTAGAGTTTGGCGAGATATTGACAAAGCATAAAGCCGTGTCCTCGCATGCCGACAAACAAGCCGAGTTCCGGGTCAACAATATATCTCGGTTCTACATAATAGCCCGACCAAACCGCCTGAAAGCCTACACTCGACAAGTCCGGAATCCAATCGCAAAAAATTTCCGACACGATTTCCAAAAATTCTTGATTCGAAATTTTCAAACTTTTATCGGTTTCTTTTGCATCAATGAGTGGCGATGCACAGCCAATGATTTGGCCTGTTTCAGCGATTTGCTGACCATAAACGGCAGAGAAATTTTTGTATGTTCTGCGATCGATAAGCATATCTAACGCCCGTCCGTTTGGCCCGATTAAAGGAAGTCTTCTGGTGATGAAAGCCTGATGTTTCACGGGATATAACCCGGTCGGATAACCTAATTTTTGTGCAAATTTATCGGCGTCTGCCCCTAAAGCATTGATAAAAATATCGGCATGATATTCTTCGTAATCCGCTTTATTTCTACGAATCAGCACACGATAACTCTTGCCGATTTGCTGTACATCGATCACTTCGCAATTCTCCAAAACCAAGCCTTGATGTTCCGTTCCGATTTTTCGCAACGTGTCGATTACCTTGCCCGGCGAGGCTTGCCAACAATTTTTGGTGATCAATGCCGCTTGATAGGTTTTCAAATTCGGATTAAAATATGAGGAAATTTTTTTCCGGAAATCTTTTGGAGCAATCATTTCCGCATCGGAGTAGGAACGCGACGAGTCAAGTAAATTGTAAGATGCTTCATCGTGAGCAAATCCGACGTAATTAATCGGTTCAAAATCGATGTTATGTTTGGTTTGAAGTTGTTTGAAAATTTCGAGATTATGTGCTGCAATGTCTGCCAATTCAGGCAATCCGAAAGCGGGACGTCCTCCTGCAATGTTTCGCCACGAGCCACCTCTTTCGTTGTTTGCCATAACAGGTTTCAATCCTGCTTCCGCAAAATATCGGAACAGCGAACTTCCTGCAATGCCACCACCGGCAATGAATACAGAAGTTTGGATTACTTTTGGTTTGATGGGTAATTGTATGTTTTCAGCAACATTTTTCGGATATAAATCTCCCATCGAAACTTGATTCGACATAGGTCCACGTGGTGTTGCATCGCCAATTAAGTCAATACCATGACTTCTCAAAGCCTGCTTCAATCGCGGAATACAGCGTTTTCCTCGACAAGGTCCCATGCCTACTCGCGTGTTGTGTTTGATCTCATCAACGGAAATAAAATTTCGATTTCCGATCATCTCTAAAATCGGAGACAGTTCCACATCATCGCAATGACAAATAAACGTTTTGGTGTCAATCGTATCGCTGAACGGCTTAAACTGCAAGGGTTTCGGATAATTCTCTTTCACAATAAATCCGCGAACATCGGTTAATTTTTCCCCTTGAACGGTCAGTGATTTTATGCGTGCAACGTTGGTTTTATTAGGTTTTTCGAGAATCTGTTCAATGATTCCTTCGCCCAATTTTTGACCTTGATTGTTTACCAAAAAAACTTCAGCACCTTCTGAAACCGCATATTCTATTGGTAAAAACAAGAGGTTACGTTTCAAATTAAAACCAAAAATCGCCAATCCCGGACATTGATATATGCAATCCATACAGCCGATACATTTGTCGAAATCAATTCTCGGAACCGCTGTAGTGCTTGATTTTGTAATGGCTCCGCATTTGCACGAAAACGCACAAGGATTGCAAGCAAACCCATACAAACAATCGAAAATCACAAAGCCTTTGTTTTGCATCCGTTCTGCAGTAGGCATTTGCGGAGATTCCAAAACGCGTGTCGGGTGTTGTTGCGAATCAATATATTCTTTCGAAATGGCTAAATACTCGTCATAATTGATGCGTTTATTCATCATTTGCAAAACGTCCAAAGCGGCTTGTTTTCCTCGCAATACAGCCGACGTGCCTTCCCCGATTCGAATAGCATCACCAACCCCGAAACAGTTTCGTCCAAACACATCAAAACCTTTGATAAGCAATGGATCATCGGACATCAAACCCGTGCAAATGTTGATCGCATCAATACCTTCAATTATTTTCTCTGTTCCCGCAATGGCTTGAAAATTCTCACATTCGGCAACAACCGCACCGATAATTCCCGTGTGGTTTTCATTCGGAATTGCTTTTAACAAAATATGTGATGTGAAAATCGGAATACCTAAGCGTCTCACACGATTGGCTTGCACCGGAAAACCACCTTCTTGGGTTTGTGCCTCGATAATCGCAACCACATTCGCACCCGCTTGCATCGCCTGATACGACGTGAGATAGCCGATATTTCCTGCCCCGACAGTCAAGATGTTTTTTCCCAACAAGGTGAATTCGTTGTTCATCATTTTTTGCACCACAGCCGCCGTGTAAACGCCCGGTAAATCGTCGTTTTCGAATGCCGGCATAAAAGGCACTGCACCCGTTGCCACCACCAAAAAATCGGCATCCACATAAAACACTTTTTGTGTTACCGTATCCTTTACCGCCAAACGTTTTCCTTCCAACAAATCCCAAACGGTGGAATTTAATAAAATCCCGTCAAGGCTTTCTCCGGCAAGGGTTTTAGCAATATCAAAACCACGCATACCGCCAAATTTTTTCTCTTTTTCGAAAAAGAAAAATTGATGAGTTTGCATCAAAAATTGTCCGCCGATTTTATCATTTGCATCAATAACCAAATTGTGAACGCCGTGTTTGTTCAACTCCTCACGAACCGCCAATCCTGCGGGTCCGGCACCAACAATGGCTACGGAAGTTTTGAAAATTTTGCTCGGTTCTTCGGGTTGTAAACGTGTTCCGGCAGGATAAAAATCCGCAGGAATTTCATAAATTTCTTTCACATGGTCAACTTTTGTGATACAAATTCTCCGAATTTCGCCATCGACAAGCATTTCACAAGCACCACATTTTCCGATGCCGCATTCCAAGCTGCGTTCACGATTTTGGATACTATGACTGTGCACGGGAAATCCCGCTTGATGAAGAGCTGCAGCAATTGAGAAACCTCGCTGTCCGGAGATTTTTTGACCATCAAATAAAAATTCCACAACATCGTTTTGAGGAATATCTAAAATGGGGTGTTGAGTTATTTTGAACATGAAATTTTTTTTGCAAAGATACGAAAAAAAAATCGAAATGCGATGCATTTCGATTTTTTTAATTTACTATTTACAAATTTACAATTTTTTTTGGCAATATCAGATATTTTTCGTACATTTGCAAAAACTAAACCAAATTACCATGAAAAAAATCCTAACCACCATCGGCATGATGTGCTTTTGCGTCATGCTGAATGCACAAACCCAAGACACCTTGACCATTCATTTGTGGCCCAATGGTGCACCTAACCCAAACGGACTGTCGGGTCCGGAAATCGATGAGGGCAGAGGCAGAATTAGTAATATCAGCGATCCTACGATAACGGTGTATCGCCCAAGAAATCCCAACGGCATGGCTATAATGGCTATTCCCGGCGGGGCGTTCGTACGTTTGGCGATGAACCATGAAGGACACGATATGTCGGCATGGCTCAACACCATGGGTATTACGCTCGTTGTGTTGAAACACAGAATGCCTAACGGACATCCGGATGTGCCGTTGTCGGATGCCGAACAAGCCATGCGTATCATCAGAGAGAATGCCCAAGAATGGGGATTGGACGCTAAAAAAATCGGCGTTATGGGTGCTTCTGCCGGAGGACATTTGGCAGCAACATTGTCTACGATATATTCCGAACCTCTCACGCGTCCGGATTTTCAAATTATCTTGTATCCGGCTATCAACATGATGAACGGTTCGAGAGCTTATTTCGGAGAAAATCCGTCTGAAGAATTGAAACGAAAATACTCGCCTAATTTCAATGTAACTGAGCATACACCGCCTGCGTTTATCACGGTTGCGTCCGATGATAGACTCCTTCCAAACAGCATTCTTTATTATCAGGCATTGCATGAAAAAAGGGTTTCTGTGGGAATGTTTATCTATCCTTCGGGAGGACACGGTTGGGGATTTATGGATAGTTTCCCTTTCAAACGTGAGTGGACAGGCGAATTGGAAACATGGTTGAGAACGCTATAATTTAATAACCATACAAATCAAATCATCATGAAAACAAAACAATTTTTCAGTGCAATTCTCGCCCTGTTGCTAACCGTTAGTGTATACGGACAAAATTTCCGTATCACGTTTAATACCGATGGTGGTAGTTCTGTTGCCTCGCAAACGGTGAAAGCCGGCGATCCGATCCAAGTTCCGGCACGTCCGACCAAAGCCGGCGTCGTGTTTGTAGGTTGGTACAAAGATCAAACGAAAACCGTTCATATCTGGGATTTTTTGAATGATAAAGTTACAGAACCGACAACACTTTATGCAAAATTTATCAAAGTCGATGAAAAAAATCGGTTGTTAAATGCTTATGCCTCGCCGGAGGAATTGAAAAATCCATACGTTGCAGCGACTTTGCAAACGTTGGGCGTATTGTCGGCAGACCAACGTACGTTGACTTTGCCCGAAGGTACGACCGTGTATATTGCCCCCGGCGTGTATTGGACGGATTTGACCTACCAAAAAGGTTTTCCGTTTGACAACAGCGGGTTTGTGATTGATCGTCCGAATATCGGTCTCAGTCTTTTGGGTGCCAATATCTCGTTTGTCGGACTTACCGAAAATCCCAGAGATGTGCATATTTGCGGCAATCGTGGTGAAGGTGGTGCACGAGGTTTGGGTGCAAACGGAAGTTGGTATTCGCTTGCGATTTCAACAGGTTTTCACGCAAGACATATCACCATAGCGAATTATGCACAAGAGGATTTGGTGTTTGCTCGCGATCCGTCACAAAATATGCCCAAACGTATCAATTCCAAAAATCATGCGGAAGTTTTGCGGAGAGTTGATGGTCAAAATATCGATAGAATACATTTCGAAAACGTCCGATTTGTAGGGCTTCTGAATATGATGATCGGTCTTGCACCTCAACGTGCCTATTTCAAAGATTGCTTTATTCAATGTACGGATGATGCTATCATGGACGGTATGATTAATGTGTGGGAAAACTGTACGTTTCATTTGTTGGGTAATCATCCGTCGGCGGGAGGTAGCGGTTCGGGCGGTATCAATGTTTTGCTTGGCTGTAAAGTCATCGGTATGCCGCAAATGACGCATACTACGCTTTCTTTTTCCAAAGTGTCGCGAGGTTCGGGGGCTACAGCCTCGTCGATTTATGCGATTGTCAATACGGAATTTCTTGGACGAATCCAATCTGTTGAGTGGGAAAATTCCGTGAGAGAGGATGTTCGCCATTTGGTTTACAACAATACGATCGGTGAAAACAAACGACCACTCGTGATTAGCCCGTCTCAACCGCAAACGTCCGTTACGCTTACCAAAAACAGCACATTAAACGCATTTCAAGTTAACGATGAATACAATGTTTACAACTTGTTGAAAGGCACAGACGGTTGGAATCCCACCAATCAAGACTTGTCAAAATGGGCACCTTATATGGATCTTCCGTTTCGCTTTTTGCTTGGTGTTGCAACCAAAGAAATTTCTCCTGCCGATGCCAATACCGGTTTGTTTTCAAGTGCAAGTCCGGGGCGACCATTGTTGCATTCCGATCAAACCGGAGAACATAATACCGTGATACTAACACCTGCTCCGACTCCTGCAACCTCTGTGGATATAGGTCAAACCGTTTGGACGTATGACAGAGATTTATTGAATGGCGATATCCATCCGACAACAGGCGTTATTACGCTCACGGCAAAACCCAATAACACAGGTGTTATCACCCAAACCGTTGTCAATGCGACCATTCCGGGAGGTTTAACCGCCGGAGCAACGATAGATATTCGTCCGGTGCCTGTTGTTGCACCTATACTTACAGCACCTTCGATGGCTATCAGCGAAAATTTTGCAACACTTAGTTATACCCTTGACAAACCGGAATACCGAGATGTTTCGACCATCGAGTGGTATCGCGAAACAAGTGCGACAAGTACAAACGGCATTCATATCGGCACCATGAAAAACGATGATGATGCTTTGTTTATAGACGATCCGTTTACCAAATATCCTTTCAATAAATATGATGTCGGATATTTTTTACGTGCGGTGATTACTCCAAAATATGAGTTCAGTCCAAAAGCATCGCCCGTTACGGTTCGCACGCCACGAGCCATTACGGCTACAGATGTAACGGAAACCTCCTTGTTTACCGACTTCCGAAATTTGCATATCGCAACCGAAAGTCATTTGACCACAACAGGCAGATGGTTTTTTGATCGGACGATAGACTCTATCACGCAAGATCCTTGGGATTGGGGCATCGGATCCAACGGAACAGATCGCATTTGGGGATTGATGAATAATCACGATAGAATCGGCGGTACTCGCTTGGTATTTGGGCAATCCGGACAGTTCGGAGATATGTCGTTAGTACTGAATTTTTCCGCAAGTAAGGTCGAAGGTCAAGGTTTTGGCGGTAATGGTTGTTTGTTGGATATTTACATCAAATATGATCCGATTACTCGCACGGGATACGGCTTGCGTGTGGAACGTACGCCGGCAAGTTCCAATGCTACGACATGGTCTTTATATCAATTTGATGAAACCACTCAAACGCCTTTAACAACCGGCATTTTGAGTGCAGTATTTTTGGCACAAAATACGCTTACGCTTTCGGCAACAGGAAATACTTTGCGTGTGATTGCTTCGACAAAATCCGAAAAAACACCGTTACACATCGAACAGGATTTACCCAACACGGTAGATATTTCGTGGACGGATCCGTCCGGAAATTTGGCACGAAACCTGTTTGGCGGTTTCGGTTTCCGAATTGTCAACTCCAGCAGAGCCTCTTACGTCTATGGAGCTGCCACCAACAACTGTGTGATGTTGCACAATGTACGAGTGAATGCTAATACACGATTTATAGATTAAAAATCAACCTCAAAAACCCCAATAATCATGTCTCAAACGAAACCCCTATTTAGTTTTCTTTTGGCAACAATTCTTGGTGTAAGCACGATTGCTCAAACCAATTCCGGCTTGCTGTTTTACCTTTCAGGTAACAGTTTGGAAGCCGATGTTTCGGCGGGTAAAGCACATCCTAATTATGTGCGAAATGTCAGTATTATCCCCGACGGTGCTCACGGCAATGCTTTTCGGTGTGCTGAAGGTCAATTGTTGAGTTATTGGGCTCATAGCAACATGTACGCTCAACGCGGAACCCTCTCATTTTACTGGCGTGCGGGTATTGACCCCTTTACCGAAACAGAGTTTCCGATTTTCCGAGTCGGTTATTCCGATCATTCGAGTTGGGATATGGTTTGGTTGCGGATCGACTACAATGGTGCGGGTTTTGACGCTTTTGTTACAGATGCGAATTTGGCTCGAATTCGTGTTTCTCACACGATGGAACTTCCCGATGCTATGAATTGGACGCATTTTGCGTTGACTTGGGACGAAACTCAAGGCATTCGTTTTTATGTCAACGGCAAATTGGTCGGACGTCGTGATACGGTCATAGTTTTGGACGCATCTTTGGATCAATTCGGAGCTCATTCTCGCATCATCAGTCCGTATCAAGTGCAGTCTGCTTACAATTTTCGCAGAGGTGGCGATATTGATGAGATTCGGGTTTATGACCGTGCTTTGGACGATGCCGAAATACTGCGAGTTTCCCAAGGTGAAGACTATCGCCCTGCTCCATTTTCACGCTCAATGTCGGACAAACGTTGGAAAGACGAATGGTTTTATCGCTACGGTTGGGCG
>Ga0099364_10014212_pt1 | contig 10615 bp, 7 predicted proteins | sample TergutTh196P3_FD_73070 | JGI IMG/M metagenome (GOLD analysis project Ga0099364, IMG submission 73070) | Microcerotermes parvus P3 segment gut microbial communities from Pointe-Noire, Republic of the Congo - Th196 P3 | ecosystem: Host-associated > Arthropoda: Insects > Digestive system > Gut ...
ACGGTGGTAAAGAATATGATGAACGCTTTAGCCCTCAAGCCTATACCAAGCCAGAGGATGGTGAACGGAATCCAGGCAACAGGCGGAATCGGCCGCAATACTTCAAAGACGGGGCGGATAAACTTGTCAATTCCCTTGTACCATCCCATTAACAACCCAAGCGGAATACCGATCGCCACCGCTAATCCAAAACCGGACAGAGCGACCTGTAAGCTGGTTACGACATTGACGCCTAAGGTGGAGCCGTCGGGCCTGGGATTTGTAAGTTTGTCGAAAAAAAGTTGAACGATTTTAATCGGCGTTGATAAATATCTGTCGGAAATCAGTCCGCTGGTGCAAAGAATTTGCCAAATCAAAAAGAAGGTTAGTAAGCTGATGATTGAGATTAACGTATATCTGAAATCCCCTCGCTTGATCCGGTCAGACGAAAAAAATTTTGTAGCGGCGTTGGACATCTGAAATGCCTCCTACTGACGTTAACATATGATGATCCTAAAGGGGCGCGAAAAAAGCGCGCCCCTTGTAAAAATTAATTACCGGCTTTTCTGTCTCTCGTAAACCTCTTGAATGTACTCGCCCTGGAAAAATCCGGAGAGTAATTTTTCGAGAGCTTCGGGTTCATAAGCGCCCTGGTCGACAAAGAAGTTGAGAGGATTGTAGATAAATTCCTCCTGTTTTGACATTCTTCCGCCCTGAACTCTTTCATTGAAGAAGTTATAGTTGTCCTCAAGGGAATAGAACTTGTTGTATCGCATCAGCGTCAACGTCTCTTCGTAGTTTGAAATGATGCCTTCGTACTCTGAGTGCTCCACGAACAGTTCTGTAGCTTCTTCAAGATTGTCGATGATCCATTGCGTGGCCATTTGATAGACTTCAAGCCATTTAATGACGGCTTCTCTTTTCGGGCCCGCGAGAGAACGCGGATTCGCAACTATATTCGAAACCGAGCCGATGTCGATTTCCAGCCCGCCGGTAACGACGATGTAGTCATTTTTATCTTCGGTGAAGATAAGGTTGCCCCAAACGCTGGCCACATCTCCATGACCCGCCCTAAACGCCGTGTTTGCGCTGGTAACGTCCATTGCGACAAAATTGATATCGTCAACGGTCAATCCAAATTGCTCAAGTGTTTTGGCCAGAACATAATGAGCCGTCGTTCCTCTGGGCAGCATAACCTCAGCGCCCCTCCAGGCATCCGCCGTTCCGTATACATCGGGGAAATTAGGCAAATGTCCTTTGCCAGCCTCGGCGATTTTGGAACCCGGTCTGGCAAATGAGCGATGCGTTCCTGAGTCGTCCGTCGACACGCCCAATACAATCGCGTCGTATCCGATTACGCCGGATAGCACGCCCCCTATACCCGTCGCGCCGCAGTCCCATGCGTCAGCAGCCATGGCCTCGGACATGGCTGGGCCGTTGGGAAACATATGCCATTCCAGTTCGATGCCTACCGCGTCCAGCCAGCCTTTTTTCTCCGCAACATACGTAGGCAGCGCGTGCGGACCTGCAACCAGATGTCCTACGTTAAGCTTGACCCGCTCCGTAAGCGGTTCGACATTCCACGGAGGCCCCTCCGCGGCGTAAGCCGAAAGCGCGGCGACTCCCAGGCACAGCGAAACAACAAGAACTACTGCAAAAGCCTTTTTCATTTTCCTTTTCCTCCTCACTGGTTTTTTTGTTACTGGCGCTAAATTACGTTAAATTGCTTAAACGCTTCTAAGAGCGTTAAAACATTTTCGAATGGAACGTCGCTTGTGAGCGCAATGCCGGGAGACAGGATGTAACCGCGGTGTTTCCCAAGAATGGAAATCACGCGCCTGACTTCCTCGAAAATTTCGTCGCGCGAACCGAAAGGCACGACTTGCTGTGTGCTCAGGCCGCCGTAGAACGCAACCTTGTCTCCGAATTTTTCCGACAACTCTTCAATCGGCATCGCCTCGGGCTGGCAATCGTTCAACACGTCAAGTCCCATTTCAATCAAGTCGGGAATGATGGGCCGGATATCGCCGCAGGAATGATGAACGATCGGCAGCCCGGCTTCCTTGTAGACCTGCCAAATGCGCGTCAGCCTCGGCTTGATTAATTCGCGCCACAATTCGGGCGACATAAGCATACCTTTCTGGCCGCCGTAGTCGTCGCCCGTCCTTGCGCAGCCCACTCCGGCGCTGACAAAGTTTTTCGCAAACCGCACTTGATAGTCGGTGATTTTATCCAGCAGTTCCTCCGCCATTTCGCGGTTCGCTAAAAGATCGACCATTGCGTTTTCCATGCCGCGCAGCGTCCAATAGCGTTCGAAAATCAGGACATGGTGAAACGCGCTGACCATGTGCGTTTCTCCGAATTTCGCAACGGCTTCGAGCGCAAAATCCATCATGCCGTCCCTATTTGGATCGGGGAATTGATAATTCGGGATATCGTCTTCGTTTTCAAGCGGGAAATGACAGAAACAAAGACCTTCCTGGCTCATGTCATAACCGACTCCCCAATCGTCATATATGACTTTTTCTCCGGTAAGAGCGCGTCTTCTTAGTTTGCCCAGCGCATCGTTGGGATACGCGTAAACGAAATGAGAATCTGTGAACTCCATCAAATTGTCTTCGCCCGCGACAGGCACGCCTAGGTAACCCGCCACCCGATCCAGCAGCGTCGGTGAAAAAATCAGCTGCGTGGGGAAACGAGTTTCACAACGATGATGGATTGCGTCTAAAATTCGCTGTTTTCGAATGCCGACGGACATAGTTCACCTGCTCTCAAAAAGTATGCGGTTCATACCGTCAAAGGTCTCCAGCATGTTGTCAATAGTCAGTTTGACCGCGCCGAACAGAAATTGATTGACTGACTGTGAAGAGCCTCTGATATCAACGCTTTCGAAAACAAGTTTCGGAACGAGTTCTCTCGCTGTTTTCCGCGCGACTTCAATAAAACTATCGGAAGCTTTCGCCAGATAGCCGTCGATGACGATGGTATCAGGGTTATACATGTTGATAATATTTGCCAGCGCAAATCCAAGATATTCGGCCGATTCCTCGACGAGTTGCAGCGGATATTTCTCCCCGGCGAGTATTGCGTTTCTGATATCATCGAATGAAGACCCGGCTCCCTTTGAATCTGCGGTGTTGGAAGCGGCCCATTTTTCAAGCTTTGCCTCGATCTCAACCATCGAGCAATAATGTTCAAGGCAGCCCCGATTGCCGCAGATACATTTTTTCCCGTTAAAATTGATGGACATATGGCCAATCTCGCCGGCAATCCCCAACGCTCCATAATAGGTCTTACCATCGATTATGACGCCCATGCCGACGCCATACCCAGCGTTAATGTAGAGCAGAGCGCCTTTATCGGGGTGTTTCAGATTCGTCCATTCGGCAAAAGCCGCCGCGTGCGCGTCGTGTTCCACAAAAGCCGGAATCCCGAATTCATCTTCGAGTTTTTTACCTATATAAATATCCTCCCAGCCGGGAAACTCAGACATAAACGCAACGCGCCCTTCATGCTGCAACCAGGGGCCCGGAATCGCAAGTCCAATCGCAACGACGCGCCCGTTCTTTCTGGATTTAATAACATCGGCAACCGCGGCTTTTATTTCGTTAAGCGCACTCAATCCCCCCTTTGTGTAATCCAGGGCGTATTCCTTTTCCAGATACACCCGCCCCCCTATGTCGTGGAGCGCGACCAGGAATCGTCTTTTGGTAACGCGAATGCCGATAATCTGATAGTTTTCAGATTTAAGAAGGAGCGCGATCGAGCGCCGCCCCTTTATACCGCGTACCAGCCCCTTTTCCTTTACGACGCCGCTTTCAAGAAACCAGTTGACTATGTTTGTGATGGTCGCTTGCTTTAAGCCCGTTTGCCTGGCCAACTCCGCGCGCGTATGCGCCGCGCCGCTGACGAGCAGTTTAAATACCACCAAACGATTAAGTTCGGAAACATCCTCAAGATTTAACGTGGTAATAACCATGCAATACCTCTTTATATTTTTTGGAGCATTGCTCCGATTAGTCAGGTGTGACGATCATATTAATCCATAAAATTAATTATGTCAAATATTTTATTCATTAATTTAATTAAGTATTATATAGTCTCGTTGCACGCGTCAGACACAATATATAGCAACTTGCTATAAATACTGCTGCCAGGGTTATGGAAGTGTAATGACAGGGGTTTGGTTAAACAGACAATATTTTCCTGAGAATTGCGCTGATCTCCGGGGAGGAAACCGGCATTCGGTGTATTCCCCCGCGAATCCAATACAATGAGTCGAAGCCGGGCGGCAGCATTTTGACCGTCATTTGTTCGTGGTTTATCAATTCGTCCGAGTCGCCGACGGCGACCATATTTCATGTCCCGGCGCATTTTCTTTCAGCCACGCGTACATCGAGTTCTCGCCGTTCGAATACAACCCGTGAATATTAATAATGATTTAAATCCCCCAAACCCTAATCTCCCATTCTCCGCTGCGTTCCGTACGCTCGTATATCTTATCGCTCCATTCCAGTCCAGAACGCTCGTCGCATATGAAAAGGTGAGCCTCCGTCGCGCCGCTTCGTTCGGCATAGCACGCTGTCTGCTCCAATCCATCGAGCAACACTCGATCAGGGACAGGCGTCTTTTCCCGGATCATCTTCAATTCCAGCACGATCCGCTGTTCATGCTGGTCTCCTCTCGCCGCATCCTTTGGGTAACGCCAGCGAACCAAAAGATCCACGCGTCCGCGTCCGAGCGCGTATTCCCGGTCGATCAATACGCAGTCGTTCACTATGCGCTGTAAAAACGCCTGCACCAATAACTGAAAGCCGGCTTCTTTATAGTCGAATCGCTCCAGCCAGCTCTCCGAATTTTCCCGGAAAAACTGTTGAAACTCGCGAAGCAGTTTTTCCATGCCGAGTTTTCCGTCGGGCTCGACATACCAAGGCTGCGTGGGGCGGGAAGTCATACCGGCCTGCATCACCCATGACAGTTCACGCGGCAAAACCTCGCGGTATATACCGTTTGATATTACGTAGTTTCCATTCTCTTTACGCAACAAGCCAAGATCTATTACGTATTGCAGGTCGTCAGGCAGGGGTTTGTTAGTCCAGTTTTCACCGGCAAGAACAGCCTCAAGCACGTTTCGCACCCGGGGTTCTTTCAATTTATCGGCAAGCTGATCCAAATGCGTCGCGCGGGAAATGATAAGCTGGTTGGCGGCTTCTTCTATATTATCGAGCGTTATCGGGTTATTGCGATCGCGCCCTTCCGGCGTTTTAGAAGTTACCTGATGCGCCAGGGCATTTACCAGCCAAGGCTGTCCGTGCGTCAGCTCCCAGACTTTCTCAAAGATGTTTTCTTCGAATATCTGGCCGGTTACCTCGGTGTGCTGGAGGTAGAGTTCTTCTATATCGCCCCGCGAAAAATCTCCCAGGCGCAGGGATTCCGCTTTAATGTTGAAACAACTCCCCCCTGTGATGATTTCTCCGTCAGATCGATGGATACGGTAGTCACGAATATCGCGCACTCCGCAAAGGATGACGGAAATCGGGGCCAGTTGGGGGCGATCCGCGTAGATGTCACGTAGTTGGCGCAATACCGCAACCAACATATCGCCAATCAGAGCGTCTATTTCGTCGATGAAAAGCACGAGTGGTTTGTCGAATTTAGCGCAAGCGCGCGACAGCATGGCGGAGAGCGCGTTAAACCCTCCATATTTTTCGAGAATTGACGGCGCCCATTCGCACGGTTCAGGGTCGCCCAGAGATTTCGTAATCTGCTGTCCCAATCTGGAAAGGATGGCCCGCATACCTTTTTCGACGTCGTTACGCGCCACTTGCGCGGATTCGACATTTGTATAGACGCAGTAATATACGCCCTCCTCGTTTATCTTCGCCGCCATCGCCAGCAATGACGTCGTTTTTCCTGTCTGTCTGGGCGCGTGAAGGACAAAATAGCGCTTTTGATCGATCAATACGCGCACGTCGTCGTAGTTAATCCGCCGCAGCGGATCGATCATATAGTGATCCTCAGCTATACCGGGTCCCGCCGTGTTGAAAAATTTATCTACCTTCGGTACGTACATTATCCACCTCGTAATAATGCGGTCTAGCGAATATTTTACCGGTAATCGCCTGTTATTATACATCCATGGCGCATTAATTGGGTCAATGTACCGCTCTAACGAAAATGGCGGCTGTTTTATGAACTACACGCGGCGGCGATTCAACGCGGACAATCCCGCTAGTATCAATATCCCCAAAACTCCAAGCCCTGCGGAACAACGAGGTTACCTGTATAAGATGTCTCGGCTGCAATCGGGACATCCAAGTAAGAAGCCTCCCATTATATGAGAGGCCATCCTAGAAGTTCCGATATGCGACTTTTAGAGCGCTATCTGACTCTTTTATTAGAAGCCTACATTAAAAAACTGCCCGAATATCCATCCCTCGCCGCCCTGCGGTAATCTGACGCGATACCACGCGTATTGACTGCCTGCATCGTGCACTCTATTTAATACCTCTAAACGGTCTCCTGTATTGAATTGGGTTATTACCCGCGCGGACAAATTTGGATTTTCCCGGCAGTTGACGTTATCGCCCGTAACGATACCCCAGCTTATAGTATTAGTGTTATTACCGCCTCCGCCCGAAACTTGTGAGACTGCCGGCTGCGCGGCTGCCGTAGTTGGTTCGCCTTGCCTGATTGTCCTAACCACCCAAGCGATGGCGTCGGCGTTTTTCACTATAGCCGTGTGGTCGGAATCGTATCTCTGGAATCTTTCGGAGGGCAGTGATTCCATTTTCCCCATCATCGTGGCGGAGAGATACGGCACCGTGCCGTCGCCAAGCCTGTCGGTTACCAGACCGTCTTTTTCTTTCAACGGGATGCCGGAACCGCCGCGATTGAAATTCACCGCGATGATCGTCTCCTGTCCTATGCCCACGGCGAAATAGGATTGCGGGAAATCGAACAAAGCGTTGTAATCTCCATCGCCGTGAAGTGATTTTTGGAACCACCCTGCTAATTGCGCGTTTCCTCCGCCGAATATATCCAGTAGCAGCCTGTAATATTCGTCGTAGGAAATATTTCGGGGGCTTCCAAAGTTAAAGGGCCACGGGTACTGTCTCATGGGCACACCGGCTATATAATTCACGCTGGGAGACAGTTCCGCCGCGCCGCGCATGGCGGCTTTGACTTGTTTGGGTATCGTGCCGAGGATTGTAAATAACTGATCAAGACCCGGCTTCGCCAGGATCGAGCCGAGTTTATTCTGGACGATATAAAGAATTTTCGGCGCGCCTTCGTATGGCGTCGCCAGAGTAATTATTCTGTTTATCTTATGAGAATTGATATTACTCTTGTAATACGACGACGCGACCAGACCTCCCATGCTGTGACAGACCAGGTCGACTTTCGGAGCGCCGAGTTTGTCTATGAAATTTTTCAGCTCTTTGGCGTTGTCCTCGGAACTGAGCCGCCAGTCGTAAGAAAAAAAGTATACGCCCCTGTCGTGAAATTGTCCTCTCAGTTCCGTCATTATTTCCTTGAATATTTCAATTTTTTTATTAACATATTATTACTCGTTTTCCGCCGCACGCCGAGTCTAACGTAAATCAAAACTTCATAACGACGCTCTCTAATTTAAGAATAATATAGGCGATTTGTAAAGACCGTAAACTCGACAAAATGCATTTTTCACAAATTGAAGGCGGGTTCAGTTTTGCAAAAAGCTTCGGGCTCGCGAAATGCGTTATAATTTTCGCAATTCACATGAAATTATACAGAGGAGGAATCATCACATGAAAAATCCGGTACTCGACGCAATAGCGGATCGAAGGAGCATCCGAGCTTACAAACAGGATCCGATAACGCAGGATCAGCTGGACGCGATTTTGAAAGCGGCGTTCGAATCTCCCAGCGCGCGAAACAGACAGCCGTGGCATTTTACCGTCGTGCGCGATCAAAAAGTCATCGCCGAAGTCAACGAGGAAGCGCAAAAAAATATGAAAGAAAACCTCGGATTTGAAGATATATTTTTCGCCGCCCCGACGGTAATTTTTATCAGCGGCGAAAAAGGCTGGAAGTGGAGCAAACTCGACGCGGGAATCGCCGTGCAGACCATCGCCCTCGCCGCCCACTCGCTCGGCCTTGGCAGCGTCATCCTCGGCCTGCCGCAATATGCCTTCGACGGCCCCCGCGTCGAATATCTCAACAAACTGCTTAAATTCCCCGATAATTATGAATTCGCAATTGCAATAGCCATAGGCGTGTCGAATACCACGAAGGAAGCCCATCCGAATTCGGCGGGGAAGGTTAAGTTTGTGGGGTGAATAAAAAATAACAAAAAACCTCCTAATCAACGCTCGCATTTTGCACCGATTAGGAGGTTTACACAATATTATCGAAGGGAAACATATTCGTGAGCACCTGGAGGCCATAGGACACAAAGACGCTTTTTATTATCTGATTGAACTTGCGGACGCGAAGAAACCGCTTACGGAACGCGTCATAAAAGACCTGCACTCGCTTATCCTCTGAAACTTTCTTCGCAAGCTGATATTCGGTGTCATCACGTACACAAAGGATTCGCTTCGTACAGCATATACCGACTGCTGTGATGAGTCGATTTTCGGGTACTTTTGTAGCATGAGGAGACGTGTCCCTTGTTTTTATTTGTCTAAAGCGCCAAATATGGATATAATTAAAATAATAGGAGGACGCTACGGTATGAAAGATAAAAGACGGCTTCACTTCGGCGTCATATTTTCCACCTTAGATAATACAAACCAATATGATATTTGGAGCGGCATTGCAGAGTATGCGCGTAAAAATGATATTCATCTGACAGCGTATTCCGGTACTTACCAAACGATCAGCTACGACCTTGCTTCACATTTAGAGACTTGTTATGAAATAATAAAAAACAGCAAATCATTGGATGGAATCATTATATTTTCCGGTTTTATTGCCACCGTAATGGGAAATGATTATGTAGAAAAATATGCCGCCAGAATTGCGGAGCGCCTCCCTCTTTTTTCCGTTTCGTATATCATGCCCGGCGTTCCCTCCATTTTAATAGATAACATCGCTGGAACATACCGCGTGGTTGAGCATTTGATACAGGTTCACGGGAAAAAACAAATTGCTTTTGTAAAGGGACCGGATGGACATCTTGAGGCGGAAGATCGCCTTGAGGGATATAAAAGGGCGCTCTCGGCAAATGGAATCGCGTACGACGACCGATACGTTTTTCCCGGAGATTTCAGTCAGGAGTGCGGCGGGCCTGCGGCGGAAATGATGCTGAAAACACCTGATCTTATTGTTGACGCGGTTGCCGCCTGCAATGACATAACCGCAATCAGCGTTATAAAAGAGTTTAACAGACAAGGTTTGTTGGCGCCTGCCGATATCGCTGTGGCGGGATTTGATGATGACAGGGGTTCCGCGACGTTTATTCCGTCATTAACTACTGTGCGGCAGGATTTTTTTACGATTGGTTTGTTCAGTGCGGAAGCGCTTTTAAACCAAATTCACGGTAAACCGGTAAAGGAAATCACAAATGTGTCTCCGGTTTTGATAACGCGCCAGTCCTGCGGATGTATAGAAAATATATTGTCGGGCAGACCGTTGGAAAATGAAGACGACGGGATTGAATATGAATCTTTTATTTCATATGTATCGCACAAATTCATGTCCCTTTTCCAACAAGACGTCCCGGAGCCGCAAATTATGGAATGGGCCGCCAATTTGACTGATAAAATAAAGGAAAAACCATTTGACAAAGAAAAATTCCTGCATTTATGGAACGATTATTTAGTTGGCTACCACAAATATTCCAAAAATATTTTATTATGGAACGAAGCGCTTAATTCTTTAGCGATGGGAATTGAACTTTACAACGACGAGATAAAGTGCGCGCATAAGGTACTGTCAACATTAATTCTTGCCACAACCCTTGTACACGACACCCGGTTCAAAGAAAGTACAATAAGGGAATTTGCCATACACGATGATCGGAAGACCCTCAGAAGAGTCGCGGGAAATTTGGTTTTAGTATTTGATATTGATTCCCTTGCGGAAGAATTATATAGGTCGCTTCCGGAATTATCTATAAATACCGCCATCATCGGTTTGTATCGGCATTCCATCAAAAGCGGCAATCCCAATGCCGACAGAACAATCGAAACCCTTATCGGATTTGATGGGGAGGACAAATTTGACATCCGCCATAACAGCGGCAATCCCATTCTGTTTTCCGATTATTCGACCCTCGGTACATTTGATTTCGAAAGCGAACGGCGCGATTTATTCTTTATTCCGTTATTTTTTAAAGATGAAGAATTTGGTATCATGCTCATGCCTTTTAACCCGAATACTTCGGTTGATACATACGAAACGCTGCGCGTCAATATTTCCACCGCGATAAAAGGTTCGGAATTAATTAACGAAATTGAAGATTTGGCGCGGAACCTTCAAACAACCCTTGAACAGGTAACGGAAGCCAGTAAGGCAAAAAGTGATTTCCTCTCAAACATGAGCCACGAAATGCGCACGCCGATGAACGCCATCATCGGTATGACGGCCATAGGTAAAAAAGCAAAAGATTTAGACGAAAAAAACACTTCCCTGGATAAGATAGGGGAAG
>Ga0099364_10014213_pt1 | contig 10614 bp, 3 predicted proteins | sample TergutTh196P3_FD_73070 | JGI IMG/M metagenome (GOLD analysis project Ga0099364, IMG submission 73070) | Microcerotermes parvus P3 segment gut microbial communities from Pointe-Noire, Republic of the Congo - Th196 P3 | ecosystem: Host-associated > Arthropoda: Insects > Digestive system > Gut ...
ATCCGGTATCAGTGTTTTAGCATTCTCCATACCGGATACCGTAACGGTAAGTCCCTTTTGCGCTGCCGGAGCCGTGAACGGAGTAAAAGCACCAGGACAGCCGGTAAGAACCAGAATGCCCATTACAGCGCAAAATATTGCTAATATTTTTTTAAAGTTTTTCATTATATTCCTCCTGCTGAGTTTGTAACATCTACAACTTTGGAGTACATCACAGTTCCTTTTCTAACAATCGCCGTTATTTTATTCGGCCCTGCATTAAGCTGTAAGACGGGTATTGTAATGCTTGTTGATGTTTCACCCATAATTCTAATTCCGTTGATATACCACTCATAACTGTCATAATCACCGTTTACGGTTATGGTTATGCTGCTTGTAGTGGCTGATGAAACTGTTGTTTGAATTGTTTCATCGGCAAAACCTTCGAACTCTATGGAAACGATAATTGGCGCCGGCGGAGGAAGTGGAGGTTCTTTGTAAACAAGATTGGCGCTGATAAAGTGCAGGTCATCCAATGTCTCGTTGTAATAACCAAGGATAATTTGTCCCCAATCGTTCAAGTTATCTTTGAAAACATCAAAACCGGTATGACTCGTAAGATCAAACACAAGTGGTAATTCAATGTCCGATTTACTAATCCAACCGCCCCACCAGAAATCATCCTGCAGCCATCCTGCAGAACCAGGAACGTTTAAGATAACCTGCAAGCCACCCAATCCGTCGCCAATTTTTGTAGTATCAACATAAAGTTCAAGATGTGTAAGTTCTCCATTGATAATAGCTTGCCTCTGATCCGGAGAAAGCTCCCAGCCCTTTTGCGTATTTGGAGCCTCTGCATCTTCATTAATAAAAGTAAACTCACCAAGGTTCCCGCCAACGGTTCCCTCTTTGGTTAATGCAAAACCGTCAAAGCCCAGTATTACTTCGCCGTCCCATTCTTCACCCTGTCCGTCAAGGAATACTATTGCATTTGCAGCAGGGTCACTGCTGGTTGAAGTTTCGGTAATATTAAATGTCATACTACAGATAATTTTTTCACCGGGATAAATATTATTGTATCCCTGCCAATTTGACAGTTCTTTCCAATAACCTGCTTCTTGAGTGGTGTCGACAACAGCAACCGATAATTCTTCTATATAACGGCTCGCCGTGAATGATACGAGCAATGTATATTCATCGCCCTGGGTAAATTGTACGCCGCCTGTTACATTGCTGTCTCTTACAATTCCTTGCCAGCCTGAACCATATTCAAAATTGTTCGCCAGCACCAGATCAAAAAGGCCCCCAAAAGGTTCAATTTCTCTAATTGTAATACGGCCGTTTAATCCGACAGGGCCTTTATCCCAAGCTGTCCAATTATTAGTCTGAATAGTTATCTCAAAAAACTGCTGTGCATCGATAAACGCTGTTGCTTCCGCAGTAAATACCCACCGGTATTCATTGTTTCCCCAAAAAGCATTCGGAGAGCTATTTGTCCAGCCTGCCAGCAATTGCTGTCCTACTATATCGACTTCATAGAACAATTGTCCGCCCATGCGGGCATCGTACAGGTTATCGTCATAATCAAAGACTTCAAGTGTAACTTCGTATTGTTTACCGGCTGTAATTGTCACATTATCAAAGTAGTGTTTATGTCTTCCGTTACTCGGGAAAATTATATCTTCTCCGGCTGAGAAGTCAAACCACGCAAAAGACGTAGCGCCATTATAGATATGTACAATCTCATTTCTTACCCTTGTTTTATCGTCAACTGTTACAGTAACAGTCAGGAGATAAACGCCGCTTGGGATATCTTCAAATTCATGGTCTTCATACAAACTAAGATTCTCATTATTAATAACGGCACTTCCGCCATCAAAAGGAACAAGGTTAACAAGAGCCATAACGCCTCCAATATAAGGATTAATGTAACCATGGAAGAAAAATGTTCCCTCACCTCCCGTTTCCGGTGCTGTTATGTGGAGTTCCAATTGGTGAAAAGTATTTTGAACAAAGAAGGTACGGCTGCCGTTTGCAACTGCATATTCAACATCGTCTATTTCCCAAAACTCAGTAACCTTAAAAATCCAGTTGCCATAGGTAACTTTAAATTCAGCATTCCAACGATTATCACTCATATTAAGGACAACAGGATCCGGAGCGGTACCGGTAGTACCGTCATCCGGTTCTGCAGTAACAACAAATTTAGAACGATAACTTGTCCAAACCGATTGCCAATTACCATCTTCGTCTTCATAACCCCTCGAATACCCTTCTTCCGGCATAATAGTACGGGCGCTGCCATTAATACTTATGAGTACGGTAGCCAGTTCGCCCTCTTTTAGTTCCTGGACTTTAGGCCCGTTAAACACTTCGCAGCCAGCAAGCAGGATTGTTAATAATAAAAATGCAAAAATTAATTTTCTCATATCTTACTCCTTAATACACCCAGAACCTGAATTCCTGGGAAAATGGCGTGCCGTCTATAATTACAACAGCAAGTCCTGTATGCCGTCCCGGCAGCAGGTTGGCAATAGATATTGACGGGGTTTTACTTGTATCCTGCTTTACTCCGTTTATGTACCATGCATACTCTACAGATGAATATAATGATTCGTTATATAATTCGACTCTTGGTGTAAACAACACATCACTACTAACAGTACCAGGATAGTCAACCCACATATCCCAGGCAACGTCAAACGCAGTACGTATAAAAACCTGCGCTAACGGGTCAAACTCCGGGAATACAAACGGATTGGAACGGGTAATGCTCTTGCCGGCTTCAAAGTCAAAACCATTATACGTAACAACATAGTGACAGGTAACAAAGGATAATTTGCCGGAAAGTCTGTTTCCAATACTGTGATTAAAATTATCATCTATCTCAATTTCAGAGGAGTCGTCTATTGGGATTGCTCCCGCCCATTCACTGTTGTCCCAGCCGGTACCGCTGAAGAATGCCCATCTCCAGAACTCATCATCAATATTGTTGCTGGTACCTATTGTAGAAACAACAGGGGTATTACTAAGGCTTAAAGTCTTTGTAATACTGTTGTACAGTATGCCGGTACTGTCGGAATTGGTAATATACAATTCTCCAAGTCCTGCAGTTGCTGTAACAGTTGTTTCGCCAATTATGCCTGTACCATCATAGTTAACCCTAAAATTATAGGTTTCTCCGGCTTTTACAAAGGGATAAATAATTTCAACAATTCTTGTATCGTAGAATCTTCCCTCTTCTCTATCCCATTCAGAACTATCTACATAAAGCTCTGCGCTGATGTTGTCCTCAAGGTGGAAGTAAAGAGATGCAGGATAGAAGGGAGCAAGCTGGTTAATGTCAACAGTCAGCTTTATTCCTTCTGCAGCCGCTTCTGCTGTGAAAGCGCCCGGCCTTGAGTTGGGATAGATAAACGGTTCGGATACAATGTTATCTGTTGTAAAGTGTCCCCGTGGATAATCCGGATCTGCCGGATATATATAGATATCATCATCTGTATATTCCAGCCAGTATGAAACAGTGGCAAAGCTGGTATTGTCCATAATGAGTGATGTATCAACCCAGTTGGGAAGCTCATCCAGAATACCGATAAGGTCGATACCTTCTTCTGGAGGATCTACAACTACTGCATAAGCCCATACTGCATGAGGATCCAGCCAGGAAGTACCCCTTACAACCGTATACCTGTATTCTTCGTTTGTACCGGTTTTATCAAAAGTGGATAACTCAGGAGCCTTGTTCAGAGCAAGCCGGTTTCCGTCTTTTATTAAGGCAAGCTCTCCAGCATTGGCAATGTATAAGCTGCCAAGTCCGCCAGTTGCTGTAACAGTTGCTTCAGGATTGGCCATTTGAATACCATTCCAATTTACTCTGAATGTGTACTCTTCGCCCGGCTCTACAAACGGGAAAATAATTTCGTAATATTCGGGAAGTTCCCGCTCATGAAGACCGTAAAGTTCATATACAGATTCATGTTTATCATTGCGGAATTGAATTCCCTCCAGTCCTATGGGCAATCCTCTTAAATCGACTCTAAGGCGTATTCCCTTGTCTGTTGCTGTTGCAGTAAAACGTTCTTCACCATCCGGAGGATTTGGAGGCACATATTCCGTAGAAGGAACAATTTTATTCATCTTAATATTAAAAGTTCCTGTATATTCGGAAGAACCGCAATGGAAAACAATCTGGGGCAGCGCTGTTAAATCAAAAAGTGTTGACGATACAAGGCTGAATGTTTTTGGTTCATCGTTAATGGTAATAATTTGGCTATCATCCCTGTATGAAAAGTCGGACGGATTGGTAATATATAAAACTCTGATATCAAGTTCTCCGCTATCTGTCCAGGCTTCAAATTCAAAGGCATAACGGACTGATCTTTCCGGCAGATATTTGTAGCCAACCTGAAAGTACCCAAAATCATAATAGGACGGTACGGTTTGCTTTGTGGTTACTTTAATGCTTCCATCCTGAACAATGTCATAAGTTAAAGCTGCGTCAGTATAAAATCTTGTATCTACCCAACTGTACCATGTATAAGCCCCGTAAAATTCAATTCCGGTATTTTCATTTCCTACGGCAGAAACATTTACCGGTCCAAGCTGCCTTGCAGAGCTTCTTTCTCCGGTATTTTCTTCAACGCCAAAGTATACATTTTTACCGTTAAAGGATTGCGGGATTGTTACAGACCAGTCGCCTTTGAAATACATATCATTCTGCGCTCTGTTAAGCAAGGGAATTTCCGTACTGGTTATCGGGCCAAGATACGCTGCATCTCCGTAAACAATTATTCTTGCACTGTCAATCCGGCTTCCGTCAAGTTCTCCGGTGAAAAGCGAACCGGAAAGAGTTACCGAACCAAAGAATTCATCCGGTACAAATACATGAGCTGCAGTTGTTTCCTGCCCGGAGTATATATGAACAATATGGTTCCATACAGCTATCTTGTTTTCGGAATTTTCCGCTGTTACAACCAACATATAATAACCAGGAGCTATTTCCCTTGGATTGTTTGTCTCATTAAGCAGGTTAACACTGATACCGCCCGGACCGCCAAAAAACGGAGTTAATTCAAGTTCCGCTCTGGTAACCTCTGGGGGAAATATAAAACTGTAATTGAACACACCGGAAACCCCGTCAAAGATTCCCGTTTTAAGTTCAATACTTACTTCCCTGTTTTGTCCCGCAACAACCTCAACAGAGGCGGTTCCGTTTGCCGCCTCGTATTCGGTCTCGTTGAGTTTAACGTACGCTTTTGCGCTAATATCCCAGGCGCCGTATTCAAGATCAATGGATCTGCTTGTTTCCCCCTTGTTAAAGATAAGAATTTGAAGCGCTTCATCTTTTGTGAACTCAACAACTATACGTTCAAACAACTCTTCAATTCCACCCGGAGGTGTCAGAGCGCGGGCAGGATTACCAATTGTTATGGTAACATTACCGCTGGTAGAGCCGGGAACTTTTTCCTGGAACACATTCTGACACCCGGCAAGCAGGAATACAAGAATAGAACATGTTAACAGGATTTTACCTGTATTAATTAAAAACCGGTTTTTCATGGTTCATCTCCTCCTTAATTAACCGTAAAAAAGATTTCTCTGGAATATGGAACGCCATTTTGAGTTACAGCTACCAAAATTCGGTGTCTTCCAACACTGTAATCCTCGCCGTTAAGCGTAAGCGCCGGGCTGTTCCAGCCGATTATTTCCATACCGTCAACAGTCCATCTGTAAGACTGATAAACGCCGTCCACCGATACGTTCAGTTCGCCGTCCCAAGGAAGTATAAGGTCTCCTGTATTGGTAAAGTTAACGGTTACATTTTCGATACCGTCTGTAATCGTAATGGTTCCGTTAACACTACCGGTAGTATCGGGGGTGGAAGCCGCTGTTATTGGACCTGCCGCCGCACTTGATACGTTTCCTGCGAATCCAGCGCGGGTAACCGTTACTCTGACAAACTTGCCGACATCTGCGGTCTCCAATGTATAGGTATTGGAGGTTGCACCGGCAATTGCGGTAAAGCTGCCACCTGCCGTATCACCTCTTTCCCATACATAACCGATTGCCCCACTTCCGCCAAGACCGCTGGCGCTTACAGTTAAAATATTACCGGCCTGCGCACTACCCAGGATACTTACACTACCCTGCAGAATAGCCTGCACTGTAATGGGGAAGTTCTGTATGTAATTTACGCCGGTGCCAAGTCCGTTGGTAACAGTGGCGGTAACCATAGCAGTTCCAGAGCTGGTTGCCCTGAATATGTTTCCGCCTGTAATTGCAGCGCCTGTGCCGCCGGCACTATTTATACTCCATGTAATAGTCTTGCTGGTAGCGTCATTGGGGAGTACTGTGCCGGACAGTTCGAGATTTTCATTTACTTCAATAGTATTATTCTGCAGCGTAATTCCGGTTACAGGCTTAATTACTGTTATGTCAAAGTTCTGCGTGTAAGGTGTGCCTACTGCGGTTCCGTTGGTAATAGTTGCAGTAACGCTAACGGTTCCTGCGGTTGTGGCATTCAATGTGTTGGTTCCGCTAATTGACGCACCGGTAGTTCCCGGATTGTTTACAGTCCATATAATAGTATTAAATGTTGCAGTATTGGGGGCTACCGTACCGGTTAAGGCAAGCGGTGTTCCAACAATAGCCTCGGTTGGGATGCCTGTAATACCGGTAACAGGTACATGATCAGTAACAGCAACTACCGTAATGGTAAAGTCCTCGGTGTAATTACCAGTACTAAGCCCGCTGGCAATTGTTGCGCTAATTGTAACGGTTCCCGCTGCTGTGGTATTCAACTGGTTGCCGCTGGAAATTGCCGCACCGGTAGTTCCTGCATTTGTTACGCTCCATGTTATGTTTCTGTTGGTTGCGTTGGCGGGTAGTACAGAGCCGGTTAATACCAGCGGCGTTCCTGCCAATGCCTGTGCCGGTACATCCGCAATATTGGTAACAGCAACAAAGGGCGCATTTACTATTATGGTGAATTCCTTGGTGTAAGATGTGCCCTGAGCAGTCCCGTTAGTGATTGTTGCGCTAACTGTAACGGTTCCGGCTGCCGTAGTATTCAATCTATTGTTATTGGTTCCGCCAATTGACGCGCCGGTAGTTCCCGGATTTATTATGCTCCATGTTATAGTCCTGTTACTCGCATTGGCGGGAAGCACTGTACCGGTTAACGTCAGCGGTGTACCTGCAACAGTTGCCGTAGGTACATTTACAATGTCACTTACCTGAATAAATGGAACACTCACAGTTATGGAGAAATTTTCGGTGTAATTTTCGCCTACGGCTCTTCCATTAATAATTGTAGCGGTAACGGTGGCAACTCCTCCTGCTGCTGCGGTTAAAGTGTTTCCGGTAATTGAAGCGCCGGTATTTCCCTGATTTGCTACAGTCCATACAATAGTATTAAATGTAGCATCAAGCGGAGCTACTGTACCTGTTAGGACAAGCGGTATTCCTGCAGACGCCATTCCCGGTACATCTTTAATATCGGTAACGGGAACTATTTGAGCGTTAGCTTCGTTAACGGTTATTGTAAAATTCCTTATAAAATTTGAGTCTACAGCAGTTCCATTAGAAATGGTTGCGGTAACAATAACGGTTCCCGCCGCTGTGGTATTTAATGTGTTCCCGGAAATTCCCGCGCCGGTTGTTCCCTCATTTGTTACACTCCATATAATTGTCCTGTTGGAAGCGTCAGCCGGAACTACATTGCCAATCAAGGCAAGCGGCGTACCAGCCATTGCCTGTGTTGGTACATTTGTAATATCGGTAACGGCAACAAATGGAGGCGCCACACTTATGGTGAAATGTTTTATGTAATTATTGCCTGTGCCAAGTCCATTTATAATAGCTGCGGTAACGGTAACATTTCCCGCTGCCGTTGTGTTCAATGTATTTCCAGTAATCGTTGCGCCGGTAGTCCCCGCACTAAATATACTCCATTCAATATTCCTGAATGTAGCATTGGCTGGGGTTACATTGCCAAATAATACCTGCGGCATCCCGGCAATAACATTTGCCGGAACATCTGTAATATCAACAACAGCAACATGAGAGCTTGCTACGGTAATTGAAATGTCCTTAGTGTAATTACTGCCTTCACCTAGTCCATTGTTAATATTTGCTCGAACAGCAACGATTCCCGCTTCTTCAGTATTCAATGTATTATTTCCGGTAATTATCGCACCGATAGTTCCGGCATTTATTACACTCCATTCAATAGTTCTGTTGGTTGCATTAGCCGGAGTAACATTACCTATTAATGTAAGCGGGGTTCCAGATAAAGCCTGTGCGGGTATATCCGTAATATCGGTTACTGCGACAAAGGGAACAGTTACAGTTATTTCAAAATCCCTGATGAAATTTGCGCCTACAGAAGTTCCATTAACAATCACAGCGGTAATTGTGGCAGTTCCTCCCGCATCGGCATTTAATATATTCCCTGTAATTATCGCACCGGTAGTCCCTGCTTCTTTTACACTCCATTCAATAGAACTAAAGGTGGCATTGTTGGGTTGTACCGTACCAGTCAAGGTAAGAGGAGTCCCAGCCAGAGCATTTGTCGGCACACCTGTAATATCAGTAACAGGCATATGGGATGCAACAGCGATTACGCTGATATTAAAGTCCTTTATGTAATTACCGGAGGCAGTTCCATTGGCAATAGTTGCGGTAAGGGTAACGGTTCCAGTACTTGTTGCGTTCAACATGTTACCCGCAGTAATTACCGCGCCAGTAGTCCCTGAGTCTTTTACGCTCCATACGATTGTCGTGTTTGCAGCGTTACTCGGCATTACATTGCCTGTTAAGGCAAGCGGCGTACCAACCAATGCCTGTGTCGGCAAGCCTGTAATATCAGTAACAGGAACAAAGGGAACGGTCACAGTTATAGGGAAGGTCTTTGTATAATTTACGCCTGTCCCGATCCCGTTTAAAATAGTTGCCCGAACGGTAACAGTTCCGCTTGCTGTAGTGTTCAGTATGTTTCCGGCAGTAATTACCGCGCCGGTAGTTCCCGGATCTGCTATACTCCATGAAATGGCCTTAAATGTAGCGCCGACAGGAGATACAGTACCGGTTAATGGCAACGGAGTCCCGGCAAAAGCATTTATTGGCAAGCCTGTAATATCTCCAACAGCTACAAAAGAACCAGCAGCTTTAACTTCTATTATAAAGTCATCGGTGTAATTTTCATCTTCTGCGAGTCCGTCTTCTATAGTAGCACGAACGGTAACTGTTCCTGGTGTGGCGGTATTTAATATGTTGGAACCGCCAAAGATCACAGCTCCGGTACCATTGTCCTCAAATACAGTCCATACAATTGTCTTGTTGGTAGCGTCAGGCGGTTCTACAGTGCCGGTTAATGTCAGCGGCGTCCCTGCTAATGTTTGGGTTGGTACATCTACAATGCCGGTAACAGCGACAATGGGAACTATCACGGTTATTTCGAATGACTGTGTGTAATTTTCACCTGTTGCCGTTCCATTTTCTATAGTAGCAAGAATGGTAACGGTTCCCCCTGCTGTAGTGTTCAGTATGTTAGTACCGGCAGTAATTTCCGCGCCGGTAGTCCCTGCATCTGTTACGCTCCATAAAATAGTATTATATGTAGCATCCTCAGGCATTACCGTGCCGGATAATGGTAACGGCGCACCCGCTTCGGCATTTTCCGGTACATCGGTAATACCGGTAACAGCTACAAAGGTAATAGGATCATTTACGTCAATTATAAATTCCTTGCTATAATCACCGGATGCAGTTCCGTTGACAATAACAGCAGTAACGGTAACGCTTCCCTCATTTGTAGTTTCCAATATATTAGTACCGGTAATTACCGCGCCGGTGCCGCCGGCATCAATTACAGTCCATACAATTGTCCTGTTGGTAGCGTTAACTGGTTCTACAATGCCGGTTAACGTCAGCGGCGTCCCTGCCAATGTCTGTGTCGGCACATCTGTAATGTTAGCAACATTGATAAAGGGAGGAGTCACAGTTATCGTAAAGTCCTTGATGTAATTTGTACCTACTGCAGTTCCATCGACAATAGTAGCGGTAACAACAACCGTTCCCGCTGCTGTAGTGTTAAGTCTGTTAGTACCAACAGCAATTGTCGCGCCTGTAGTCCCCACATTTTTTACATTCCAGGTAATTGCCCTTTTAGTTGCGTTAACTGGAAGCACACTACTAGTTAACGTCAGCGGCGTTCCTGCCACAACTGTATCTGGTACTCCTGTAATATCAGTAACAGCGACAAAATCCTGAGTAATTTTAGGATCTTTACAGCCGGCTAAAACCAGGAATAGTCCAGTCAAAACAATAAAGCCAAAACATAGAATTTTTGAAGCTCCCATGTTCCGAAATACATTTGTTTTCATTTTTTTTCTCCTTAATGAAGATTAGGTTCATATTTGCTAACAATGTCACGCAAACTGCGGACGCTTTAGAGAAACACAAAATCAATGTTAAAAAAAGCGGATAAATAAGGCTTTTTAATGCATCGTAAAGAGGGGGGGGGGGGGGGGGGGGGGCAAATTTTTTCATATCCCAATGTTAATTCTTTCCCCCAACCACAAATATTTTTTTTAAAATAGACTTTTTCTTTGTACAGCTTTACTCTCAACCACC
>Ga0099364_10014214_pt1 | contig 10614 bp, 11 predicted proteins | sample TergutTh196P3_FD_73070 | JGI IMG/M metagenome (GOLD analysis project Ga0099364, IMG submission 73070) | Microcerotermes parvus P3 segment gut microbial communities from Pointe-Noire, Republic of the Congo - Th196 P3 | ecosystem: Host-associated > Arthropoda: Insects > Digestive system > Gut ...
GCCAGCGTATTTTTGTACCAATTATTGATCGCCGTCCGCGCCAGCGAGCTGGCATAAAAGCGGTTATCCGTCGTCGCGCTATACCGCGTTAGGCTGGCGGTAATCGGCTCTTGTCTGAGCAGCAGCGAATAGCCCTCAAATTGCGCGATCTCGATCCAGGCTGAACTGTCCCCCGCCCTTTCCCGGGAAAGGGTCCTTCCGTTTACGGGTGTGGGCGATCCAGCCGCCAGCGCGGCCGGCGCCAGTCCGCTTAAGAACAATGTCAGTAATAAAATCGACGAAACTACCGTTGAGAACACTTTCCTTTTCATAACCACTAGCCCCTTCCATGTAGTTGACTCTCGTTGCACTGCGATTCAGGATGTAAAACTTCTAAAATGCGCTTCGCCCATAACCCAAACGGCGAAGCCTTAGGTGAATGTTACATGGGGCTCTGCCCCAAACCCCGTCGGGATTCGCGCACATGTCGCTCATCCCTTCCGCTTCGCGGCGCTGCGTTACCGCAGCGTTAGCAACTGACACTATTGACTTCTTGTTTAAGATTGACGCCTTTAAGGTGTCAGTTACTACAGGAGTAAGTCACTATTTCACTGGGTCGTTTAAAGCAAAAAAAGCGCAGAAACCATTACAAATCGTTTCCCGCGCCTTTCGGCTGCCCTGTCTAGCAGAGGGTACTCGCGCTCCCGCGCTGATTTACACATCATTATACCTTTGTAGATAACGATTGTAAATACATTATTTGTCTTCCTTATCCTCATGTGAATCATCATTCCGATGCAAATGCCTTTGTCCTTGATCTTCGTTTATAGTAAAATCAAGAGTAAGATAGGTACGGAAGCGTTCCTTGTTCGCATCAAAATAGATCTTGCCCATATTGGTCAGAAATGGCTCTAATATGTCGATCAGACGTTGAAATTCGTCTCCTTCATCATAGTGTACTCTTAAACGCAGGCTCATATGTCTCCTTTCTTTCTTTGACAGGCAACGGTTTACCGCCTTTACTCCTTTATACTTTAAGCATAAAGGTTCAAGTTACTTGAAAGTCAATATGATTTTTTTACAGTCGTAAATAAATTATACGCGCCCGTAACAATCGCTCCTGATTACAACGGGCGCGTTTTCATTCTGTCTGTCCCCGCCTATCCGCTGGCCTGCGCCGTCTCAGTATTACTCCGCACAACCTAATGGGCGCTTGATTTTATTATTTCGTCCGGTCCGTGGTGGGGGAAGGTCTTGACAAGCCTCGCCGCGTGCATCACCTGCACCATCATTTCCACATGATTCCCCAAATTCATATCGGGAATCTTTTTGAGTAATTCTCCTTCTCTTGTATTTACAAAATGGGCATAGCCTCCGTTGAAAACGATGGCGCACATATCGAGAAAACATCGTTCACATTTACACATATCGGTTTTTCCCATTACTTCGCGGACGGCCATCCGAACAATTTCGTCGTAAGCATTAACCAGTTGGAAATACAGCGGCCTTGCCCGTTTCTGGGTTTTCTCCTCATTGTCTGTCATCCTGCACCTCCTTCGTCATTTGTGATAAAAAACCTTGCCATACTGTTCCGCCTCGTCGTCCAACCATTTCAGCCGCTCAGGATAGCGGGGCGTCGCGCCGCTGTTCCAGAAAGCGTATCTGCCTCCCGGTCCGTAGGTATCCATTGCCAACCTTACGGAAGTTCTGGTATCTTCCTCAGTAGACTCCGGCAGATTACCCGGGCCGAAGGCGTCCCAGCCGCCAACAGCGACGAAATGGTACATTTCTTTATATTTGTTGATATCATTAAACACTTGGAAAGGCTGGATCATTCTGACGCCAAGATCCGCATAGTCCGTCATAACCGCTTCCACACAGCCGTCAACATGCATCTGCGGTACGGCGCCTATTTCCCGTATCGCGTGATAAACCTTGCTATGAACCGGCTTAATGATCCGCCTGTAAGTCTCCGGCGACATCAGCAGTCCTCTGTGGGTCGCGATATGCTCCATCGTTGTCACAATGTCCGGTTGAAAATAGAGACAGAATCTGTTCATCACGTCTATCCAGAAATCCGCCATCGCGTTCAGGAAATCATAGGTCGCTTCAGGTTCCTCAAGCAATGCGGCGAGCGCGTTTTCTATGCCCATCATATAGTGCATCGCCTCCCACATGCCGCCGAACATATAACTCGTCAGCTTTGTGTTCCGGTCAATGCCGGAAAGCGCGTTTTGCGCGTCCGCCTGCCAATCGTTCGCATTTAAATTGAGTTTCGGCATGACGTCCCGCCATTTGGTAACGTCCCGCAGCTGAAAGCTTCCGTCGATGGTATTGGTCGGAATCGGACCGTCTATCGTCGAATGAAATTCGACGCCAAATACATCCACCGTTTTATTTGTTCCCTCTATCGCTTTCCTGCCGGTAAAAGCCGAAGCTCCGCCCGAAACGGCTTTATTGTAGTTGGGCAGCCACTCCGGAATCCGTCCGTCCAAAAGCATGAGAAAATTTTCTTTTTCGCTGATATTCGCCATATTCTCCATTCTCCTGGTATTATTTGTCAGATGCCATCAAACGCTGTCCATACCAAGGGCAGGCGCAGCGTTCAGGTCCCAGCCGTCCCGGAAACCGGCTCGCAGGCGGTAATACCCGGCGCAGGCTATCATCGCCGCGTTATCCGTACAATACGCCGGCTCAGGAAGATAAAGCGTAAACCCTGCCGCATCGCAAGCCGCAGCCATCATCTGTCGTAGACGGCTATTCGCCGCCACGCCGCCTGCCAATAAAACCTGATCCACGCCGTAAGCGGCGGCTGCAGCGATCGTTTTCTCCGTCAGTGTCGCACAGACATTTTCCTGAAAAGAAGCCGCCAGATCCGCTTTATCGATCGCTATACCCTGCTCAGCCAAGCGATGCATCAGGTTGAGAACCGCCGTTTTCAGGCCGCTGAAGCTGAAGCTCCAAGGGTCGTCACGGAGCCGGGCTACAGGCAGGGAAATGGCTTCCGGGTTACCCTCCCGGGCCAGGCGGTCCAGAACCGGCCCTCCCGGATACCCCAGTCCTAATGTCCTGGCCACCTTATCATACGCCTCCCCTGCCGCATCGTCCCTGGTCTGGCCCAACAGGCGATAGCTGCCATGGCCTTCCAGCAACATGAGCGCGGTATGTCCGCCGGATACGATGAGGCCGATAAGAGGAAAGCTTATATCCGGGCCTGTAAGCCAATTCGCGTAGATATGTCCTTCCATATGGTTCACCCCGACATAAGGAATGGCCAAGCTGTACGCCAGCGCTTTCGCTGTACTCAATCCCACCAGAAGGGCGCCCACCAGCCCCGGCCCTCTGGACACGGCTATCCCGTCCAAATCGCGCAATCTGACGCCGGCTTGCTCCGCCGCTTGATCAATCAGGAGATTAACGCTTTCCATATGCTGCCGGGAAGCAAGCTCCGGCACTACGCCTCCGTATACGCGATGCAAGTCGGTCTGAGACGCTACCAAATTTGCCTTCAGTATCCTGCCTTCTTTTAGTATGGCGGCGGCTGTCTCATCACAACTGCTCTCGATACCCAGTATCCATTGAAACGATTCCATATAACGCCTTATTTCATCTTGATTTCTCTGTCTCCGTTCGCGTCGGACGCATCCGCTTCCTTTCGGCGAAGCCACATAACGATCGCGTCTTCTCCTCCATTATCATAATACCCGTGCCGGATGCCTGCTTCCGCGAAGCCGGTTTTCTTATATAGGTTGATGGCAATCTGATTACTGACGCGCACTTCCAGCGTCATGTGATTCATCCCGTTTGTCCAGCCCCAGCGAATCATTGCCTGCAGAAGCATTTTTCCCAGCTTCCTGCCTTGATAGTCGGGCCTTACCGCGATATTGGTGATATGACCTTCGTCGAAAATTTTCCAGATTCCGCCATAAGCCAAAACCTCATCCGGCTTCTCCTCGTCGGCTAAAACCAGATATAGCGCCAGTGTGTTGTCCGCCAACTCACTGCGAAAGGCAGCCTCAGACCAGGGCGTCGTAAAAACCAACTTTTCAATGTTGGCGATTTGCGGAATATCTTTTTCCGTCATGCTTCGGATCTCATATGCTGCCATTTTCCCTACTCCTCATGCGAGCCGCCGATTGCGACTAGTTTGCGATAAGTCAGATTCCCCTCAGGTAGATTGGTTTCAAGCCATAAAACGCCCTATCTACCGCTTCGCCCCATTGATCCTGGCGTCCGCTTTTTCCCATGGCGTCCATGGCGGCAAGGGCGATGAAACTTCCCCGGCACAAACCGGTTATGGGGGGTAGCAGCCTGGCTTGCGCGCCCAGATCCCGCATCCAGATTTCTTTGTACATCGCAACGCCGTCTCCCAGCAGGAATACTTCTTCCCCCGTTGCTTTCATCCGTTCCGCCCAGGCTTCGGGACGCAGGGCTTCAGGAGGAACGAGGCAATCCAATGTCCAGCGGAGGTCCTTCGTCATTCCTGCCGGCGCCCTTTCTTTCTTACCCCGCTGACGGGCGGCAAAGAGTTCTGTGAGAGAGGGATTGTCTCTGACAGCGTTTCCGTTTCCGTCTCCGTTGCCTTCGTCTGTTACCGAAGAGGAAACGCAGCGCCATCGATATAGGCCGGTATAGACTTGTTCCCGCCTGGCATTGAGCATAGGCGACACTTGAACCGGTTGGCCTGCCATAGCCCAGGACATGGCTTCCAATGTGGGGATAGCCGCCAGTCTTACCCTTATGCTCCCCGGCGGATGCAAGGGTAACGGCGCGGCGTCGCGCTCAGAAACCTGTGATAATCCCTGCGCAAGGGCTTTGGCTGTAGCCATACCGATACGCAATCCGGTAAAGGATCCCGGCCCCGCCGAAACGCCGATTCCCGTGATTTCTTTGCTGTTTCGCCTGCACAAACGGAGCAGATCGTCGATCATCGGCAGTAATTGTTCCGAATGGGTGAGTCCCACATTCAGCAGGAGTTCTCCCAAAAGGCCCTGATCGTCCGCCAGGGCAACGGAAGCCACCGGCGTCGCGCTCTCGATTCCTAAAACCAGCATATCCTTTCCCTGTTCTGTCATACCTTGCCTCTCCTCCGACGAATCCCGGCGGCGTCTCTGTACGATGATAAGCAGCGGAGCAGTTCCCGCCGCCAGCCCTCCTCTCCGCCATAAGGCGCCAGGGTGATTCTTCGACTGTCCGCCGATGAGCTTTGCTCAAGTGTAATCCGAATCCGCCGGGCGGGCAAATACGCCTCCGCCAGTCTGCCCCACTCGATAACACAAACGCCGTCGCCATAGAAATATTCCTCATATCCCAGGCCTTCCAGTTCTTCCGGCGACGCAAGCCGATACGCATCGAAGTGATACAGCGGCAAACGTCCGCCTTCGTATAGATGAAGAAGCGTGAAAGTAGGGCTGGTCACCGGCGCCGGAACCTTCAGTCCCGCCGCCAATCCTTGTACCAGACTGGTCTTACCGGCGCCTAATTCGCCGTCCAGGGCGATAAAGTCTCCGACGCAAAGAAAACAGGCCAGAAATTCGCCGAAAGCCCGCGTCTCCTCGACGCTGGTTGTCTCGACTTGCATGGCGCCATCGGTAGCCGAAACTTGCACAAAATCATCCTCCATATCCGGACTCATCCCTGCGTTCAATTTTGCTCCCATACGGGAAGGCCATCGATATATGTAGCCACACAATGGCTCTTATAGTGAAATGGATCTCCGTCAAATACGGCAAAGTCCGCATCCTTACCCGGCGCCAGGGAACCTGTTCGCTGCGCTATCCCTAAGATGACCGCCGGATTGAGGGTCACGGTCCGCAACGCCTGATCCCAGGAAAGGCCATACCGCACCGTCATCGCGGCGCACAGAGACAAGTATTGGATCGGCGTACAACTGTGATCTGTCGTCAGGGACACGAGTACCCCGGCGTCTGACAGGGACTTTACCGCCCGCCATCCCACTTGTTCCATTTCCACCTTGGATCGGCTGGAAAAGCTCGGCCCGATGACCACCGGGATATTGTCGCGCAATAGCGCCGGGATCAATCTGTCGGCTTCCGTACCGTGCTCCAGGATCATCTTCAAATGAAATTCCCCGGCAATCCGGATAGCCGTATGGATATCGTCGGCGCGGTGCGCGTGCGCCCTGAGCGGAATTTCCCGGCGGAGGAGCCTGCAGAGTAACTCCATTCCCAGATTCTCATCATGGAGTTCGCCGTCTTCGGCGGCTTTTTCTTTTTTCAACCCATAGTCACGCGCGTCGACTAAAGCTTGACGCAGCAGCGAAGCAATCGCCATTCTGGTCGTAGGCATTTTCTTCTGCTCAAAATAAACACGCTTGGGATTCTCCCCAAAAGCCGCTTTTACGCCGGCTTCTGCGTCCAGGAGCATCCGATCCAGATCGGGGCCGGCGGTTTTAACGATACAGACGGAACCGCCGATCACGTTGGCGCTGCCGGGCGCGATCATCACTGTGGTGACGCCGCCGGACAGCGCGTCGCCGAATGCCGGATCATAGGGGTTGATCCCGTCTACGGCGCGCAGTTCCGGTGTGACGGCGCTATCTCCCGTCTCATTTACGTCATCCCCTTCAAAGCCATACACTTCTTCCAGAATGCCGATATGGGTATGGGCGTCGATCAGGCCGGGTGTTATCACCAATCCGGCGCCGTCTGTCACCTCCGCATCGGCAGGAATGTCCAGCTTTCCCTTTTCCCCTACGGCGAGGATTTTTCCCTCACTCCAGAGGATCGTACCTTTCTTCCATGTTTTACTTTCAACCGTATGGATCTCCGCGCCTGTCAGCGCATAGATTTTGTGCCCCCGATCCTCTTTCTTGTCTAAAGGGACTCTCTCTTTGGAGGCATTCTCTTTTTTGCTCGGGCTCATAAACACTCCAATTCTTTCATCGCCAGGGGCAGATACTCGGCAACCTCTCCCGCCAGTCCCCCTCTGCTTCCTTTGTCTTCTTTCAATAGGTCGCCGGCCCTGCCATGGAGATAAACAGCCAAAACCGCAGCGTCACACGGCGGCAGGCCCCGGGCAATCAGCGCGGCAAGAGCGCCGGCCAGCACATCCCCGCTTCCCGCGGTTGCCAAAGCCGGCCCGCCGGTTGAGTTAATATATAGATTCCCCGCCGGATCAGCGATCAACGTAGAAGCCCCTTTCAGGACGACGATCGCGGCGAACTCCTCCGCCGCTTTACAAACCGCCGCGCATCTGTCTTTCTGTATCTCCTCTGCTGTGGTATCCAGAAGACGGGCCAGCTCCCCGGGATGCGGCGTCAGCACCAACAATCCTGCTGCAGCTACTGCAATATCCTTATTTTGCGCCAAAGCCCAGAGTCCCCCTGCGTCAACAACCGCCGGTTTTGTCCAGGAGGACAGGACTTCCTCAAGGATCAGAACCGTCTCATCTGTTCTGGCCAGGCCGGGACCGATCAGCAGCACATCCTTGTCTTTCCCGATTTCCAGTATCTCTTTCCCGGCTTCCGCTGACAGAAAACCAGCCTTTTCTTCCGGCAGCGCAAGGGTCATACCTTCTGTGAAAGCCAGGTCGATGCAATCTGCCAGAGAGTCCGGCACTGCAGTAGTCACCAGCCCCGCTCCGCTACGCAGCACCGCCCGTGAAGCAAGCATTGCCGCCCCCGTCATACCCAGTGAGCCCGCAACCGTCAGCACATGGCCATAACTGCCTTTGTGGCTGTCGGGAGGAATCTGCTGCAGCAGCGGCAGGACAAAGTCCGCATCCACCCATTCCGTTGCTCTCTCCAGCCTTTCCAGGGCTTCCTTGGGGATAGAGATATCCACCACCCGCACCTGCCCCGCGTGGAAGCGTCCGGGATACATATAGAGTCCTCGTTTACCATAAGCAAAGGTCACTGTCTCCCGGGCATGTACCGCTTCTTCTGCCGCCTGTCCGGTTCCGGGATCCACGCCGGAAGGGATATCTACCGCGATGACCCATGCTTTTCCCTTATTCATGGCTTCTGCGGCAAGAAGATAGTTGTCCGTCAGGCTTCCCTGAAAGCCGCTGCCCAGCATAGCGTCAATCGCTACGACCGCAGTCTCCAGGCAAAGCTTCAGCGGATAAAAGCTGTTCTTGTCAGTCAAAACATACCAGCGGATATCTGTGCTTTCGACGAAGCTCCAGTTTTCCCTCGCCGTGGCTTGATATTCATCCGGATTGCATAACAGAAACAGACGGACGTCGGCGCCCCATTGATGCAGATGCCTGGCAGCCACCAGGCCGTCCCCTCCGTTGTTGCCTTTCCCAGCGACAATCAGTACCTGGTTCTGTTCCCGGTTCAGATGTTTCCAGGCTGCCGCAGCCACCGCGCGGCCTGCGTTTTCCATCAAGAGTAATTCAGGGATCCGCCGCTCTTCTATAGCCCAGCGATCCATTTCCGCCATATCCCTTCCGCTGACAATCTTCATCGATTCACGCCCCCTTAAATCCCTTTTATTACAAAAAAATGCGGCAAATAAATGCGTTTACCATCTGCAAACATAAGCGTGCCAGCTCAAGTCTGCGGCTGGTAGGCGCTGAGGTAATAATAAAACGGCGGGCTCGCTACAGACGGCAAATCCATTATTTCTCTTCGTCGCAGCGTCGGATAAATTTTATTATACATCATTAAGTCCATAAATCCCCCGGGAAACGTCAATCCTCTCTCCAGGTTGCTCGCGTCGCCAATGGCAAAAACCTGCAAGGGTAACGCTACGGGACTGTTATTGACTGTGATGACCTTGCCGGAGGGCGTATCAGTATAAAATATATAGCTGTTTGCCGTTAACCGATGGTCTCCGACCGCGATCGCTTCCGCGCCGGCAGCATATAGTTCGTTCACCAAAACGATGACGTCGGTGTAGGATACGGCGGAAGTTACTTGAAATTGAACCTCCAATCCCTGTCCGATAACGGGCATGATGCCATTGGCGATTTGCAGGCGACTTAATTGCTGTTCCAGCGAACGCAAGGTCATTTCCTCGTCTTCCAGGGCATTTCTGCGGTCATATAGCTGCGAAGACAAATCTGCCATCTCCTGTCCCAGCCGCTGCCGTTTTTCAGTCAAGTTCTTTACCATCACGATCAGGTTTTCCTGTCTTTGTTGATAAAGCTCCCGTTCCGGCGCCTGCTGCGCTTGAAACTGGACGGAAAACAAGATGCCCATGGCTGCCGCAGCGCAAAAGAAAGCAAACATATTTCTTACGCTATGGTTCATCGTGTTCCCCCTTTTGATCATAGTTCTTCCGGACGCGAGCTTTCATAGGATTCCGCTTCCTTATCTTCTGTAGCCGCTAAAACCTCCGCCTGATCGCCCTCATTCCCATTCTCTTTCTCTTTCCGGTCCAGTGCTTCGCGATGCGCGCGAAAGAGTTGGCTTCTCATCCGCAGGTTTTCAATTATATATACACGAATCAGGGAAAGGTTGCTGAACAATCTTACGCCAAAAGCGAAAACCGCTGCGTAGTATAAATCGATACCCAAGGTATCGCCGATAAAAGCCAGCGCAGCCGCTAAGAGGGCGTTGGCAAAAAAGCCGGACAGCATCAGAAGGCCGTCGAATTTCATTTCATATATGGCCTTAATCCCGCCAAATACAGAATCAAGAGCAGCCATAATTCCGATGGATAGGTACTTGACCATCCCGGCCGGAATCTCAATGTGCAGAAATTGTCCGAGATAGACGCCCAAAACCAATCCGATGACAGGGATCAGCCATCCCATAGAAATCCGGCCTCCTTCCGGGTTTATCACAGGGTGTCAGTTACTAGCGATCAGCACAGGTTCAAATCCTGTGCTGATCGATGATTCGTTCAAGTGGGTCGCCGCCCTGCGCTAATTAAGCTGGGCGTACACAAATTGCATCTCTCCTTTGTATGCGGGTAGAATCAGTTCTTCCCCAATCGACAACGATACAGGAAATTGATTCTGCAGCAAATACCCATAGCGTCCATGGGTTACCGTATCCAGCAAAATCGTAGGATTGCCGATTGCCATAATGACAAAAGGCGGCGCCAGACGCGTCGTATTCACTAATACTACATTGCCAACGCATCGCAGCTCGGTTGTTCCGACAAAACGCTGGTCATTGATGGAAATCGCCTCAGCCCCGGCGGATTTCAAGTCGGAAATCACAGACAACAAATCATCGTAGTGAATAATAAATTGGTTCGGATCTACCCCCGGGTTTTCCCGCATCCCATTATAATTGTCATCGATGATGATTTCGACGCCCTGCCCGGTGACCTGGGTCAGCCCTGCCCTAAGCTGCGCCGTTTTCAGCTCTTCCTGATAAGCCTGGATAGCCGCCGACTGATGGACAAGATCAATCTCCTCAAGCTCGGCTCTGTATTGCTCAATCAGGCCTTCATACGCCGCGATCTCCTGCTCCAAACCGGTGATGGTGGAAACAAGATTATCCATTCGCTCGCTCAGGGCTGTGTTTTGGGGATTCTCCGCTCCGATCAGGCTTTGGTGAAAAGTATACAATGCGCCGATCAGAAAGCAGAGTATGCTAATGGTAAGAAGGGCAAAGAATTTGTGTTTCATAACAAATAGTATATCATAATGAAAAAGCAAAAATAAGAGATAAATCCGGTAAAAATATGATAGAATGTACAAAACACAAACCTT
>Ga0099364_10014215_pt1 | contig 10614 bp, 9 predicted proteins | sample TergutTh196P3_FD_73070 | JGI IMG/M metagenome (GOLD analysis project Ga0099364, IMG submission 73070) | Microcerotermes parvus P3 segment gut microbial communities from Pointe-Noire, Republic of the Congo - Th196 P3 | ecosystem: Host-associated > Arthropoda: Insects > Digestive system > Gut ...
AATGTCCGGGACGAACAATATTATTATTTGTCATATTATAAAAATTATAATGATTATAGATTATATATGTTATATATAATGATTATTACCCCTCAAAATATTTTAATTTGATATCGATAAAATCCTTGAACCGCTTCATCCCATCCTTACTGACGTAATTTGCCATTTTTTCGTTAACTTCAATAAATCTATCGTGATTATTGACAATATTTTTAACTATAAATCGAATACTTTTTAAATTAGATTGCTCAATCCCCTTAAATAAATCAACACAATCATTATTCAATATATTGGTTTTGATTTTATTATACGTATCGCATACATATCTGATTATCTTAGTGTTAAAATTTTCAATGAAAAAATTATTTCTCACTAAAAAACAATAATTCATAAAGTTTATAAACTCGTTTATATCAGACTGCTTAAGGTGGTTATCAATCATATATTTTGTTTTATGATCATAATTAACAACCACTTTTTCCTTAATTATACTGTGTGTTACTTGATCTACATTATTTATTGAAATATCGGAAATTTTCGATATATTATTCATAGTATATAATTTTATTAATGATTATATTATATATTGACATTACAATTCTATTAATTTAAGCGGTTTAGCAATATCATGCGATTTTAACATCGCCATTCCTTTTAAATCTACAGCATTAGGATCGGGGGATGAACTTGTTATAATCGGTAATTGTTTTTCCTTTATTTCATTAAGATAACGTTGTTGTAGATTTATTTCGTCACTTGATCTTTGATTAACTTTATACATATATTTACATTTACTGCAAAATATATCTTTTCGCGAGGCTCCCTCAAAAGGCACATATATAACTTCTCCGCAATTATAACACGTATATGGAAATTTTGACGTGTATTTGTATTTATTACTCACATACAACTCTTTAAAACGATTGACGTAAATTGATAAAGACTGATCTAATGTCAACTGCATAACATTCTAATTTTTAATTACAAAATTGATATCACTAAATAAAGTAACAAACTCACCCATTGAGGATTCTATTTGAAAATCCCCTTTTAATATGGGTAAATGTGTCGTGTGCCGAATTATAGAATCGGTAGTCGGTTCAGAAGTCATCACATAATATTCAAACTTAATATTATTCGTCATCTGATAACTATTCAAAATGGAATCTATATCCATAAAATGATTTTTATCATAAAAAAACTTGGCAAACTGCGAATAAATGATTTGCGACAATCTTGGACTGTGATAATCACAATCATAAAGGTTTTCAAACTTTATTTGAAAAGCATATTTTATTACCAACAAATCAAGAATAACGTGAGAAGAAAGAGCAAATTCTTGGTCATGTAAAATATCCGACAAATCTTGCTTATTAGACAATGAAAGATTATAAGCATTATTATCAACAACATTTTTGTAATCTGCAATTATCTGCTCAGATGATAACTCGGACAAAATCTGTTTTTTAGCAACTCTTATAAAATGAATATTCCTATCAGGATCCTCTACGTAAATATTTTGAATCACAAGCGTCGAAAATCTTGACAAAAAATTTCTGTAAGATATATTATCAAATAAAATATTATTACCGTGATTATACCCAATTGCTGCTCTAAAAGCGTTAGTATCAGTTCCATCCGAACCAAGAGTAAAACCTGAAATATTGGTAATTGTTATATCAGATTTAGACATATCAATTTGATTACCATGAGAATTGATAATATCTTCTGTTTCAAAATTTTCGCTTATTTCCATATTGCCCAAAGTACCCAAAGTATCCCTGTATGTTATGTTAATGCTCTGATTGACGCTAACTCCCTTAACATATATGATAATTGGAGTTTGAGGATTATTGGAAAACTTAACAATGAATTGCTTGTTATCATTAAGAGATTCATTATCAAAGAAAGATTTTACTTCTGTAAATACCATGTTTTCCACAACTATCGAAATACTATTGTTAGCAATATCCGGGGACTTTAAATAAATTCGTTGTATATATTCCCCTGTTCCTAAAATTGTCTGCGTTTGTGTAGTACCTTCCACCACCGGAACAAAATATGTGTTATTCACAAGTCGCAACACTTTATCACTGTTATAATAATACTTCAATCCATTACTTTTACAGGTAAAAACTGCAAAAGGCGGCAAAAATAAAGGATGACCAGCTTTATTATAAAGGCTCTGATTTATGTCAATACGCAAAAGCCCTTGAGCAGGAATTTTTAAAATAGGTTCAAAACCATTCTCAGCCGAAAGTGAACGTAAACTAGATTTATGCTGTGCAGTTAACATATTCCTTTCCCGCATCATCATATCAACCTTATGTTCAATATGTTGCATGCCGGCTTCCGTTCCATTAAACAATGACCAAAGAATGTTCGTTACCTTCTTTGGAACATTTTTTGACAAAAAATCGGAAAAGATTTTTCTAATATTATTAGTAATTTTTGATGTCTCTGACATATTATAACATATTTAATATAAATTGTGTTGTGTATTTTTCTCCTTTTGAATTTATACTGAATTGAATATAAATCACATCATTCTCTTTTTCAGATTTTGCAAAAATCGTTTCAACATTCCAATCATAAGACATACTCATACTGGTATTATGAAGAATATAATCATGCACATATTTATTTATTTCACTCGGCGAAATATTTTTGTTAAAAACATATTTTTTTAGGTTTAAAAAATCTACATGCCCCCATAAATCACCCATATCTAAACTTAAACACATTATAACCTCTTGAAAAAACAGTTCCAAACCACTTTCCAAAAAATTATCATCAATCGACTTACCTGTTAAATTTATATCTACGTTTGGCATGACTATTTAATATTAAATGATACTACCCTGTTTCTTCTGAAGTTCGAGGAAACTGTTGAAATTTCCCATCACCACTTCTAATGCCTGCCAAAAGGTTCCTTCATTGTGAGAATACACCTCTGAAATTGTTGCATCATTGTTAACTGATTTCATATTAAATTTAAAACTATATCCAAAAGTTTGAATAACATTGGAATTATGATGAAATGTTTGTTGTGTCCAAACATTGGTATTTACGGTATCATTGACAAACGGAAATAAGAAGTTAATCCCATGCAATTTATCAACTCCGGTTTGATCTTTATAAAATATCAACAACGTATTGAAACGAAATGTCGATTGTTGCTCAAAATCAAATCCCAACTTTGATATAGTATCAAAATTTAAAACCTTTTTAAAATTCGTGAAATCAAAAGCAAAAGACATTTGATTGGAATCATAAATTGAATTATCATTATTAACATCTGCATACACAATATCATTAACATTGACTATATTTTTCCAACATACTTCATTCATATCTAAAAACGGACATTTATTGGGAATTGAAGCAATAATTTCACACCAGCCCTGATTATTGGAAACATTAATAAAGTTGGAAGTTGATATGTTATTGGCAAATGTAACCACCGAAGGAATATTTAATGAACTGTTGCCAAATATGTTATCTTTATCTAACCCCAACAAATTAAGGGTTTTCCAAAATGCAAGTTCCACAATATTTTCACACGGATTTCCATCCGAAATTACTGTTGTTTGACGAATTATATTTTCCATATAATATTGAAAAACAAGAGGTATAACTCTATTGGGATTTACATAAGATTCATTGTCAACTTCAGGAAATCCCGACAAAATCTCACTATAGTTAACAATATCTCCACTCGGATTAGAAGTAGATTTGCGAAATCGGAAAGATAATGACGGATTATTGGAATTATCAGGGCTACTTGGATTAACATCCACTTTCCAAAATGGTAAATTCAAAGCAACCATCTTAGAGAAAAAATAAGGGGAATTATTCATTACCGATGCATCAAAATCTTTCAACGCCTTACTGAATGTGTAATACGAAGACCTTAAAGGAATACTCTGAATCGGATTAAATATTGGCAAATTCATAATATTATGATTATTATATTTTTATTACACTATATATGAAGCCACTGACTGCCTCAAAAACTTAAATTCTCTTACTCCATTAATATTTGAAAGTTTGAAATTACCTTCAATATCAACCACCTGAAAACCTTTATATCTGTATTTGAGTGTTTTATCTGTTGTTTCATATAATATATCATGAGTAAAACTATCTTTTACAATCCATTGAACTTCAAATGGAAAGCTTATGTAACGAGGCGAAAGTTGTGCATATAAAACATCATTCAATTTAAGATAAAATGATTCTACATTGTCACGAATATTAGTCAAATGACTAAAAACCGATAAAACAGAACTGTACAACTTTACTGTATTATCATCTTGTAACACAGGAATAATATCTGACATTTGGGATATGTATCCTTCTTGAAATGACGGATGAAATGACATTGGAATATCATAATCAAGAGGTATCTGATCTATCTGATAACCTTCTAATTGTGCAATTGGAATGTAATTGTTATCTCGTTTTATATAAAAATTGATGTGCTTAGAATCCATCTCTAAACCTGCTAACGCTCCTATAATCATCCAAAATTGTCCCAATGATTCGGGAGTGGTTGTAGAATTAATTGGCTGTTGCTGAAATACTTCTACCCTTTGTATCCATAAAGCATCTAAAACCTGAGAATATTGAGAAACTTGATTATAAGGAATAAAAATATATCCTTGTATAATATCATACACTTTTAATACTAATTCATCATTTTCCTGATACGGAACTTGAACCAATGATAAAAAAGCGTCTATCATCTTGATTGGGATTGTTTCTGTCACATTCTTTGTTATACTACGTTTATTTGCCAATGTGAAAACAGGCTTTGCAGTGGCATCACCCGCCAAATAAAATATTTCAGGTATATCTTGCTTATAATATTGACTAAGATTTTGCGGTACAGCAGATTGTGGAAGAACATAATTCGGCATAACTCCAAGATTTCCGAAATCTATTTCATTTATGGTCAAAACATTGTTGGGAATGGTTACACCTTGCAATATGTCATTGATAGGATATTGAATATTATTAGAGTTGTATAGGGTAACATCAATTATCACATTATCATCACTCATTTCAAAATCATAAAACCATGTTTCTCTTGACCCATAAGAATCATAAATATGAACTAATAGACGATAGGTAGTGTTTTTGAATATTGCAATAGCATCTTTTATTGGAGTACCATTATACAAATTCTTAGATCTATGAAAATATGTTGATACATCCGCAAAATCATAATCATATAAATCAAAGAAAAAAGCTTCAATCCATAATGGATGATTAACTACATCATAATCAGGTATTTCTAATGTGATATGTAAGATATTTCCAAACCCTCTTTGAATTTCTGAAAAAATATCGGACGGAATTGGATCATTCTCGAACAATTCCTGATTGACGCGAATAAATGATTTTGTATCCTGATTAAAATCATCCAATCTATATTTTATCTCTCTGGAATTTATTGAAAAAACAGATTGTTGTGACAATTTAGGATCTACCGCATTTTGATTTACATACGTTGTTGATAAACTATCAAATAAATTATTATAACTCAATAAAGTAACTTTTACCCAATGACGAAAATATTGAACATCATAATCTGATAGTAAATAATTTCTGTTAATAGTAGAAAAATAACGTGGAGCATTAACCATTAAAACCAAATAAAAATCATCTATAACCTGCTCATCGGCAGTAAAATATATATTGGCGAGATTTAATGCTTTTACAACATTTTTTATAAATTGATCATAATCAATTATAGATATTTCAAAATCAGGTAAATTTTCTGATGTATATTTATTTGACAAATTGATGTAATTCCAATAATTATACAATATCTGATAATGACCGGTTTTAATATCCTTATTTATATCAGGTTGAAGAGTTAATGAATTTGTTGGAGTACGATATACATCATTTATTATCAACTGTTCATCTGAATAATCTTCATATCCAAGATATTTGAAAAAATTCTCAACAGATTTTTTTGTTCCTTTATTCTTTAAAATCTGTGTGAAATCCAACAAAAGCCGCTTAATAAGCTCTCGATGGTCAAATCTGATAGAATTGACAACAGCATCTTTTATATGATCATAACCAGGTAAAAACTTGTTATAAAGAACATCCTTATAATGTGCTTGGTCAGGTCGCAAAATATTGCCATCATTATAAGTAACAATATAAGACACCACATCACTTTCTCCCGTTCTGGAAATATTTAAAACAACCTGCATACCATTTTCAGGAACATAAAGAGTAAATGAAATAATTTTTGACAAACTATCTGTTGCAGAGATTTTATCTGTATAAAGTCGTGGAACTCTGGCATCTATGGAGGGCTGACTATATTTTGAAATATTAACGGAAAAATACTCATGAGCATATACATGAAGCGTAGGCTGAGTCAATAATATCTGCCTTTTAAGACGACTGAAATTATGGTCATATAATTGTATCATTTATTCTCTTTCTTATTTTCTTTCTTCTTATTCTGAGCTTCCTTTTTTCGGATTCTCTCACATTTATTCAAATTACTCTTCAATTCAATATTTATAGTAGATGCAAGTATTCTATCTGCTACTGAATCTTTGATTTTTTGAATCTGCTCGGCAGCCTGTTCTACAATAGGAGGTATTGTTATATTTGGCAAAACAGATGCAATCTTTGCTGCCATTTTTGCCGCCAATAACGCCAACTCTTTTAATTTTTCGTCTGCAAAATCTTGTATCTTCTTTTTCTCTTTTTCCAAAATTTCTAAAAGCTCTGAAAGGTCTATTTGCTCGTTCAAATCTGCAAGACGTTGATCGATATATTGAGATGCTGGCTGAATATTTTGCTGCTGATTAAGCAACTTCGCGTTTCTTTTGACAGCGACACTTGGAGGCGCATCAATAAATATCATTTTTTCATTAAGCGCATCAACTTTTTTAAAAATAGATTTTGACGTTTCCATTATATGTTATTATAAATATTATATCATTCGATTTTTACTTTTTCTGATTGCAATAGTGCAGGCATTATTCCCGCCGATAATGTAGCAATTGAGGTATGTATTAACTGTGATTTTACACTCAAATTTATAAAATTAGGCAAAAAAGCCGCTGTAAAAGGAGTTGCACAACCAGCCATTAGACCTATCATAATATCCGATGTAGGCAAAAACAACTTAACGATCTCATCCATCAAATCTGCCATGTTTCCTAATATTTTCAATACATCATCTCCCTTAAGAGAGGCTTGTGCATATTCTTCATTACCCAATACAATACTACTTTCGGTAACAACAATAGAATTTGAAGCACAAAACAAACTTAACTTATCTGCCTCAATTTGAATCCCTGAATCATCATTAACAAATTCAATCCCAGATGATTCTGTATATGTTAATGATACAGGGGCACCATTTATTGTCCGCTTAAAAATTTCCAAATAATTAGCATAATCTTCCCCGAGATCCTTGTTTGATAACCCACATTTCCTGCCATAAAATCCCGAACTTATACATCCATCAAAAATCAAAACTGAAACTATATCTCCTTCTTCTGGCAAATAATTTAAACCATAAAATGGAAAATACCATGGTAAATCATCATCATCCAATTGGTCAGTATAACCATTGATACTTACGCGAACACGACAAATCTTTTGTACATCTTCTATCGATACAACTTCACCAAATAATATGTTTATACAACCATCTTTCAACATACATTTTAAAAATTTTTACGTGATGAAATATTAAAAAGCTGAGGTGAAAACTTTTCACTCTCAATGGGCATTTTTACAGCCGGATTATACAATACACCAGAATTAACTTCATTTATTTCATCAGGAACATAATGAACAACATGCCCAGATTGCATAGGTGGAGTTGAATTTGATAATCTTTCGACTCCAAAAGGAACTTTATTACTGTTATCATTAAATGGCAACGGTTTATTAATATTATTGTAATTAATCTTACCCAATAAATATGCTTCATAATCATACCAATAATTTAATGCTCGATCTGAAAGATTTACACGCATGAAATTGTTCATATCTCTCATACGAAGAGCCTCCCACAATTTGTCATCAGCCGAAATCATTAGATTGGTTAAACTTTTTTCTGTTAAATTTCGCAATAACGCAGGATCCGTTCCGACTATAATGGAATCTGCTATGTTATTTGCCCACATACGCATAGATTCAACATACTTTGCAGATAAATTTAAAGCACTATTTAAAAGAGAACTGCCCAAACCTTTCCAACTATCTTTAAACTTAGATCCCCAGTTCTGGAAAATTCTATCTGTAAATATTGATTCATAAGAATTGCGAAATATTTGGTCATCATAAAAACCCATACCAGATATATTTCCTATTTTTGTCATTGACAACAAAATCTGATTAATATCTACCGCCCCAAAAGTATTTGTAAAACAATTGGAATAATTAACCGCCAGAAAATCAAATGATAATGACGTTTTGACATAGTCGGCATTACCGGGTTCATTAGATATAGAACTAAAATATTCGTTACCCGTTTCTGTACATATAATAGCACTTGGAAAAGAAAACAAATGATAAATGAATGGAGGAGGATTCGTACCATCACGATTCGCCCATGGAAAATTCCCCAATTTATTAAGCTTCTTTATAGTTGGAAACATTTCACGTTCCATCTTTTCTTTATCATCAGCTACAATTGTTTTTTCACCATAAAAACTTTCGTTATAATATCCGGCATTAAAAATGAGAATTGATATATCAATTGTTCTGAGATTTACCGGCAATACAACATGATTCAAATTTTTATCATACCAAATTGAATTATAGGTTTCTATAATAGATTGAACCCTGGAATCTGAGGTCTCCCTGAAATTAATTTTAAATTTGGCATCTACAAAAGCTGCCTCAGGTTTAATAGTCTTAATTTCATCCAATCCTTCAACATCAACAACAAGAAATTCATAATTACGCACAAGATCAAACAAAACCTGTATCCATCTGGCAAGTAACAACGCTTTCTTGCGTTCTCCAATTCTTATCAAAAATGCTAATGCAGAATCTGTTGGAAAATTTTTATCATCTTCTAATAATTCTACAACATCCTGACTTGTGTCGAATATCAATTTATCTGCACCCGCAAGTAACCCCGATTTACTGTATGGATTTAATAATATTTTAAAGTTTAATGCAAGAGGATCTACATAATCCAACAACATCATTTTTATTGCAGGTGTATAATTCTCAAACTTTTGATTAATATCAAAAGAGTGAGGAACCTTAAACAAACTGTTTCTAGGAAATATTAAATTCTTATAAAAATCAATGATGTTACCAAGCATGATAAAGATATTTTTCTACTACTTATATATACAATATACAATCTCATGAAAATAGTGATTCAAGGTTACTAAAACCTTATGTAAAAACTACATTTATACCCAATTTTATGTTAAATATTTTGGGATCATAAGTTTTCTGGAGGCGCTTTAGTTAGTTAATTTGCTCAGAATAGCCTTTAATATCGCGATAACGAAAAAATTTGTCATAAAACTGGGTACAAATCGGTCAAAGTGCAATATAGATATAGCTTACTCTTGATGATCGGTTTCTGACATTAAACAAATTCCATTTGACATAAGTTTCTACCACAAATAATCTGTACCCAATTTTATGTTAAATATTTTGGGATCATAAGTTTTCTTGAGGCGCTTTAGTCAATTTATTGCTTAGAGTAGCCTTTAATATCGCGATAACGAAAAAATTTGTCATAAAACTGGGTACAAATCTGTCAAAGTGCAATATAGATATAGCTTACTCTTGATGATCGGTTTCTGGCATTAAACAAATTCCATTTGACATAAATCTTAGGACAATATATACCAATAATTACTAGTATAATGATATAATATTGAATATCAATGATATATGATCAAAATATTTTTTTTATCTTTTTTTAGTTATATTATTGATATATTGAAAATTATCATTATATTTGCAAATGTTTATAAGAAATATACGTCAAAGTAATGGTAAAATTACTATTCTGATAGTTGAGAACATCAGAAAAAACGGCAAACCGATCCAAAGGACTCTTCGTCGTGTAGCTACTGTCCCTCCGGAGGAGCTTGATATGTTTACAGAAGTAGCTGAACACATAAAAGCTGATATGGAAAACAAATCTCAATTCTCAAATTCCAAAACATTGTTGAATAATCGTAAAAAACGCAAAAAGATAGATCAACTACCTGTAAATTTGTGTGAAATGCGAGAAGAACAAAGAATCATTTCAGGTATTCATGACATCTATGGTAAATTGTATGATGAAATCGGATTTTCACAAGCATTAAAACGTTGTTCGATCAGTAAAAAAATTATGAAAGATATTGTGATGGCACGTTTAGCGAAACCTTGCAGCAAACGTGCATCATCAAAGCTACTAAAAACAGATTTTGGCACGGACATACCTTTAATAAAAATATATCGAATGATGGATAAACTTACAGAAGATGCTATTGAAACAATACAAACTCAATGTTTAAATTATTCAAAAAAGTTGTGTTCTGATGAGATTAAAGTTATATTCTATGATTGCACGACTCTTTATTTTGAAAGTTTTACGGAAGA
>Ga0099364_10014217_pt1 | contig 10612 bp, 8 predicted proteins | sample TergutTh196P3_FD_73070 | JGI IMG/M metagenome (GOLD analysis project Ga0099364, IMG submission 73070) | Microcerotermes parvus P3 segment gut microbial communities from Pointe-Noire, Republic of the Congo - Th196 P3 | ecosystem: Host-associated > Arthropoda: Insects > Digestive system > Gut ...
CCGGTTATGAGCCGGATGCTCTAACCAACTGAGCTAAGGGCCCATGAGATTTTGCCAACGACTTTTCAGTCGGGTATATTATACACATTCCTGCGAAGAATGCAAGACAAAAAATCTGAAAATCTGAAATCTAAAAATCCGAATGTCGGACGGAAGTGGAAAATGGGTAAAATTCAAGCGCACAAGGGACCCACCGTATCCGTCCCGCGTCAATACAATCCGTACGTTTCGCTGACGCCAACGGAGAAAATTATTCCCTTTCCCGGCTCTTCTATATCGAGTTTTTCCGTTATGCTCGATATTATTCCCGAACAAATATCATTTGCCGCCAAAATCAGCACAATTTCCTTTTCGGGCTCAATCTGCATGGCAAACAACGTGCTTGTTTCGTGGATTCCTGAACCCCTCGCATGGATAATCGTTGCGCCCCTCGCGCCGGCATCCTTTGCGGCATCCACCACAAAACTCCCCCGGCCTTTGTCTACCACAGTAAAAATAGCGTTGTACACAGAATTCGTCACCGCCTTGTCCTCAACCTCAATATTCTTCCCAAGATTATGCACCCCTGCAAGGCTGTTAATTGGCACCAAAAAAGCTATCCCGTGATTCGGCTTATGAAGAGCCAACTCGCGGTTCAACGCCTCAGCCGCAGCTTTCCCGTTTTCGTGTTTTACCACCATCAAAACGATTTCTTTTTTAATATCGTCCAACGCAAGAAACTCAAGAACCCTGTTCCTGACGGTGCCGCTGCCTAAAAAAACCGTGCCTCCCTTGACCCCGTTGTTCTTCGCTATTTTCAGCACCTTCGATCCCTTGCCATTGTCTACGATACAGCATAATAAGAATAACTCAAGCATTGGTTTCACCACCGATTTTCTTACTCTTCCTTGCTTTTAATTGAAAAATCAAGCCGAGTATCTGTAATGTGATTATCGGAGTCATCGCCACAAGCGCAATCATACCAAAGGCGGAGGAGAGAAGATCCATGTTTACGGTTTCTCCAGCAACGCCCTGCGAGTAAGCAAGTATGAATGTCGCCGTCATCGGGCCGGTAGCCACGCCTCCCGAATCAAACGCGATGCCCACAAACAGTTTTTCGACGAAAAATGTCAGCGCGAAAGCTATTATATACCCGGGAAGAAGAATGTGCCATAAGCGCATGCCCGGCACGACAATCCGCACGATAGCCAGCGCGACGGCTATCCCCACGCCAATCGTCAATGCGCCGAAAACTACGCGCCTTTTGATATAACCGCTGGTCACCTCTTCGATTTGGTGCGTCAGGACAATCACGGCGGGCTCGGAAAGAATCGTCACAAAACCTATGGCGAAGCCAATCAACACCGCATACATCTTGCTGTCCATCGATGCAATCTTTCTTCCGATTATCTCGCCGACGTCCATGAACCCCGCATTGACCCCAACCAGAAACACGACGAGCCCAACGTAGGTGTACAGCAACCCAATAATTATCCTTCTGAACTGTTTCCTCTGCAGGCGAAACGACGCAAACTGAAATGCAAGGAATATTATCACCAACGGCGCTACCGATATCAGCGTCTCGCGCCATATGATCGAAAGCTCGTGCAAAAACGGCTCAAACAAATATGTTTGGTGGGCCATATCGCTTTCGAGAACCACCGAAATTTTCTCCGGCCTTGTTATGATGCCAAGCAGCAGCACGCCCAGAATCGCCCCCGAAGACGCGACGCCTACCAGCCCGAAGCTGTCGCTTTCCGATGCGATGCTGTCTTTTCTAAGCGATGAAATGCCGATAGCCAAAGCCATGATAAACGGGACGGTCAAGGCCCCGGTCGTCGCGCCGGACGAGTCAAACGCAATAGCCGTGAATGATTCTGTTGAAAAAAGCGTCAGGATCAGTATTATCGCATAGGTTATGAGCAGCAGCTTCTTTATTGAAAAATTAAACACGATCCTCAGAAAGCCGAAAACGAGCATTAGCCCTATCCCGATGGAGACGACAATCAGTATGCTCAACATGCCGATATCCCCCCCGGTCACGTCGGCAACTCTGTGTGCGAGTATCTGAAGGTCGGGCTCGGAAACATTTATGAAAAACCCTAACAAGAACCCGAGGACGACGACGACCCAGACTTTGTTCGATTTTGAAATAGCGGCGCCTATTCTAGTGCCGATCACAGTTATTCCTACATCTACGCCAAAAAGGAATATCGACAAGCCGATAAGAATAAAAAAAGCTCCGATAATGAAACGTTCAAATGAGCCTTCGGGTATAGGCGCGACCGTGAAATGCAGTATTAATACGATAGCGGTGATTGGCGCGACAGACACCGCTACCTCTTTCAGTTTTGACAGCAATACATTCAAAAGGCGCTCACCCCGCCATTTTATTTGTGCCGCTTCAACACGTGCGATCCAAAAAAAGTATAATACGCCTCACGCAAAAAGTAAAGTAAAAGTTAGGTATCGATATCCACCTCTTCGGCACCTGGTTACAAGTCACACGGCATTGGAAAACACAAAGAATCGTCTTTGCGAGGAGCATAGCGATGCGGCAATCCAGAAAAAAACCTAACAATCGGCGCAAAAAGACTGGATTGCTTCGCTGCGGCTCGCAATGACGGGGTAGGTCTGACTTGTAACGGCACCTGTTAATTCCCTGCAACTCTTTGTTTTCTCATCGTGACAAAGAACAAAATGCCCGCAAATGCCGGCGATATCGCCATGAGCGCGAACATGTTTCCATATCCTAAACCTGACGCCAAGAATCCGGCTATAAGCGACCCTATTCCAACTCCGCCGTCAAAGAACGAAAAAAACGTCGCGTTGGCCGCGCCGACCCTCTCCTTTGGCGCCCTCAAGATAGCCATGGCCTGCAAACTTGTCTGAGCGGCGCCCATGCCGACCCCATAGAGAAACGCGCAGGTAAGGAACATTAAAAGGCCATTGCTTGCGGACAACACCAAGAGCCCCGCGGACATCAGGAAAACGCCCGGCCAGATGCCATAACCAAATCCTTTACTATCAACGAGTTTCCCCACAATGGGACGGGTTAATAGCAAACTTACCGCATGTACGGCAAAAAACAGGGCAATGCTTCCTATTGATTTCTCTGCTCCATACAACGCCAAAAAAGTGACGATCGCGCCATAGGTAGCCGTCACAAAGAACATCGCTATCGAAGGCGCGACGGACTCCTTTTCGTAAGGCGCCACCTTTTTTGTCACCGTTTTTTGCGTGTCCGGCTGCTTTTTATATTTAATCGCAAACGACAGGATCACGCAGATTGCGGAAACCCCAAAAGCAAGAAAAATGCAGTTCTGGATGCTGATTGACAATCCGACAGCGGGCGATGAGGCCATTGCTACTCCGCTGGCGAGTCCGACATAGCCCATGCCCTCCGCAAACCGTTTTTTCTCGACATTATCGGCGGCGATCGTGCTGCAAGCCGTGTTGGCCATTCCCCATGCAATGCCGTGTACAAATCGGAGCGATAAAATTATCCCCACCACCGGGAAAAAATAGTATGCGCCCGATGAAAGCATCAAACCGACCAGCCCGATTAGAAAAACGCCTCGGCGCCCATACTTGTCAACCGCAACTCCGGTGAAAGGGCGCACAAGCAATGAAGCAGCCGTCAGAATCCACTGCATCCAACCCAAAAGGCTGTCGGACACGCCGAGCGTCTTCAAGTATGGAGGCAGGGCGGAAGGGAATAACAGAAAAGCGAAAAAAGTAAGGAAATTTGTAATTACTATTAAAATGAGGTTTTTTGTCCAAAGTTTTGTTTTATCCATCTTTGCGCCCTCCATCCAACTTCTAGGCTTTACAGGCCATTCGCTTCGCCCCGGGATTCAGCTCCCCGCTCCGCATTGAGTCGGGTGGCGTCCTAAACGCGCACGGCAAAAACCCCGTAACCATGCAGTTACAGGGTTTCTCTGGCTCCCCAAGTTGGACTCGAACCAACGACCCTGCGGTTAACAGCCGCATGCTCTACCGACTGAGCTATTGAGGATTATCCGAGCCTAGGCAACAGGCTCAAATCTGTGTTTCCGAGCACTTGGATATGCTACAATAAATATAACGGTTTGTCAAGGGGGTATCTTTGGTTTGTGGTGACCCGTAGGAGAGTCGAACTCCTGTTTGCGGCGTGAGAGGCCGCCGTCTTGACCACTTGACCAACGGGCCATCGTCTGACGGGGGATGCTCTTGAAATACCTTCAAAAGGTGGTACACCTTCAGGGACTCGAACCCTGGACACCCTGATTAAGAGTCAGGTGCTCTACCAACTGAGCTAAAGGTGCGCGTACAGCGGAGCGTAATGGAACTGACAAACACGGCTCCCGCAAGCGGAATCGTAAATCATTGCGCCGTGGGCGGATTTCATCTTACACAAAACGCCCTGCGATGTCAAGATGCAAGAGCATAAAAAGTTTATTTCCAAGCAGCCCCTAATCACAAAGTTTGCGAACGCTGCAATACTGTGTTTTGGAAATCCACCACCTGACGCTTGTACTCCTCGTTCATCAAAGGCGACGTAATCATAAAATCCGCCGAAGCGCGATTTTTCGCGATGGGAACGTCATAAACCTGCGCGATACGCAGAAGAGCTTTCACGTCCGGGTCGTGCGGTTGCGCGTACAGCGGGTCGGAAAAGAACACGACAAAATCAATCGTCCCCTCAACGATGTTGGCTCCGATTTGCTGGTCGCCCCCAAGCGGGCCGCTGTTGTAGCTTCGGACCGGCAATCCCGTCCTGTCTGTAATCATTCTTGCGGTCGTCCCTGTGCCGCTTAAAAAATGCTTGCTCAGTATCTCTTTATTCCACTCGCACCAGTCCAGCATTTCCATTTTTTTGCCGTCGTGAGCGATAAGGGCAATGTTTTTTTGCTTGCCAATGGTCAATGTAATAAGTTCGTTTTCCATAATAACACTCCAGTTCTTTGCAGGGTTTATGCAGGACAAAACACGTTTTTTGAGGATTCTTCCGATGAGGCTAGAAATCGGTCGATCACTTTCATTGTTTCCGCGGTGTCCTTTTCCACGACCAGCTTGAGCGGTTTTGACAAATCCAGGCTCAAAATCCCCATAAGCGACTTTGCATCCAGGATATAGCTGTTAGTCAACAAATCAAAATACCCTTCGAGAGGTGATATTTGTTCCACAAATTCCTGCACGGCCTCAATCGTGGGCAGATAGACAAAAACGGTTCTCATCATGTGTCCCCTCGTTTCAATGCAAAATTATTATCATTGATTGTAAATGTATCAAAAAATTCATAAATAGTCAACGTATGTTTAACGACCGCCCCCAGTGGGGCTATTGACAAAACTGAAATAATTCGATAAAATAGTGCCAACAGGCGTTGGCCTGGGGAATTGATTGGGGCTTGCCGAAAGAATCGGGTCCCATCTGGGCGGGGGGTATCCCCCGCCGTTTGCTTGTATATACCATATTCTACAGGAGTGATTTAACGTTATGAAACAGATACTTGCCGCATTTATCGCGATGACGATGTGCGTTGCGTTGTTTTCCGGATGCGACAACGGCGGGGACGTCACCCTCACCGTTTGGTGCTCCGAAGTGGATAAAGAAATAGTCACGACAATGGTAAGCGAGTTTTTGGCAGCGAACCCGGCCATTAAGGACATACAAATCGTAATATGCGAAGACGACCTCGCCCGCGAAACATTCGAGGCCGACCCCTCTGCCGCCGCAGACGTTATTTGCATCCCGCACGACCAGCTCGGAGCGCTTGTATCACAAGGCTTTCTTCATGAGATAACAGAAGAAAAGCATATCAGTGAAATTAATGAAAACTCAACGCCCTCGATCAGGGCTGGCCAAATCGAGAATAAGCAATACGGTTTTCCGTCCAGCTTTGAAACCCATATGCTTTTCTACGACAGGTCCATAATCTCCGATTCGGCGGCGCAAACCCTGGAAGGCATTGCGACAAGCGCCATTCCGGACGGCACGATCCCCTTTGGCATGGATTTCGCAAACGCCTACTTCACCGCCAACTGGTTTTTCACTTACGGATGCAACTTGTTCGGCGAAAGCGGGGAAGACAGGGACTTCTGCGATTTTGACAGCGAGGCAGGCATAGCCGCAATGACCTTTTTGATTGAAAACAGGGAAAATTTCGGAGATTTAGACGGAGATTCCGCAACGGAGCTTTTCAGGGAAAACAAACTTGGAGCCTACATAGGCGGGCCGTGGAACGCCGCCGCGATCACTGATGCCCTGGGAGGAAACTACGGTTGCGCGAAGCTGCCGAGCGTAGACGGAAAAGAAATGCGGTCATTTGCAGGCTTCAAACTCTACTGCGTAAATTCCAACGCAAAAAACAAGGACGCCGCAATGGATTTAGCCGCCTGGCTCACTAACCCCGACAATCAAAAAACGAGGTTTCTGGGGCGCAATCTGATACCTGTGGCATTATCCCTCGCCGACGATATCGACATGGCCGTATCAACTACCGCAAAAGCTGTCATGGCGCAGGGGGCCAACGCCATTGCCATGCCTTCGATTCCCGAAATGAGCAATTTCTGGGATCCCACCGGAAATTTCACCCTGGCGTGTTACATGGGGGAAATCGACATTGCTGACTTGCCTGAAAAGCTAAGCGAACTGACCGCAACCGTTTTAGGCAAGCGGGCCTCAAATTAGGGCGGCGACGACTCTCGTGGGCGGATACCGTTCGCTCAGGGCGCAATACCAAACGAAGCAACAGGAATTCCGGTTTATCCGGGGCAGGGAATAGCGGTTAAGGCTATGAAAAAAAGCAAGAATTTTATAAAAATCTTTAAGAACAACCTTTTTCATTTTGTGTTCCTGCTATCAGCGTTTGCGGTACTCATAGTGTCAACTATGGCAATCCTTAATATGACCGACACTGTTGTGAACATGAATTCCGCAAAAGAAACCTTGAATTCCGCCGAAGAATTCGTGATCAACAACTACAAATACCGCCTGCACTCGAGCGCCTCCGCCGCTCAACACCTTTTAAAAGCGTCCGATTTGGAAACGCTCAGGATAAGGCCCGGTTCGCCTGACAGCCAGGAGTCGTGGTTTAAAGACAGCGGTTTTTTGGCATTGAGGGAACTTTTGATCCGGTTTGCGGATGAAAACGGCTTGGAGTATGTCTACTATTATTTTCGTATAGATAACTTTGTCCAGCCATTGATCGACAACGATCCTGACGTATTGGAGGCTTACACCCCCTCAAGCCAACTCTTCGCGATCGACGATGAATCGAGAAGCGCATGGAACAATAAACAGGTAACGGTCGTAGATGATGGGACAATCATCGACCTCGACGGGCTATTAACGGCATATGCGCCGATTTTCAACGATGACGGCGAAGTTTTTGCCATAGTCGGCGTAGACATCAGAGACGAGCAGATAAATCCGTTGCGAGAGCAAATCGGTTTTCTGAGCGAACGGATAGAGTCCTTGAGCAGCCGAATAACGACATTGATGGTAGCAATGATTTTAGCGCTATTGTTCTTGGCCGCCGGCGGAGTCGTTACCTTTTTCAACCACCGGAAAATCTCAAAAATTTTAAGGGACGCTCTTATGCAAGCGGAACACGCAAGCCGCGCAAAGAGTGATTTTTTGGCGAACATGAGCCATGAAATGCGGACTCCCATGAATGCAATCATCGGCATGACGGCCATCGGAAAAAACTCCGATGACCTTGAACGGAAAGAGTATTGCCTGACAAAAATAGAGGAAGCTTCGATACACCTTCTTGGCGTCATAAATGACGTTTTGGATTATTCAAAAATCGAGGCGGGCAAATTCGAGTTGAGCAACGTCGAGTTCGGCTTCGAGAAAATGCTGAAAAGGGTATGTGACGTGGTGGCGTTTAAGGCAGCCGAAAAGAAGCAGGTATTCAACGTGAAGATTGACGAGAACATACCCCGGGCATTGATCGGTGACGAGCAGCATATTGCCCAGGTAATCACGAATTTACTGTCAAATGCGATAAAATTCACACCTGAAAACGGCAGCATAACCATAACTGCCCGTTTGGAAGGCGAAAAGGACGGGCATCACCTTGTCAAGATCGAAGTGAGCGATACCGGCATCGGCATATCCGACGATCAAAAAGCGCACATTTTCCGTTCGTTTGAGCAAGCTGACAATTCAATAACAAAACGCTTCGGCGGCACGGGCCTCGGCTTGGCTATTTCAAAAAAAATCATTGAAAGCATGGGCGGCGCCATAACGTTTAAATCTGAACTCGGCAAGGGAACGACGTTCAGCGTTGCGGCGCCGTTTTTGCCCGTTTCTGAACAAACGGAAGAACCATCCGCAAGGCAGTCAGACGACTGTCTTGCGGAGTCATACGACTTTTCTGGCCGCTATGTGCTCATCGCGGATGATGTGGAGATTAATCGCGAAATAGTCATTGCCATGCTTGAGCCAACGAATATTGCCATAGATTGCGCCGAAAACGGCGCGATTGCCGTCAGAATGTTTTCCGAAAACCCGAATCGCTATGATGCGATACTCATGGACGTGCAGATGCCCGAAATGGACGGCTATCAAGCCTCGCAAACCATTCGCGCCATGGACATGCAAAAGGCAAAAAAAATACCGATCATTGCAATGACCGCCAATGTATTCAAAGAAGATGTTCAACGAAGCTTCTCCGCCGGGATGAACGGGCACATCGGGAAGCCTATCGATTTCAACGAAATGCTCAAATTGCTCAACGAATATTTAAGGTGACTTGCTCAGAACCTATTTACGGTAAATATGTCCGCAATTTGCTGAGCACCTCTTCAAAATCCAACGGCTTCGCTATATGATCGTCCATGCCCGCATCCAGGCATTTGGCTATATCTTCTCTGAAAGCGTTTGCGGTCATCGCAACAATCGGGATAGTCTTTGCGTTCGGCACGTCCAGAGCGCGAATTCTTTCGGTCGCCTCCAGCCCATCCATTTCAGGCATCTGCACATCCATAAAAATCAATTCATATTTTTCAGGCGCCGCCGAAAACATATCCAGCGCCTCACGGCCGTTTACCGCGCAGTCAACCGAAATGAGGGTCTCTTCCAGCAGGGCCAAAACTATTTCGCGGTTGAGCTCCACATCTTCAACAAGCAGTATGCTGCGCCCTATAAAACAGTAGTCCGCCTCTTCCTTGACCGACTCGTCCTCCTGCATTCTGGAGCCCCGTTTCATCTGCACCTTAAATGAGAACTCCGCCCCTTTTCCAAGCTCTGATTTGACCTGGATGCAGCCTCCCATCATTTCCACGATGCCCTTTGATATTGCAAGCCCCAACCCCGTTCCGCCGTATTTTCGGGACGTGCTGTTCTCCGCTTGCTGGAAAGCCGTGAAAAGCTTCGCCTGCTGTTCCGGGCTCAAACCGATGCCTGAATCAATGACAGAGACCTGAATGGTGCATACATCGTCCTCTTCCGCCATAAGCCGCGCGTCAAGTTCAATCGTTCCGTTATCGGGCGTAAACTTTACCGCATTGCTGAGCAGGTTCGTGATGATCTGCGCCAACCGTTGGTCGTCCCCAAATAGGTACGGCGGTATGCTATTGTCCACGCTTACCGTGAAACGCTGATTCTTTTCGTCCATACGGAATTTGTTGACATTCACGACTTGGGATATTATTTTTTTGAAATCAAACTCGGTTTCGGAGATGTCAAATTTGCTTGCCTCGATTTTGGACAAGTCCAGAATGTCGTTTATGATACCCAGCAGATGCTTTGAAGCGCCGTCTATCTTTGAAAAACACTCTTTCATATATTCAATATCGTCGGAAGCCGAGCCAATCGCAGTCATTCCGATGATACCGTTCATCGGGGTGCGGATTTCGTGGCTCATGTTGGCAAGGAATTCGCTTTTGGCGCGCGTTGCCAGATCAGCCGTGTTTTTCGCTTCCGTCAGGTCATGCAAGGTTCTGATGTAAACTGCGCCAAAAGTGTAAATCAAGAGGTCGAGTGCGACAAAAGACATAAAAAATATGGTGTTTTGAATCATCGTAAACGATTTGCCCATAAGATTCACGATTGGGAACCCATCCGCCGTTTGGACGGCAAACCCTAAGACTATTATGACAGCCAGCCCCGACCCGACCGTGGCTATGTGCAGTTTTAAGGCCCGGCTGTCGAAATACGTAAGCGAGATCATTGCGACGCAACACAAATAGGTAAAAACTAGGCTGTCCCCTTTCAAAATTATGGCTCCCCCTGTTACCACGGCGGCCATGAATGTGGGCGAAAGGAATGCCGTGGCACGTATGCTGAGCGGACTGCGTTCAAATGCGACATAAAGCACGAGAAGCAAAAGGTTCAGCCACAACCGTGTCATCGTCAGCTCCGGGAAAAATACGGAGGTATATACCATGGTGATGACGCAATAGGCGCAAACTAGCAGAAAAACGCTCGGCGCCGCCGCGTTCTTTTTTGCTCCCGCAAACAAATACTTCCTTATGAATTCCACTTTGGCGTCACCTCCCAGCGTCTTTTTATTGCATGATTATTGCGTGGCAGTTATTGAACAAAATCGCTGCGCGATGGCTGGTGGAGATCCAACAAGCCTCGTTACTGGGAGTTCGCGCAGGATTTGATTCCAATAATTTAGTAGTAGCCAATCCTA
>Ga0099364_10014218_pt1 | contig 10612 bp, 7 predicted proteins | sample TergutTh196P3_FD_73070 | JGI IMG/M metagenome (GOLD analysis project Ga0099364, IMG submission 73070) | Microcerotermes parvus P3 segment gut microbial communities from Pointe-Noire, Republic of the Congo - Th196 P3 | ecosystem: Host-associated > Arthropoda: Insects > Digestive system > Gut ...
CCATTATTTTTTTGTTGTTTTCAAAAAGCATAAGCGGCGGTTCTGCCCAGGCAACAGAGGGCAGTCCTTTGGCGTGTTTGTGTAAAATCGCCGCTGTCTTGTATGAATCAAGTACATCAGCGGAATAGCCGTCTGTACCCATACCGACAAGTACATTTTTCTTTAGCATGTCCAGCGCCGGAGAAACACCCACGGCGTTTCCCATGTTGGACTGCGGATTGTGTACAACCGCAACGCCGCTTTCTTTAAGCAGATCAATTTCTTCATCGGTAACATGAATACAATGAACGGCGATTGACTTTTGCGAAAGAATACCGTACTTGTGCAAGCGTTCAATTACCCGCATTCCGTGTTTGGAAATTGCATCAATAACATCTTCGATACCTTCGGCGGCGTGGATATGAAAGCCAATGTCCGCTCCGGCAGCAGCCTCAATACATTTGTTTAGTGTCTTTTCGCTAATGGTCATCTGCGCATGCAGACCAAACAGAGAACCGAGCATGTCATCGTTTTGTTCTTTGCAATGTTTGGCAAAGTCGATATTTTCTTTAATGCCTGCCTCTGCAATTTTTTCACCATCTCTATCGGAAGTTTCGTAGCAGAGGTTACTGCGTAAGCCGAAGAGTTTTGCCGCTTCTGCAATTTTAAAAAGGCTGCCCTCTACAGCAAACGGGCTTGCATGATGATCGATAACCGAAGTAACGCCTGAACGTACTTGATCGATCATGGGACCAATGCAGCTGTAGTACACATCATCAAGAGTGAGCTGTTTGTCCAGCCGCCACCAGAGACCGGAAAGCACTTCGCCAAAAGTAGTGGCGGGTTTTCCTCCCAAAGAAATTCCCCTTGCAAATGTTGAGTAGTAGTGCATGTGGGTATTGATAAAGCCCGGCATTACGAGTCTGCCTTTTGCATCAATGTACTGTGCATCGGGATACTTTGTGCGTAAAGCTGAGGTCTCTCCAACTTCTTTGATTAGTTTATCTTCTATTGCAACAGCGCCGTCTTCTATGAATGGACAGGCGTCTCTTGTTACAATTTTTCCGTTTCCTATTACAAGCATTGTCGGTTAAAAAATTTCCTTTGTTTATAGTATACCATGCCTTGCGAATTCTTTTGCAAGCAGATCCATGTTTGGCTCAATGCGAATCAGGTTTACAGGATCAGTCCCTGCAGCCTTCTGTGCCGAAGCCACGTCCTTCAGGCCATTACCTGTAACAATCGAGACTGTCAAAGCATCTGTGGGGATAAGCCCCTGCGCTGCTGCCTTTACCAGCCCTGCAGTCCCGGCTACTCCGGCAGGTTCGCCGAAAACCCCGGTGGTTTTTCCCAGCAGGCGCATAGCCGCAAGAATTTCTTCGTCACTGACATTAACGGTAATACCTTTTGAATCCCGGATTGCCGCAACTGCCTTGTCCCCGTTGCGCGGCACACCCACAGCAATGCTGTCGGCTATGGTGTTTTCGTCCATTCTTTCTAGGACAACATCACCGCCTTTGGCAGCGCGTTCAACGGCGCGGTTTATTGGACAGCAGCCTTCCGCCTGAACGCTTATAAGGCGGGGCAGCTTGTCGATAAGGCCAACAGAGTACAGATCTTTAAAGCCCTTCCAAACACCGGCAATGGTACAGCCGTCGCCGACTGAAACCGCTACAAAATCCGGGGCGGCAAAACCCAACTGTTCGGCTATTTCCATAGATACGGTTTTTTTTCCTTCCGACAAGTAGGGGTTAATGGCGGCGTTCCTGTTGTACCAGCCATACCGTTCAATCGCCTCTGCAGAAAGGCGAAACGTTGCCCCGTAGTCGCCCTGCACGCTGATAACTGTTGCGCCAAAAATCAAAAGCTGAGTCAACTTACCTTGGGGAGCGCGTTCAGGCACAAAGATCACCGGTTTAAGCCCCATTGATGCAGCTGCTCCCGCAAGAGACGAAGCGGCATTTCCCGTCGAAGAACAGGCGACTATATTTTTGCCTGCATGTAAAGCCCGTGCCACAGCAATTGCAGATGCCCTGTCCTTGAGGCTTGATGTCGGATTAAGTCCGTCATCTTTAATGTACAAATTTTTTAAACCCAGCGCTTCGCCAAGTGCGCCGGCTTTGTACAGAGGCGACCAGCCAACACGCAAAGGCCCGCGCTTTGTGTGTTCCTCTACAGGCAAAAACTCCAAATAACGCCACATAGAAAAATCTTTTTTCGCTGAAATCTTTTCCCGGCTTACTTTAGTTTTGATGAAGTCATAGTCAAATACAATTTCCAGAATCCCGCCGCAAGTGCAGGTATAGATCTCTTTGCCCGCTTCGTATTCTGTTCCGCACTTAACGCAAACCGCTCCCTTTACATTCTGCATATCTTTATTCCCCAGCGCCTAATCCTGTCCGTTCGTTAAACTCTGTAATCAGCGCATCAATCTCGTCCGCCTGGTTCTGCACACCAATAAAATTCTTCTCTTGATTGTACCATTGATCGTTCAGCTCTTCGGCGCTTCTTCCCTGCTGTTCTACCCAAGTGTAATACTTAAGATTATGCACTCGCTTGCGTTCAGCATAAGTCAGCTCAAGCATATTGCAGGTATCTTCGCCATACAGGCTGGCGGCAAAATCTCCGGCAGCTTTTTCTCTGGTGTAGGGGCCTTCTTTTTCATGCAGTTCTTCCAAGCGGGAGACATACATCTCCACAGAGTCGGTCAGCACAGTGGCAAGTACATCATTGGGGCCCAGCTCATAGTATTTGGCAAATTTAATACAACAGAGCATATTGGCAATGCCGGAAATGCCCATGAGTTTTAAGCTGTCAATCTGTTCACTGCTGAGTGCGGCCTGAGAAGCAAGGAATTCTCTTCCCGCCTGTTCATTGAACAAGCGCAGCAATGCCATACAGTCATTGTCGTCAATGGCAATAGCCATATCGGTATTTTTCACATTATGCACCCAAGGGATATGCTTGTCGCCAACACCTTCAATGCGATGATCTCCAAAGCCGTTGTTGAGAATTGTCGGACACTGGAGAGCCTCACCGACAGAAAGCCTGCTTTGAGGGTAGCGCTGCTTTAAGAAATCTCCTGAAGCAAGCGTTCCTGCCGAACCGGACATAAAACAGGCGCCGGAAAAATTCAGATCTTTACTGCTCTGCGCCAGGTTTTCAAAAACTTCAGCTATGGCCGGGCCGGTAACATTGTAATGCCAAAGATAGTTTCCCATTTCTTCAAACTGATTGAAGATCATGGTATCTGTGCGTGTTGCCCGCAGTTCGTGTACCTTGTCGAAAATTTCCTTTACATTAGATTCAGTGCCCGGTGTGGCGATAGTTTCTCCGGCAATGGTTTTAAGCCAGTCAAATCGCTCACGGCTCATACCGGCAGGCAAAATAGCCACAGAGTCCACCGCCAGTAGTTTTGAGTTGAATGCGCCGCCGCGGCAATAGTTGCCGGTTGACGGCCAAACTGCCTTCTGCACCGAAGCGTCAAACTGCCCGGTCACCAGACGCGGCGCAAGACAGCCATAGGAAGCGCCAACCTTATGACAACCGGTGGGAAAATATTTTCCGGCAAGGCAGATAATTCGCGCCGCCACGCCGGTCAAGCGGGAAGGCAGTTCAATATAGTTTGGAGCGCCGAATAGCCCCCCTGATTCCCGCATTTCGTTTTTCCAGCTAATCCTGAACAGATTAACCGGATCCAAATCCCAAAGGCCGGTTTTTTTCAGCCGTTCCTTGACAGCAGCAGGAAGCCTGCCGGGATCTCGCATCTGGCTGATTGTGGGAAGTATGATTCCTTTTTCCCGGGCCTTTTTAACATTTTTTTCAAGCGTTGCTTTATTAATATTTACATCAATCATGACAGAGATTATAACATGAAAACTACAAATTTTTCACAATTTCTCTTTCAAAAAACTCTAATTGTTCTATAAGTTTATTCAATTCCCTTTCTTTTATGTCTTCCGGCATAAAAGAGTACCTGATGCTGTTAAGCACGAAATTTCTAAAGTCTTCGTATTTCAGTTCGGGATAACGCAAAGCCGCAATAACAAATTGCTGAGAAAGATTCGTGCGCAAGATTCCGGCATCGTCGGTTGAAAGCACAAGAGGTACATTGTTCCTATGGTAAAGCATAATGGGGTGCTCGCTGTCTTTTACCCCTAAAATAAATTCATTGCTGGTCAGATTTATTTCTACAACGATATTATTGTCCGCCATTCTTTGCAGTAAGGAAGGAGCGTTTCTTTCAAAGGCAATCCCAACACCGTGCCCTATGCGGCCAGCTCCGGCATTAACTACGGCCTCATATATATTGGACTGCAAATTTTCAGGCGGCACAAGTCCCAGACGCAATTCCCCCGCGTGCATAGAAGTTTTTACAGCCTCGTACTTGCCTTTGAGGAAACTAAACATTTGCATATGCCCCCAATAATCGCGCAAAGAGTAATCTCCGTTCTCGGCTTGCACTATATTTACGCCCACCAACAATTCATTGTCTGCGGTACTTTTGAATCCCATATATAATTGCGCAAAAACCCTTATGGGATCTTTTGTGTTGCGCCCGGCATAAGTTTGATAATAGGTTGTAACTTCAGGAGCAGTTTCGGCAGAGGCGACATGAAGTTCGTTAATAAGATTTATATAACTCTCAATATCATTTTGTAAATCCGGATCGTTTTCCCAAGCCTGAAACAAAGCTTCAAGAGTATTTGTAAAATTACCGGTATCTTGTTCTTTAATAAGGGTAATAAGCAAATCGTTTTCTGTTCCATGCCGTGTTACAAGCTCTGAATCGACCCACGGACTTGTAAGCATAATTTCCAGATACTGCACGTTTTCATCTCTTGCCCTCAGCCTTAATTCTTTTAATAATTCCGTAAGATGTTGATTTGTAACCGCTCCGAACTTCCCAAAAGAAGCAAAGAAAAATTCATCGGGAGGAAGCGTATGGCTGTATGCGTCAAAGTTTCGTATTGACCAATGATCTATCGCCCTCATTCTATGGTAATGTTCGTTTTCCATGCCGGGGCTTAATTGTACGCACGATGAACAGACAGAATTCAAATTTAGAATATAAGAATCGGTATTCAGCCACATATTGTCTCTTAGGGCAATATCAAAATATGTTTCAGGGTATACAGAGCCGGTAAGATGATTATGCAAATCTCCGCCTTTGGGCATTTGTGTAAAAAAGTACTGCAAAAGCACTTCGCTGCCGCGAATTTCTTCGAACAATACAGAGATTTCAGATTTAGGTTGACAAGATAAAACAACAAAAGCCGCAAACAATATAAATATTTTTCTCATGTTTACAATATAACATGGTTCGGTATTTCTGTCAGGACAGCGTTAAGTATTAGTTTATATTGACAAAAAAGCGGTTATAACCTTGCAAAAAACATACGCCCGGTTTATATTTTATGATATAATTTATATAATACAATTTATTCGATCCAAGTTGACCATGTATATTCCTAATCAAGACACGCAAAAAAAATTAGGAAGGTCAATGCGATGAAAACGACGAAGCTTGAATACACATTCAAGAATGACACGCTTTTCAAACTGCTGTTTGTTCAGTACCCCGACTTGCTTAAAAGGCTTGTCGCCCAGTTACTTAGCATACAGTATGAAAGTATCGGGGAGTTTGTTATAAACAACTCCGAAATTCAGGCGGACGTTTTAGGCGAAAAGTTTTGCCGTCTGGATATTAACATGACCGTGAACGGACAGAGGGTAGACCTTGAGATACAGGTAGCCGATGAAGGCGACTACCCCGAACGGTCGCAATATTACTGGGCGAGGGAGTATTCTTCCGCGCTTCCCGAAGGCGGAAAGTATAAAAACCTGCCGCGCACGGTAATTATCAGCATTTTGGGCTTTAATTTGTTTGACTGCGCCGAGTACCACTCAGAGTACCGGCCGCTGGAAGTAACGCGGCATACTCCGTTGTCGGACAAACAAAGCCTGCACTATTTTGAACTGCCCAAGTTACCGGAGATTGCAACTGCGGACGACGAATTAAAACTTTGGCTGGCTTTGTTCAAAGCAGAAACCGAAGAAGAATTAGCAAAGATAAAGGCAATGGAGGTGCCGGTTATGGAACAGGCAATAGAGGCATACCGCCACGTTAAGGCGACAAAAGAGTTCAAGGAACTGGAGCGTATGCGCTCCTATGCCCGTCACAACGAAGCGTCCGCCTTAGGTCACGCCGCTGATGTAGCTACCAAAATCGCAGATGAAAAGTGGCAGGCTGTAGTCGCGAAAAAAGATGCGGAAATTGCTCAACTTCGCGCTCAACTGGAAAAGTTAACCTGAGTGTGTCTTATCATCTAATGCCTGACACTACATGAGTCACTTTTCCTGATACTCAACTGTATTGGGGAAATCTAAAAGATATCCGTTTCTTGCATACAATACATACGGTGAATATTCAGTAAGACGGATTTATCCCGGAAAACACAATGGTGTAAAGCGCCACCGGAAGCTACAAAGCAGCCGCTCTCCTTTTAAGCCACCATGAAGTAATTAAAAACAAAATAATACCGGTAATACATACAATGGTATAATATAAATACATGGTTCTTATCCCTCTTGAATCTATAATTAATCCGCCTACATAATTTCCCAACATTCCTGAAAAACCCATTGCCATTCCCTGAAGCGATGTTAAAGTAAAAGCTTCGGTATTTTTGGGCGCTATGCTGCGGCTGTAAAAAATAAAACCAGGTAAAAAAAAGCAGATATACGGAATGACACAAATATAAGATAACATCAGCATTGGAATGGAATCTGCAAAGGTAAAACCAATTAAACGTAAAACTACAAATAAACTGCCAATTAACATTAACCCGCGTGAACCTGTTTTTTTATTCACCTTGCTTAATAAAAGAAAAAATGGTATCTCTACAAATGCGTTTATTGAACTGAACAATGCAATAGTTTGATTTGTAGAACCTTTATCAAGCAATAGTCTTGGGAAGAGAGCGTTAACCGCATTAATCGGAAGACAGAATAAAAAGATAAAAATAAAAAACAGCCAATATTCCGGTTTAGAAAATAATATTTTAACTTGGGGTTTTTCTTCTTTTTCTTTTATGGTAACACACCGGACTTCATTACTGTTTAAAAATACAAATAAAACTGTTATAGCAAAAAAGACCGCACGCCCATAAAATATATACGCTACATCCGTATACATTGTCATTCGTCCGTATAAAATACAGACAATCGCGTAACCTGCAGATCCCCATAATCTAATCGTGCCATAGTGGAATTTCTTTTCGTTAACACATTCACATGCAACCCAGTTGTCAAACAACGGCATAAACGCGCAGATAAAAAAGGTAAAGACAAAATCAATAATCAATATGGATAATTTAGACGGAGCTGCAGGAAGACATGCGCTCAGAATAACAGCGGCAATCCCCATTATAATAAGTATTTTTCTTGTCGATCTTAAATAGTCGCAGATAAAACCAAAAAACGGCTGAAAAAGAATCGCAATTAGCATTTTGGAAGCAAAAATTGCGCCAATCTCTGTATTAGTAAAACCTACTCTTTCACTGTAAAATACAAAATCCATTGCATAGGTAGCAAGCGCTCCCCAGCCAAAAAAATAGATAGCGGAAAAAGAAAATTGTTTATTTCCAAGAAGTTTCAATGATTATGTCTGCCTTGAATCATATTTTTAATTTATACACATCTACGGCATTATGGTAAAAAACTTTATCATAAGTTTCTGAAGGAATCAGTTTTTTGCAAAATTCTATATAGGCGTCCATTGGAGCTAAGGGCCAGTCTGTACCAAACAATACCTTGTCGTAATTATCAAGATAAACAAGGGCGGATCTGTATCTGTCCAAAACAAGCGGCATATCTGCCATACGTTTCATGTATGCCGCATTCCCCGTTAACAACCCGGAAAGATCGATATAAACATTTTTGTTTTTAAGCGCTACCTCACATGCGTCAAAAACCCAAGGCGCTCCCATATGGCAGATCACAATGCGCATATCAGAGTGTTCAACAGCTAATTTATCAATACTAAGAGGGTGTGCGTAAACCAAAAGCCCTCTGTCGGAAAATATATCACCGGAATGAATCGCAACGGTTAAGTCGTATTTTTCCGCCAGTTTGTAAGCGGGCGCATAAACATTGTCGTTTACATCAAAATGATAATAACCTGCATAAATTTTTATACCGGTTATATTGTCGTTATTTTTGATCATATCTTCCATTCTGACGATACTCTGTTCATTTAATGTATGCGGATTTATTCCAAGACACACAGATATAAACGGCGGCAATTTTTCGGTTAAATCGGCATACATCGGCGTTTGGGTATATGTATCGGGGAACGCACCTGCGGTATCTTCGACAATTCCCATACAAACCGAATGAACGATATTATTCTTTACTGCTTCATTTTTATAGCCGTTTTCGGAAAAATCAACATTTGATGTATGTTCCGCCCATTCCCTAAATGATGCCATGTTAGAAAAATGTATATGCGTGTCAATAATTTTCATTAAAGTGTATTATATGGAAGAAATGAGTTTTTATCAATCAGCCGTACTTGTCGTCATGGGGACGGTTTCCAGTCATTTTTTCCTTGTCTTTACCCCCTACCCATGTTAAAATGACAAAACATTGTGCATCAACATTGTGAATCTCTGCATAAAGTGGAGTAAATGATGTATGAAAACAATATTTATTGTTGACGATAATGTCACTAATCTAATGGCAGCCAAAACTGCGTTGGACGGTATCTATAAATCCTTTGCTCTGCCTTCAGCAGACAGAATGTTCAAGCTGGCTGAAAAAATCATGCCCGATCTTATCCTTTTGGATATAGAAATGCCAGAAATGGACGGGTTCAGGGCCATGGAACTCCTTAAATCAGACAAAAAACTGAAATCTGTTCCTGTTATTTTCCTTACCGGAAAAAATGATCCCGCAACAGAGATACGCGGCTTTGAAATGGGAGCTCTTGACTTTATCATCAAACCATTTTCTCCGCCCGTACTTATAAGAAGACTGGAAACTCATTTAGAAACAGATAAAATGATAAAAGAAAGCCAGCAGGCTGTGCGCGATATTCACAATGCGACAATCAGCGTTATTGCAGATATGGTAGAAAGCCGCGACCAAGTAACGGGCGGACATATCGAAAAAACAAAAATCTACCTTAAAATTCTGATAGATGAACTTATCCGCACAAAAACATATATCGAAGAAATATCACGGTGGTCAATGGGACTGCTTTTATCATCGTCGCAGCTGCACGATGTAGGAAAAATAACCGTAAGCGATCTGATCCTCAATAAGCCGGGAAAACTAACAGAAGAAGAATTTAGTCAAATAATGAAGCACTGCAAAGAAGGAGAACGGGTAATAGATCGGATTATAGGAAAAACAAAAGATGACGGGTTTTTACTTCATGCAAAAAAATTTGCAGGCTATCACCACGAAAAATGGAATGGTACAGGATACCCCAGAAAGCTCAGTGAAACAAATATTCCGCTTGAAGGCAGAATTATGGCTATCGCAGATGTGTATGACGCGCTTGTTTCTGAACGCCCGTACAAAAAACCTTTTACTCATCAGGAAACAGTAAACATCATTAGAAATGACAGCGGAACTCACTTTGACCCTTTACTTGTCGAAGCCTTTTTAAGTGTGGCCGATGATTTCCAGAAGACTTCGACAAGCGTTTTATGCGATGAAGCGGTAAACTAATAACTAAGGAGAAAAAATGATTAAATTGTATACTGCCTTTACAAAAGAGATTGACAATCCTGATTTAGCTTTACAGGAAATTCTGGAACAGTTAAAACCACAAGAGAACGCATTAAAAAATACTATCGGCATTGTCCATTTTTACCATGAGTTCGCAGAAACAGATGTATGCCGTATTATCGCAGACGCTCTGCCTTTTGAATTGACAGGATGCGTGTCTTCGTATACCGGTACAAGCGGACAACATGCCGAGACAGCTCTGTCTATAACCATGCTGACAAGCGATGATGCTTATTTTTCTATCCGTACACTAGAGGGCATAAACGAAAAATCTATGGAACAAATCTCAGATGAAATAACACAGTTATACAATCAGTTTTGCGCACAGGAAAAACCTAAAATGATTATGCCGTTTTTGCCTTTATTTACGCATTTTACAGGCGACAATCTGGTAGAAACCGCAAATGCCCTAAGCGATCCAATTCCATTCTTTGGGACAATTGCGTATAACATGGGAAATGTCGAAGGCACTAATTATGTTATTGGCAGCGGCAAAATATCCACTAACCAGTGCGCTCTTGTTGCTTTTTACGGCAATGTCAAGCCAAAATTCCACCTTACCACTTCTTTTGCCCTTGATGACAGTTTCAGCGAGACTGCCGAGATAACAGATTCAGATGGATCTATCTTAAAAACCGTAAATGGCATGACCACTTTGGAATACCTAAAAAAACAAGGATTAGTAATTTCTGGCAATAAAGTTATGGATTCGGGCATTTGGGCGATCCCTGCCATATTAACATACCCTAACGGCACAAAAATTGTCCGCGCATTCATCGGAGTAGTTGAAGGTACAGAATCAATTTCCGCGACAGGCTTTATGAAGACTGGCGCA
>Ga0099364_10014219_pt1 | contig 10610 bp, 8 predicted proteins | sample TergutTh196P3_FD_73070 | JGI IMG/M metagenome (GOLD analysis project Ga0099364, IMG submission 73070) | Microcerotermes parvus P3 segment gut microbial communities from Pointe-Noire, Republic of the Congo - Th196 P3 | ecosystem: Host-associated > Arthropoda: Insects > Digestive system > Gut ...
AACAAAAGAAAAAATTCCAACCCGGCGAACACCAAATTGCCGTTGAAGCCGTTGATAAAAGCGGCTTGGACGGTATGGACAAAGTGAAAATAAAAGTAAATGAAGTAGAATCATAAACAATATAACAACATGGGATTATTTTCGTCATTATTTTTATCATCCAACGATGAAGAAAACCAACAAAAGAAAGCCGACCGCAAACATTTCGACATTCTGAAATACGACGGTATACGCGCACAACGGATGGGCAAATTGGAATATGCCGTAAAATGTTTTTCCGAAGCCCTGAAGATAAAGAAGGATTTTGAAACGATGAATTACCTGATGTCTGCCTGCTACATGCTGAACAGGCACGATCAGGCGTTGGAAGCGATCAACGAGATGGTTGCTATCGGCGAAGAACCGGCAATTACGCTGCTGATTCGCGCCAACATGCTTTTCACTATGGAAAGATATGCCGAAGCGGCAACGGATTGTATGGAGGTACTGGAATTAACGCCCGACAGCCATATTGCCTGTTTTCAGTTAGCCAAATCGCAACGCGCACTTGGCGAACCTGCCAAGGCGATTGAGGTTTTAGATAAGGCTACCGGTATTAAGCCCGATTTTGCCGAAGGTTATGCCTTGCGCGTCGAGATTTATCTTACTTTAGAAAAGGGAGAAGAGGCTTTAATAGACGCCGAAAAATTAGTTGAACTGTCGCCCGAAGACGAAACGGCTTACCTGCTGCGCGGGCGTTGCCACGAATTTCTGGGGAATACCGGCGATGCTTTTCTCGACTATGAACAAGTGTCAGAACTGAACCCGTTCAACGAGGAGGCATATCTGTTGACGGGTCGATTAATGATGTCGCAGGGCAAATACAACGAAGCCATAGCGCTTTTCGACGAGGCAATAGAGCATAATGAAAAGTTTATAGGGGCATATGCAGCGCGGGCGTATGCAAAACATCAAACAGGCGACCTCGAAGGCGCTGCGGAAGACGAAGAGAAAGCAAGAGAACTGAACCCCGACGAAAAACCCGCCGGAAATCACAATTTTGATGATTTATATAAAGGGAATATCATATAATATTGTATTTTTGTCTCAATATTTTAAAAAATAAATACATGAAGCAAAGAATCATCCCCAGCGGCATATTATTGCCATTCATACTGTTAACCAGTTTGTTTTTTGCATGGGCGGTGCCCAACAATCTTACCGATACCATGCTGGCTGCCTTCAAGCGGATCATGAGTTTGTCGGATGCACGAACCGCATGGATACAGGTTGTTTGTTACCTGTTGGGATACGGATGCTGCGCTATTCCGGGCGCCCTGTTTATAAAAAAATACTCGTACAAGTCGGGCGTCTTGCTGGGCTTGTCGTTATATGTACTGGGCGCTTTTCTTGTCTATCCGTCAAAATTGTGCTTGCAAATCAATCCCGAACTGAGTTTTGCCACCTTCCTGTTTGCAATATTTGTTCTGTTTGCCGGACTTTCTGTGCTTGAAACGTCCACCAATTCGTATGTATGCGCCATAGGACCGGAATCGACGGCTACGCAACGGCTAAACTTTGCGCAGTCGTTTAACCCATTCGGAGCAATAACAGGCGTGCTTATCAGTCAAGTGTTTGTATTATCGCAACTTAACCTCTTTACTGCTAGCGAGCGTGCCGCTCTTCCGGTTGAGGAACTTTCTATGATACAGGCAGGAGAGTTGAATGCCGTGTCGGCAACCTATATGGCTGTAGGAGCCGTTATGTTTTGTATTTTGTTGGCTATCCTTTTTACCAAAATGCCCAATCTGAAAGAAGGAAGTCAAAAACTTGAACTTGCCGGCACTTTCCGCCGTTTGGTGAACAACAGAAATTACGTATGGGGCGTTGTGGCGCAATTCTTTTATGTGGGCGCACAGATCGCCGTATGGTCGTTTGTGATTCGCTATGCGATGCAGCAATTGCGGCTTGATGACGTAGTCGCATCCCTTGGCGCAAATGCCTCGTCGGCAGAAATCATACAGGCGCTTCGGTCGATTGAACCTATTGCAGCCGGATTTTATAGTTTTTGCGAAACCGTCGGATTGAATGATCTTTTGCCGAGAACTTCCGAACAGGCAGGCGCTACGTATTACATCCTGTCTTTGGCGCTGTTTGTGATCATGCGTTTTGCCTGTACCGGCATGATGCGTTACATACGTCCCCGAAAAATACTGTCAGCGCTTGCTATCGTTGCTGTAGTTAGCTGCATCATAGTTGTTTATGCACACGGAGTATGGGGCGTTTACGCATTGATTTGTATTTCGGGATGTATGTCGCTGATGTTTCCCACCATTTACGGGATGGGTATTACAGGACTTGGCGACGACGTCAAAATTGGCGGCTCCGGTATGGTCATGGCTATTGCAGGGGCGGCAGTGCTGACGCAAATACAGGGCATTGTTTCCGATATGTCGAGCATAGCGCAGGCGTACTGGATTCCAGCCATTGCGTTCGCTATTATTGCATATTATAGTGTTGTAGTCTGTAAAAAAATAGATGTAAAATAATGAAAATAATAATCAGTTTTATTCTTTTAGTGATGATCACATTTTCTTGTAAAAATAGTTTTGAAAAAGGCGCCTTTGGATACGATCTTGCCTATTTGCAACAAAAGGACGAAGGCTTGATGGTATTGAGCAGCGCCGATGAAAAATCGCAAATTATTGTTTCTGCGAAGTATCAGGGCAAGGTATTTACCAGCACGGCAAACGGGCTGTCGGGCGCCAGTTTTGGATTTGTCAATTATAAAGCGCTTGATTCCGATGTTATTGATGAACACATGAACGGCTACGGCGGCGAAAACCGTTTCTGGCTCGGACCCGAAGGCGGAAAATATTCCGTATATTTTGCGCCGGACGTGGAACAGGTATTTGATAACTGGCATACTCCCAAACCAATTGATATTGAACCTTGGGATGTTGTTTCTTCGGATAAGAAAAATGCAGTATTGAAAAAGGAAATGCAGGTGACCAATTTCCTGGGAAATCATCTAAAATTGAACGTAGACCGCAAAATTTCGTTAATAGAATCGACTGACGTCAATCGCATACTGGGTATAGCCGCAAATCCCGATTTGAACATGGTAGCCTACCAAACAGATAACGCCATCACCAACCTGAATGATTTTGAATGGAATGAAGAAACCGGCGCTATTTGTATTTGGATACTGGACATGTTCAACCCCGCGCCCGACGCTGTGACCGTGATACCCTTCAACGAAGGAGATGAAACGCAAATGGACAAAATAGTTACTTCCGACTATTTTGGAGAAGTCCCCGCCGACAGACTGAAAATACAGGGGAATGTGATTTTTTTCAAAACAGATGGAAATTTTCGCAGTAAATTAGGATTGAACGGAAAACGTACCAAAGCCATTGCCGGAAATTATGATCCTGATTCAAGACGGCTGACCATCACCACTTTCGATATAGATCAAGATGCAATCTACCTGAATCAGGAATGGGATCCTGCCAAAGACCCTTTAACCGGCGACGCCCTGAACGCCTACAACGATGGTCCCTTAGACGACGGCAGCATCATGGGACCCTTCCTCGAACTCGAAAGCGTCTCGCCGGCAGCCTTCCTGAAACCCGCGCAATCATTGGCGCATCGGCATACCGTTTTTCACTTCACCGGCGAAGAAAAGGATTTGAACCCAATTGCCGAAAAATTGCTTGGCGTATCCATCAAGGATATAAAAAGCGTATTTTGATCCACGAATTACACGAATGAACACGAAAAAGAAAATTCAGAACTCCTGACGTGGTGCAAACTAAAATGTCTCGATTTTGTTGTGTAAAAAACCTAATTTTTACCTAATCCAAAAACAAAACAACATCAGTAGCATGATATTAGCCGATAGAATCAACCTCGGAACCCGAAACTCGGAACCCGAAACCCGAACGGGCGACTGCAAGTACGCCCCTACCCGAAACCCGGAACCCGGAACCTGAAAACTATTTCCCCGGTCTCCCGCGCCAGAAAAAACGATGATAAGGCTTGTTGTATTTGCCTTTCGGGAATATACCCGATTTCACTAACCGCACATCTTCAATGACATAGAATATGAGGGGGTCAAAATCTTTGAGGATTTTTTCTGTCTGGGCGAATGTTTTTCGGTTGATCACCGTATACAAAATTTTTGTTTTACCGGCAGAGCCGTCGCCATCTACTACAGTAGTGCCGAATCCTGCTTCGTTGAGGCTTTTCTGGAGGGGCGTTATGTCTTTTGACGAAAAGACCTGAATCAGTTGCGAACCGAGCGCAATCCGCTCTTCGATGTTCATCCCGATAAAGTTGCCACAGGCATATCCCGCCGCATAAGCAACGTAACACACCATGCTGTCGGCATGTTTTAGAATTTCGCTGATCACCACAATCCAGATAAACAGTTCGAAAAACCCCAAAATAGGCGCAATGTTTTTTTTCCCCTTGGAAACGAAAACTATACGCATCGTGCCAAGGCTCACGTCGCAAATGCGCGCGAAAAATATCACCAACGGTAAAATGATATATTGATAAAGCTGATAATCAGACATAAAAAATTATGAATTATGAATTACGAATTACGAATTACGAATTATTTGAAAACTGAAAACTGAAAACTGAAAACTACATGAACATTTCTTTCAGTTTTTTCATTCCGTCGGTTGCTTTTTCGCGGATCACTGTGATGTTGCTTTTGGTATGGGCAACTTCGTTGGGATCAATCAGGTATATGGGCGTATTTCTTCCGGCATATCCTACCAATCCGGCGGCAGGATATACGTTGAGCGATGTGCCGATGATCAGCAAAATATCTGCATCGGCAACGATGTTGGCTGCCGTTTCAATAAGCGGCACTGCTTCGCCGAACCAAACAATGTGCGGTCTCAATATACTGCCGTCGGTTGCCCTTTCGTCCAATTCAATAGCGCGATACCCGATGTCTACAATCAGGTTTGGGTCTACGGAACTGCGCGCTTTGGTCAGTTCGCCGTGCAAATGTACAATCTTTTTGCTTCCGGCGCGCTCATGCAGATTGTCCACGTTTTGCGTTACTACCGTCACATCATAATGCTTTTCCAGTTCGGCTAAGATACGATGGGCGTCGTTCGGCTCCACTTCGGCTAACTGCTTGCGTCGCTCGTTGTAGAATCGCTGAACCAATTGCGGATTCTTGCGCCATCCGTCAATACTGGCTACCTCCATCACATCATACTGTTCCCACAAACCGCCCGAATCGCGAAAAGTACTGATTCCGCTTTCGGCGCTGATACCTGCGCCTGTCAATGCGACAATTTTTTTCATTTTATTTTTGATTTAGAAATTTGCTGCAAAGATGAAAAAAAATTCGTTAATTTGCAGCGAAATCAAAAATCATCTATCAAAATATTAAAAATGGCATTATCTCGTCGTTGGAATAAATTTTGGATTGGATTGTCGCTGGGCATGATCTTGCCATTGACAGTCTTCATGTTGGTATACCTTATCGTCTATTCTAAAACGCCTTTTGGCGAATTTCTGGAATATGCCTTTGCCATGAAAGCGTTACCCAAGATACTTTGTTTGTGCGTGATCCCCAATCTGGCTATTTTTTACTTTTTCCTGAACAAAGAATTTTGGTATGCCACGCGGGGCGTCATCACCGCTACGCTGTTGCATACGCTGGCGGTATTGGTTGTCAAATTTTTCCTGTAAATCGTTATAAATCAGAATATGAGACATTTTACTTCGGTACATGATGTTACCCATCTAAAAGGGCTTCTTCAAGAAGCCTTTACCATCAAAGAAAACCCTTTTCAGTACGACACGCTGGGCAAGCGTCGCACTATGGGTTTGCTGTTTTTCAACGCGAGCCTGCGCACCCGTTTGAGTACGCAAAAAGCCGCCGAAAATTTGGGCATGAACACCATGGTACTCAACATCAATGAAGACGGCTGGAAGATAGAAACCGAGTTTGGCGTGGTGATGAACGGCGACAAAGCCGAACACATCAAGGAAGCGGCGGCAGTGATTGGTCGCTATTGCGATATTATCGGCATCCGCTCTTTTCCCGGACTTAAAAACCGCGAAGCCGACTATTCCGAAAGCGTCATCAATCAGTTCATACAGTATGCGGGCGTTCCGATTGTGAGTATGGAATCGGCAACGCGCCACCCCTTGCAGTCGTTTGCCGACGTGATCACCATAGAGCAGTACAAAAAGACGGAACGTCCGAAAGTGTTGCTGGCATGGGCGCCGCATTGTCGCGCCTTGCCGCAGTCGGTGCCTAACTCGTTTGCCGAATGGGCGGTTGCCGCAGGATATGAGGTAGTAGTCACCCATCCGGAAGGCTACGAACTCGATCCGATGTTCACCAAAGGCGCCGCCATCGAGTACGACCGCGAAAAAGCATACGCCGGCGCCGACTTCGTGTACGCCAAAAACTGGTCGTCGTACAGGCAATACGGCAAAATCCTTTGCGAAGACCTCGCATGGACCTGCAACACAAAAAACATGGCGCTCACCAACAACGCCAAATTCATGCATTGCCTGCCAGTACGCCGTAATTTGGTAGTATCCGACGAAGTGATCGACCGCCCCGATTCCATTGTCATTGAACAAGCGGCGAACCGCGTAGTTTCGGCGCAAACGGTGTTGCGGGAAATTTTGAAGGGATTGTAAACGGAAAAAGATAAAATTAAACCGCATGAGCATATCCATACGCTCGCTGAATAAAATCTATCCGAACGGGAACCACGCCTTGAAGGACATCAACCTTGAAATTCCTACAGGGATGTTCGGCTTGCTGGGACCTAACGGCGCCGGTAAGTCTACGCTCATGCGCATACTTGTCGCGTTGATGGAGCCAACATCGGGCGAGGTGGAAGTGTTCGGTTATAACTTGCTGAAACAAAGAAAGGAAGTTAGAAGCATCCTCGGCTACCTGCCTCAGGATTTTCGTTTTTTTGCCAAATACAAAACCTACGAATTTTTAGATTACGCCGCCCGTTTGTCGGGTATGAAAAACAGTAAACAGCGGCGTCAGGCGGTGGACGAGATGCTCGAAAGCGTGGGACTGTTTGACGTCAGGGAGCGGTATGCCAACAAGTTATCGGGAGGGATGAAGCGTCGTTTGGGCATTGCGCAGGCGTTGATCCACCATCCCAAACTGATCATCGTTGACGAACCCACTACCGGACTGGATCCCGAAGAACGCATCCGTTTCCGGAATCTGCTCTCGAAAATAACCGAAAACGAGGTGACCATCATTCTGTCCACACATATCGTCGGCGATATATCCAGTACCTGTAATTGCATGGCGTTGATGAATAAAGGAGAACTCGCTTTTTTCGGAGCGCCGCAGGATATGCTAAAGGAAGCCGAAGGAAAGGTCTGGCGTATGAAAGTAAGAGGCGATGATCTGCCGGTGATTGACAAAAAATTTCCGGTGATCACAACGATCCCGTCGGGAAGCGGGTGGGAAGTGCAGGTGGTGGCTGATGAAGTTGAAGGATTTGACGCCGAGCCATATCCTCCCAATCTGGAACACGCATACGTGTATTATATGGAGAAAAAGTTGAATCTTTGGGTTAGTGGTTAGTGGTTAGTGATTAGTGGTTAATGGTTAGTGGTTAGTGGTTAAAATGGGTAAAGTTTTTTATATCAGGTCGGTGGCGAAATACGAGAGCAAACTTTTGAGGCGAAGTTGGTTCTACAGGATATTTCTTGTACTGGCTGTATTGGTTTTGGGTATTTTTAATATTGCCGGTATCGTGGCAAAAGACAACACAGGGCTTTGGATGATGCGGGCTTTGACCTCCAATATCCCGTACATCAATTTGCTGTTACTGAATACAGGACAAGCAGTTATCGCAGTTTTTTTGTCATCCGAATTTGTGAAAGCCGACAAAAAATTAGATACGTCGGAAGTCTTTTATGTACACCCGCTGACAAACGCCGACTATGTTTTCGGTAAAATTTGGGGTAATCTGATGGTATTTATACGTTTGAACCTGATCATCATGTCTATGGCGCTTCTTTGCAACTTGCTTTCGGGGCTGTCTATCGACTGGTGGGCATATATCACCTATTTCCTGATCATCAGCATACCTACCTTAGTCTATATTTTCGGACTGTCCATAGGCATGATGCTGATATTGAAAAATCAGGCAATTACCTTTGTATTTTTGTTGGGCTATATCGCTTTGACCCTGTTTTATATAGAAGATAAATTTTATTATCTGTTTGATTATATGGCATATAGTCTTCCTTTGGTGAAATCTTCAGTTGTCGGTTTTACGAATTGGGCTACCGTGATCAACCATCGATTCATTTATCTCTTGATTGGCTTAGGGTTTATCTGTATTTCCATATTCCTGTTCAGGCGATTGCCCAATACCAAATACGGACGGTATCGTTGGCTTGTTTTGTCATTTTGTTTTTTTCTTGCCGGATTAAATGCCGGTTACCGGCATGTCCATACCATTCTGCAATCGGCGAAGGTTCGGGCTATGTATACCGAAGTGAACAACCAATACATCCGCTCGCCGCAAATGGTTATTGACAGGTATATGATAGATGTAACGCAACATCCCGAAACCATATCGGCAACGGCGCACATGCACGGAACAGCGCAGGAATCGTCCGCCGTTTTTACTTTTTGCCTTAATCCGTCATTAAGGGTACATGAAATCAATGAAAACGGAAAAAAATTGTCGTTTACCCGAGACCATCAAATGATTCTGATAGATTTCGGACGCGCGATAGAAAAGGACGATACAACAACATTTACCATTACTTACGATGGCAGTATTGACGAACGTTTCTGTTACCTTGATATTCCGGCTGAATTGCTGCAAGAGAAATATGCGGTTTTGTCCATGTTCAATGTAGACAAAAAATACAGTTTTCATACGAAAAATTACGTGCTTTTTACGCCTGAAACCTATTGGTATCCGCGTCCGGGCGTTGCATACAGCAGCGAACATCCCGACTGGCAACGATCTTATTTCAGCAATTATCGTCTGACTGTAAAGACAACAGACGGCTTGCAAGCCATATCGCAAGGTACAAGGAGCGTGTCACACGAACAAACTCCGACCGACAGTCTTTTTATTTTTGAAACCGACTTTCCAACGCCGGCTATTTCCCTGATTATCGGCGACTACGAACAAAAAAGCGTCGAACTGGATCATGCGGTTTTCAGTCTGTGGCATCTGAAAGGAAACGATGATTACACGTCGTCATTTGAGTCGATTGCCGATACGATTCCTCACCAGATACAACTGCGGTTACAGGAGTTTGAGAACGCCTATTCGCTCAATTACTCGTTCAACCGTTTTTCTTTGGTTGAAGTTCCGGTACAGTTGAGCAGTTATTTCCGCACTTGGACGCAAGCGCAAGAAGTGATGCAGCCCGAAATGATCCTGTTTCCTGAAAAAGGATGTATAGACAATAATTTAGACGTTGTCAGGCAAATCAATAATCAAAAGGGATGGGCTAGAAGAAATGGAGCGGAAATCAGCGATAAAGAAGCGGCTTTACGGGTATTTAACAATTTTATGATGATCTTTCAACGCGCCGACGACAGAGGCGATTTCTCTACAGAACGCGGCGCAGTGAACGTAACCACCAAGCCCAATCCCTATTTCATGTTTCCGCAACTGTATAACTTCAGATACAATATTTTTTCTTCTCAATGGACCATAGCGAACCGCTTGATAGAACTCTATCTGCAAGACAAAGCCGATAATGCGTGGTTGCGTCAAATGAACGGAATAAGCAACAATGAAAAGGCAAATCTTTTGATACGGCAGCGTTCGTTCAAAGACTTGTTGAACGACCCCGAACAGCGTGATTTGTTGGATAATATCATTTCGTTGAACGCAAATGTCTTGTTTGCTCCGGCTGAACTGAATGTAGGGTACATGGAATTTCGCGATACTTTACGCGCTTTTTTGAATAAGCATCGTTTTTCCAACGTCCGCTTTGAAGATATGCTTGATGAAATGAGCGTCATTGCCGGAAAAGACTTGAATATGTCGATTACCGCCTGGAATGATCCTGCAAAATTACCCGTATACATCGTTGGAAATCCGGAAATTACTTACATCATCAACCGAGATACGGAAGCGTATGTCGTTAAATTACAGATCACGAATGATTCCGATGATGACGGCATCATCCATGTCGAAACGCTTTTCGGCGGCGACGCTATAGGAGGAAGCGCTTCGGACAGAGGCGGTTTCGGCGGCGGGACGAATCTTTTGTCCGACCCTCGCGCAAAACGTAAAATAGCCCTCTCAGCCCGCGAAACAAAACTACTTGTTACCGTCTGGGACGAAGCGCCGCGCACTATCAACGTCAATACGCTGATTTCGGCTAACTTGCCTAATCTGATCAGTATTCCCGCAAATAATATTGTTCGCGAACAGAACATTCCGATTGATAAAGAAGGAGATTTTATCATTGCCAACGTCAATCACAACCTACCGGGCGAACTGATTATCGATAATGAAGACGCGGCATTATTTGAACTGTCTAAACCGGACATTGTAGGACTTTTGCCGCAATGGTTGGATCAGGTGGGCGATAATTCATTCCCTTATTCGGGCGTTCGGGAATGG
>Ga0099364_10014220_pt1 | contig 10610 bp, 7 predicted proteins | sample TergutTh196P3_FD_73070 | JGI IMG/M metagenome (GOLD analysis project Ga0099364, IMG submission 73070) | Microcerotermes parvus P3 segment gut microbial communities from Pointe-Noire, Republic of the Congo - Th196 P3 | ecosystem: Host-associated > Arthropoda: Insects > Digestive system > Gut ...
ATTAGTTATTAGAGTTTAGGGATTAGATTAAATTGTTGTCTTTCAGTATTTTAGTTACTTGGTATGATGTGAGGTCAGTGAGGTCGGCAATTGTTTCAATTGAATGACCTTTGTTGAAACCTCTTATAGCAGCGTCAATCTTTTCATCGGTGCGTCCTTTTATTTCGGCTGTTTGTATTTCGGTATTATGTGCCGTCAGCGCTATCAGTTCTGCTTCGTAGTCTGCCCTCTCTTGAGGCGTCATCTTCATCATATCCAATTTTTCGCCTGCCTCCTGTATGCCTGCCGCTGTAAACTCGCTTTTTACAACGGAGTTTTTAAGCACATACACCCACTCGTCAAACTTGCTCTTTGTCGGCTTTTTTGGAACAAATGCCCTGCTTCTGGATCTACTTTTCCTTATTCGCTCGTCTTCTTCCTCAAAATTTTTGGGAAGTATAAGAAAATATTCAGGATGTATGCCGATGGGAGCATCTGCATTGGGGTCTATTTTTTGCGTGAAGGGTATAACCTCGTCATAATGAATGCCTTTAAACTCGTTAATATTTGCAGTGAATAGGTATTCGTCTACCGCCCCCATTCCATAATAGGAAATGTTGATTGAATAGACCTTTTTGACGTCAAACTTTTCGCCGAGTTTTATCTGCTCAACAACAGCCTTGCAAGCGTTGAACAGTATTTTGCCCATAAAGTCCACCTTGTCAAAAAACTGTATCTCAAAAACGGCTAACTCGCCATCGTCAATCTTTGCCTTCAAATCCAAACGAGTAGCCTTACCAGTTTGTTTTACGTTCCTGACTTTCCCCGTTTTCCCTTTTTTTGCTTCTATGGTTGCTGGGATTGTAGGGTTGCCTTCGCTTTCCAAAACTTCCGTTACCGTGACCGGTCTTTCGAGCAACTCGGTCAAGAAACCGCTCAAGATGTCGAAGTTTGCCTTGTCGCGCAGAATGCCCTTGATGGCGTAATCAAATGAAATTATTGTGCGTTCCATTTTTCTGAAAAATTTTGAATATGCAAAGATACAATCATTTTTTTGAAAAACAAGAGAAAAATGAAAAAAAATGTTTTTTTTGATTTTTTTTATAATTCTATTCCAGTCTGCATGACAGTAGTCAAGAAGCCGCTTCTATCATCGTTTTTGTTCAAAAGAACAGGCTCTATACGATTATCTATACTTCGGGTTAATTTATTCAGTTTTTTTGATATTTCCCAGTAGTTTTCATTCAGTCCGTCTTTTACAACTGCTACATCAATATCACTATTTTCAGTAAACTTACCGTTAGTCAGCGACCCGAATAAGAACACTCTGCAAGGCGCTAATTCCCTGCAAACTACGCTTGCATAAATTTTTGCGTTCTTTAAAGCATTTGCTGTTTCGATGTCATAATCGGCTATATCAACCCAATATTTTGTTTTATCGTCCATAACGTCAACAAATACTTAAAGTTACATCAAAAAATTAAACACTCCAATATCATATTTATGGGGTCATTGTACGGGGGTTTTACCACGTGACACAATTCGCCCTTATGCATGTTTATACGAAAAGAAATGGGAAAGGTTTCAAAAAAGAGGAAAAAAGTGATTTTTTGAAAAAAAGTTGGGGGGAGTAGTTTTTGGGCTGTGGGTAGCCGCCTTTGGTTTTTTGAGTTTTTTCAAAAAAGTTTGGTGGTTTTAAAAATAAGCAGTATTTTTGTGGAAATTTTATTTTTTAAACAGGCACATATAAATTTTAATTTTTTTAATACTATGAATAAAAAATTGATAACCATTTGGAGCATCATAATGTTTTGCTGCTCTGCGTTTGCTCAACAGGAAGTTCGCAATATCGTTACTTTCGACGATAATTGGAAGTTCCATCTTGGCGATGCCGCCAATGCGCAACAACCTTCGTTCAATGACGCCCGTTGGCGTACGCTGAACGTGCCTCACGACTGGAGCGTAGAAGGCGAAAACCTTGAGAACGCGCCCGGTGGAGGCAGCGTGGGCTATTTTCCTAACGGAATAGGCTGGTACAGAAAAACGTTCAACGTTGGAAACCTCAACAGAAATTCGAAATGGAGCATCGAATTTGACGGGGTCTACATGAACAGTGACGTGTGGATTAACGGACATTTCCTGGGAAGATACCCCTACGGATATTCCGGTTTTTCGTATGATATTACGCCGCATCTGCGGGCAAGAGGTAATGTCATTGCCGTGCGCGTGGATAATTCCATGCAACCTAATTCGCGCTGGTACACCGGCTCGGGTATTTACAGGCGCGTAAAATTAGTGGAAACAAATTTGCTGCACATCGAAAAATGGGGCGTTTTTGCCTACACGCCCGAAGTTTCCGAACAGAGGGCTACAGTAGCTGTTGAGGTTGCATTGAGCAACGATGCTACAACGCCGTTCAATAACGTGACAGTCAGAAATGTTCTGCTCAACGACAGAGGCGCGCAGGTGGGAACTTCCGAATCGCTCGTTAACATGGGCGCGAAAGAAACACAGAAAATTTCGCAGCAAATAGTTGTCGCCAATCCTGCGTTATGGTGCACGGACAACCCCAACCTTTATACCCTGAAAACATACATCATGACGGGTAATCAAACGCGCGACAATCTGACAACTACCATCGGTATTCGGCACATCGAATATGATGTAGACAGGGGATTTTTTCTCAACGGCAAACATGTTAAGATGAAGGGTGTGAACCTTCACCACTGTGCCGGCGGAGTAGGCGCTGCCGTGCCTGAACGGATGTGGGAACGACGGCTGCAAGTACTAAAAGACGGAGGCTGTAATGCAGTGCGCACCGCTCACAACATCATGGCGCCCGAATTTTATGAAATATGCGACCGCCTCGGACTCTTAGTAATGGACGAAGTATTCGACGAATGGCAACGTGGCAAAAGAGATTATTCCTATCATCTGTATTACAATGATTGGTACGAAAAAGACCTGATAGCAATGGTTCGCGCACACAGGAATCATCCCTCGATAGTGATGTGGAGCATAGGCAACGAAATGCCCGACCAGTCAAGTCCCGCAGGTCCTGCATTAGCGAAAAGACTGATAGAGATTTGTAAACGTGAAGACCCCACGCGCCTTGTGACAAGCGGCAACGACAATATTGCTGCCGACAACAATGCTGCAACGGAAGAATTTCTGCTCGCCTTCGAAAACGACATCGTTGGCTACAATTACGCTGACAGATGGCGCGAACGCCGCGAACTGATGTATAGCATCGACCGCCACAAGTACCCCAACTGGCGAATGGTAGGCACCGAAACCGGCGGCTTGGGCGGACCAAGAGGCGCATATATGCTCGGACCAAGTACCGACAAATTCGACGCAAGATACTTCACCCGCCTGATTGACGTGGAGCAACGCTGGAAGTTCACCATGCTCTACGACTACGTCATTGGCGACTTCATGTGGACCGGAATAGACTACTACGGCGAAAGTCGCTGGCCCTCGCGGGGCGCTACTTCCGGAATGATTGACGCCTGCGGATTTCCCAAAGACGGATATTATTTCTTCAAAAGCATCTGGACAGAAGAGCCCGTTCTTCACTTGCTGCCCCATTGGAACTGGGCAGGACGCGAAGGACAGGTCATTCCGTTGTTTTGCTTCACAAATTGCGACACGGTGGAAGTATTTGTTAATGGAAAATCGTTTGGCGAAAAACGTTTGGAATTTCCCCGTAAGGGCACCGTAGGCGGCTGGAACAGTTTCCCGGCGGATAAAGTGCAGACCTCTACCGGCAATCTGCATCTCGGATGGGACGTGGTCTATGAGCCGGGCGAACTGAAAGCGGTAGGAAGAAAGAACGGAAAGACCTATGTCACGCAAATCTTTACCACCGGCGCGCCGGAAGCAATCAGGCTGTCGGTAGACAGAAGCGTTATTAAAGCCCACTCGTCTGACGTTGCGCACATTAAGGTGGAAGTAGTAGACAAAGACGGGCGCGTTGTCCCCTACGCCGATAATCTGATAAAGTTTGAAGTAACGGGCGCGCAAATTATCGGAGTAGAGAACGGCAACATGGCTGACTTATCGTCGCTCAAAATACCCGAACGGAAGGCGTTCAACGGCTTGTGTCTGGCAATAGTGCAGGCAAACAGCTCCGGCAAAATAGTTGTCAGGGCAGTTGCCGACCAATTGCGCAGCGCTGAAATAGAGTTTACGGCGGTCAGTCCTTAAATTCACTGGTAGGACTAAAGCCTGCCATTTTGTCATATTTTCTATTTTGGCTAATTTTTTGTAGTTGATTTAATTGGAAATATTAAAAAAAATAGAAAGATATGAACTTGAATCAATTCACTATAAAGGCGCAGGAAACCGTTCAGAAGGCATTTCAATTAGCCGGCGAATATGGAAATCAGGCTATTGAAACGGGGCATCTGATGAAAGCGCTTTTTGAAGAAGCAGAAGATGTTGTTTCGTTTTTGTTGAAAAAACTGAACGTAAACATCAATCGTGTTGCCTCCGTTGTTGAGAGCATTATTGCCGCGTATCCCAAAGTTTCGGGCGGAGAGGCTTATCTATCGAGAGATGCCTCGGCGGCATTGCAAAAAGCCATTACCATGTCAAAGGAAGCGGGCGACCAGTTTGTATCAGTAGAATATCTGCTGGCAGGCTTGCTCAACATTGGCGACCAAATATCGCAATTGTTGAAAGACAGTGGCGTGTCGCAAAAAGAACTGCAAAAAGCCGTCGACGAATTGCGAAAAGGCTCAAAAGTGAACAGTCAAACCGCCGAAGATAGTTTTGACGCCTTGAATCGTTACGCTATCAACCTCAACGACCGCGCACGCAACGGAAAATTAGACCCCGTTATAGGACGCGACGAGGAGATACGCCGTGTTCTGCAAATCCTTTCGCGGCGCACAAAGAACAACCCTATACTTATAGGCGAGCCCGGCGTAGGAAAAACTGCTATTGCCGAAGGGCTCGCGCACCGTATCGTAAACGGCGATGTGCCTGAAAATTTGAAAAATAAACAGGTCTTTTCGCTCGATATGGGCGCTCTCATTGCCGGAGCCAAATTCAAGGGCGAATTTGAAGAACGACTAAAAGCAGTTATTAAGGAAGTGATTGCTTCTGAAGGCGACGTGGCGCTTTTTATTGACGAGATTCACACGTTAGTAGGAGCCGGAAGAAGCGACGGCGCCATGGATGCTGCAAATATCCTGAAACCCGCTCTGGCGCGTGGCGAATTGCGAGCAATAGGGGCGACAACTTTGGATGAATACCAAAAATATTTTGAAAAAGACAAGGCGCTCGAACGCCGTTTTCAAACAGTGATGATTGACGAACCCGACACGCTCAGTGCAATATCGATTTTACGCGGAATAAAAGAACGTTACGAAACGCATCATCAGGTGCGCATACGCGACGAGGCGGTTATCGCCGCAGTGGAACTGTCGCAACGCTACATCGCCGACCGCTTCCTACCCGACAAGGCAATAGACCTCGTTGATGAAGCAGCAGCCAAACTGCGGTTAGAGATGAACTCAGTGCCTGAAGAATTTGACGTGCTGGTACGCCGTCTGCGGCAATTGGAAATAGAGCGCGAAGCTATTAAGCGCGAAGGCGACGAAGCGAAAATCAAGCAACTGAGTGAAGAAATATCCAATCTTCAAGAAAAATGCAATAACGTAATGGCAAAATGGCAAAGCGAACGAAACCTGATTGAGCGTATTCTGGGCGTTAAGAATGAAATAGAAAACTTCAAAATTGAAGCGCAACAGGCTGAACGCCAGAGCGATTATGGGCGAGTTGCCGAATTGCGCTACGGAAAAATAAAAGATGCCGAAGCAGTTATGCAAGAACTCAATAGAGAACTACAGGAACAGCAGTCGGGCAAGGCTCTGATACAGGAAGAGGTTACCTCCGACGATATTGCCGAAGTAGTGGCGCGCTGGACGGGGATACCGGTATCGCGCATGTTGCAAAGCGAACGAGAAAAACTTCTGACGCTCGAAGTAGAACTGCACAACCGCGTAGTAGGTCAAGATGAGGCTATTGCCGTTGTTTCTGACGCCGTGCGCCGCAATCGCGCCGGCTTATCAGACCCTAAACGTCCGATTGGCTCGTTTATTTTTCTGGGCTCAACAGGCGTTGGAAAAACAGAATTAGCGCGGGCGCTGGCAGAATTTCTTTTCAACGACGAAAACATGATGACGCGCATTGATATGTCAGAATATCAGGAGCGTCATTCTGTGTCGCGATTGGTGGGAGCGCCTCCGGGATATATAGGCTATGACGAAGGCGGACAACTTACCGAGGCTGTACGCCACAAGCCTTATTCGGTGGTATTGCTCGACGAAATAGAAAAGGCGCATCCCGATGTGTTCAATATCCTGCTCCAAGTATTAGACGATGGACGCCTGACCGATAACAAGGGACGAACGGTAAATTTCAAAAATACCATCATAATTATGACCTCAAATATCGGTTCGCATCTAATCATGGAAAAGATGGACGGCGTAACCGATGCAACCCGCGATAAAATACTCGAAGAAACGCGCATCGAAGTGATGAACATGCTTAAACAGACTATTCGTCCGGAATTTATCAACCGTCTGGATGAAATTGTTGTGTTCAAGCCGCTGCTAAAAGGCGAAATCAAGGAAGTGGTAAGGTTGCAAATCATGCAACTTCAAAAAATGCTCAAAACGCAGGGAATCGATTTGCAGGTAAGCGACCAGGCAATTGAATGGTCGGCGTCAGCGGGCTACGACCCGCAATTTGGCGCGCGCCCCGTGAAACGTGTCATTCAGAAAAATATTCTCAACGAATTGTCAAAACAAATTCTTTCAGGAAGCATTAAGGCTGATAAAACAGTAAAAATTGATTGCGTGAAAGGAAAATTGCTGTTTGAAAATTAAAAAAAGCAGGCCTGTAAGCCGGGTTCTGTCGAGTTCTATCATTTATCTGGCTCCGACGTTGCCATCGGAATCAAGCGGCCTACCCCCCGTCATCGAACGGACAGCCCTTAATCGACGGTATACATGGCCTTACAACCCATGATGTGTACTGCGTTGCGCGTCGCCGCGAAACCGGTAGGCTCTTGCCCTACCTTTTCACCCTTACCGGAACGATGCCGGCGGTTATTTTCTGTTACACTAATACGCCTTGCGACGCCTTCCCGTTAGGAAGCATGGCGTCCTGCGTTGCCCGGACTTTCCTCAGCAATGCTGCGAATATACCACAACCTTGCCGCGATAGAACGGCCTGCTTCAGCAAAGTATGAAAAACAGCGCAAAGATATATATTTTTTTGCAAAAACAAAAATATAAAAACTGTTCGTTTTCGGACAGTAGGTGTACGAAAACGGACAGTTTTCAAAAAAAACAAAATCATAAACGCCAATTAATCAACATTATGACAGTTTGGCACGATATTTGATTACATTTATGATAGATGATAATAGTATCATTGAATTTTAAAATCTTAATCAAAAATGGATATGTTAAGTACAAATCAAATCACCAAGTGGGTGAACAGCGGCTTCGGACGGGTTGTCCTGCTGCGCGACATAAATATGAGTATCGCTCAGGGCGAATTTGTGTCGATAATGGGTCCTTCGGGTTCGGGTAAGAGTACGTTGCTCAACGTGCTGGGTATGCTCGACGATTTCAACGAAGGCGAGTATGAGTTCATGGGGCAACCCGTGCATAAACTCAAAACAAAACAGCGCGGCGAACTGCACAAGCGCAACATCGGGTTTATCTTTCAGGCGTATCACCTGATTGACGAACTCACCGTAGCCGATAATCTCGAAGCGCCGTTAGTATACCACAACATGAAAGCGGGCGATAGAAAGGCTGCCGTTGCCGATATCCTCGACCGCTTCAATATCGTGGGCAAAAAAGACCTGTACCCCAAGCAACTTTCGGGCGGACAGCAACAGTTAGTAGGCATAGCGCGGGCGCTAATCATCAAACCCAAACTGCTACTCGCCGACGAACCCACCGGAAACCTAAACTCCAAGCAGGGCGAAGAAATAATGCAGGTCTTCACCACCCTCAACAAGGAAGAAGGTGTAACAATAATTCAGGTGACACACTCCGAAAAGAACGCCGGATATGGAAATCGAATTATCAATCTGTTAGACGGAATGATTGAAAATTGAAAATTGAAAATTATTAATCAAAAATCAAAACAAACTTAAAACTTAAAAAAGTTTTTTTAGTTTTCGAAAAAATGATTATTTTTGCCGAAAAAATGCGTGTTGAAAAATCAAATTTTCAACACAGTTAATAGGTTAATAATAATTGTATTAAGTACTGTATTTTCTATTTTCCAAATAGGAAAAACAAAAAAAGAAGAGTATGAACAAACACAATGGAATGCGTCCACAGGACATCGTTATTTTGCTAAAAATGATTACTTTGGGCGATGATAAGAAATGTTCGACAATTGAAATGTCTGATTCTTTGAATATCAGCATAAGTGAAATCAGTAAGGCAATGGAGCGAAATGTTGTTGCCGGTTTGGTCAGTTCCGACAAGGCACGTGTTAATAAATTAGCATTGCGTGAATTTTTGATTTACGGACTGAAATACGTTTTTCCACCTCAACCGGGAAATTCTACAAGAGGAATTGTTACGGCACATTCAGCGCCTCCTGTTAGCCATTATATTACAGATAATGGCAAAAATTATGTTTGGAAATATTACAAAGGCACAAGGCGCGGAAATTCCATAGTTCCGCTTTATGGCAAAGTACCGAAAATTGTTGAAAATCAACCTGAACTGTATGAGTTTTTGACAATAATAGATTGTTTAAGAATAGGCAAAAAAAGAGAAGTTCAAATTGCTATTCAAGAATTGGACAAAAAATAGAACATATTGAATATATATGGCGAGTAATATTGAAAAAGTTCAAATTGTTGCGCGAGCATTAGGAAAGATCAAGGAACGAGTTACTTTTGTAGGCGGCTCAATTGTAGAATTGTACGCTGATAATCCTGAAGAGACTGACATTCGCCCTACTAAAGACGTGGATTGTGTGGTGGATTTGCAAATTGTTACATATCTTGATTACAGTAAATTAGACGAACAGTTGCGAAATTTGGGTTTTCATAGATTATATGAAAAAAGAAATTGAAAATTTGCTTAATAACAGCAATATAAACGAAATAATCTATTCGGCTTTGCCGTATAATTCGGATGAAGAGAATGTAAACAAAATTTATAACGTGCTATATCGGGCGACCCGTTATTCAATCATTCACACTTCATAACTGAAAAACTGTCCGTTTTCGTACAGTAGGTGTACGAAAACGGACAGTTCTCAAAATCGCAAAAATCATAATCATCAATTAATCAACATTATAATAGTTTGGCACAGTATTTGATATAGTAATTGTAAAAGTAATTTAATCAAAAATCAAAAATCAAAAATGGACAGATTTTTTATAAAAATTTTTATCCGCAATTTATCGCGGAAAGGAATGTTCCCCATCATCAATATAGCGGGACTTTCCATAGGGTTGGCGGCAGTGTTGCTGATTTGCGTCTTCATCTTCAACGAGTATTCGTTCAATAAATCGTTTACGCATCATAAGCGGATTTATAGGGCTAATTCAGAGGTGTCATTCATGGGAATAGAGGGAACAGCTGGAACTTCATCCAATGCTTTGGCGCCTGTCGCAAAAGAAGAGATTCCCGGAGTAGAAACTGCGGTGAGAACTTTTGTACATGGGGTTGATGTGAAAGCGGGAAATGTTCCCTATAAAGTTGAAAAACTTTGCTGGGCAGACGAGGATTTTTTCACACTTTTCAATACGCCCTTCATATATGGCGCTGCAGAAAATATCTTTGCGCGTCCGGGTATGATTGCGCTTTCCGAAACGCAGGCAAATATTTTCTTTGGCGATAAAGACCCTGTTGGCGAAATATTGTTAATCGACAACAATCATCAGGTAGAAGTAGTCGCTGTTTTCAAAGATTTTCCTATTAATTCCAATTTTAAGGACTATCAAATGATAGGTCATTTCATGTCGGCGCATCAATCCTGGATATACAGAGAAGGACAATGGGGAAACATTTCAAATGAGACATACTTCCTGCTGGCTCCGGGCGCCGATGCAGCGATTGTGGAAGCCGGAATGCAACGGTTAGTTGATATGAACCTCGAACTCCCGATTTATAAAGTCAGACTGCAACCATTGAACAAAATTCATTTATATTCAAAAGGTTTTTTATATGGCGGCGGCACTGATAACATCGGAGACATCGGACAAGTAAAAATGTTTTCGCTACTTGCTGTTATTATTCTGATAGTAGCCTGCATCAACTATATGAACCTTTCGACGGCGCGCGCACAGAAACGCTCAAAAGAAATAGGCGTCAGCAAAACGGTTGGAGCAAAAAGAAGAGAAATCGTATGGCGATTGTATACCGAAACGGGCATGTTCACTTTTGTGTCTTTTGCCGTAGCCGTTGTATTGACACTCATGGCGCTACCTGTTTTCAATCAGATATTGGGACAGAACATACATCCCGAAATTTTTCTCAATGTAAAGTTTCTATTAGGTTTGCTGTCGGTTTATTTAGTAACCACATTCATTGCTGCATCCTATCCGGCGTTGTATATGTCAGGATTTCCACCGA
>Ga0099364_10014221_pt1 | contig 10610 bp, 12 predicted proteins | sample TergutTh196P3_FD_73070 | JGI IMG/M metagenome (GOLD analysis project Ga0099364, IMG submission 73070) | Microcerotermes parvus P3 segment gut microbial communities from Pointe-Noire, Republic of the Congo - Th196 P3 | ecosystem: Host-associated > Arthropoda: Insects > Digestive system > Gut ...
TCCTTGAACTGGTTGAACTGAGCCTGGCAGGCGACGACGGCATCGGCCACCCAGACACTGACGTTGGTTTTGAGAGCCACGGTACCGCCGCCGTTGGGGAGGCGGGCGGCCTGCTGGCCAGACATTCTGAGGTAGTCAAGGATGGCGGCCTCGGCCTGGGTCTCGGGACCCTTCTTTAAATCCTCGGCCAGCTTTTCCAGTTCCTTGCGTTCCGCATTTATTTCACGCCACTCCGCTACGAGGTCGGCTAACTGGGTGTTGGTTTCCATGTTATTCTCCTTCCGCGTCCTTTGCGGCCCAGGCGGGGCAGTTGAAGAAGGGCATCATTTCATCACCCAGGAAAAATTCCAGGTAGCCGGCCTGGTCTTTCTCCCTCATAATTTTTACTTCGCGGTAAAAAGCTGATTGGTTTTCGCACCAGCCAATCTGATCATCCGTAGCAGGGCTGTACCATTTCCAATGCGGCTCGAATTTGCAGGAACGGCAATCCTTACACTCTTCCATGTTGCGCTCCTTTCAGGGGCCGGTTGTGCGGGAGTCCGGCGCTTCTTCAAAAACTTTGTGAAACATGGTTTCTTCGCAGGTGGTGAACCGGCCGTGCTCATCTTTGAGAATGTAATCGCCGGGGCGCAAACCGAGATGTCCGGTCGGAGCTTGTAATATCAGGCAGGGATTACCTATAAACTCCAGACACTCGCGGAGGTTGTCAGTCGTGAGTTGCAGTGCTTCCGCAACATACCGTTTGCGATACTTCTTAATCATTGAATGTTTCCCAACAGCAGTTGAAGTAATCCTCACTAAACGCCTCTATTTCGCCGCGCTTGTTTTTAACCACGAAGTCGCCAACCTTGAGGGCTATGCTATTTCCCAGGCCATCTGTATTCTTTGTCGGCACGTAAATAACTTGAGCCTTCTCTGACAGACCTATGAAATCCAAACACTCCTTGACATTCGTGCCGTCGAATTGAACGGCTTGGACCTGTTCTTTTTTCCGGTAATCTCTAATCATTGCGCTCCACCTTTCAGGAAGAAGGTGAACAGGTCCGCCGTCATGTCAGCCTGTCCCTTCTTTTCATTTAGTTGATCGAAGAACCTGCGTTCCTCCGGGGTGGCCGTGAGTTGAATCAGCGACACTTTCTCGGCTGTCTGCTTGGCGGACATGGGCCGCTCGATAGCCTGGAGGTAAGCCTGCACACCGTTCAAGGGCGGGCCGTCGAAGACCAGTTGATCAGCCGCGGCCAGTTCCACCCCGTAGGAAACCGTCTGCGGGTGAGCCACCAGCACATGGGGCTCGGCCTTGTTCTGGAAGTCGGAGAAGATTTGCGCCCGAGGGAGCCGGCCCACGGACCCGTCCACCTTGGCCGCCGTGAGCCCCTTGGCCCGGAGGTATGCCACCAGGTCATCCAGGGCCCCGGTGAAGGCCCGGAAGATAACCGTCTTGCGGTCGGACTCGCGGATAATTTCCAGGAGCAGGTCCAGGCGAGGCTTGGCCGTAAGCCTGACCAGCCCCTGGTCCCCGATGGCCGCGCCGAGGGCAATCTGAAAGATTTTGCCCACCAGCGTGGACTGCTGTTGGATGGTGATGGTCTCACCCTGGCGCACCCTGGCCCGGTACTCATTCCGCAGTTGGTCAATGGCCGCGCTCTGCTCCTTGCTCAACTCCGCCCGGCGGTAAACCTTCATGAGCGGCGGGAGGTTCTGGAGCACCTGGTCCTTGGCGAACCGGATGGCCGGTTGCATGACCTCATGGATGAGGGCCGGGGTCTCGGGGCGGTCGGAGAACTGCCAGGGCTGGGTGCCCCACCGGGACTGCACGGCGTCACGCCAGGAGCTTTGACGCTTGTAGGGCATCCGCGCCGGATTGATGAGTTTGACATAACCGTGGACAGCCACGGAGTTGCCGCCGGGTGTGCCGGTGAGACCCCAGACCCGCAGGCGCTCGTTGCCGGTCTCGTTGACTATGGCGTTGGCCGCCTTCCAGCGGTCACTGTCAGCGTTCCCGTAGTGGGTAAGCTCATCGAAGACCACGGCGCTCAGGCGGTGCTCCAGGACCATCTTCATAAGCTCGGGCTTCAAAAGTTTGAGCCCCTCGAAGTTGGTAATGAAATAGTCATAGTTGGCCTGGAGTAACTTCCGCCGCCAGGCCACGGAACCGTGGACCACCACGGCCGAGGCCCAGGGCAAAGTCTGGCGGAAGGTTTTAAGCCAGGTATCATCCAGGACTGACAGGGGCGCCACGATAAGAGCCGCCCCGCCCAGGCCCTTGACCCTCCGCAGATAGTCCAGGGCCATGACGATGGCCCCGGTCTTGCCCGTCCGCGGGTCCGAGGTGCAGAAGGCCCGCGGCAGACTGGACAGGAAGGCGGAAGTCGAAAGCTGGTGGCTCATGGCCTGGTGCTCGCCCTCGATGGGCGGAGCCTGATAGCGGTAATGGAAGGGCTCCAGGCCCAGGGTATCGAAACCCTGGCGGTTCAATTCCTCCACGAACTCTTCGGTCAGGAGACCGCCGGCCACGCGGGAGTGACAGACCCTGGCGCCGGACAGGCAGGCCAGCTTCTCGGGCGACCCGGAGACGGCGATGTAGCCGGCCACCGGATTGACCCAGCGGCCGCCGCCTAAGTCTATGAGGTCGGCGGTGCTCATGCTTCCGGCAGCAGAAAGGGGATCATGCGCTGCTGACACTTCTTCGGGGGGAGCCTCATAAAGTTATTCATGAGAAAAGCGAACTGCTCGAAGTTGTCGGCGTGGACCAAAAAGACTTCACCGCCGGCGGCTCGTATCTCCTGCGCCCGGCGCTTCTGGAGAGCGGTGGGCTTTTCCTTGGGCGTGGCCTTGACTTCGATGCCGATGAAGCGGCCATAGAGGCAGACGACAATATCCGGGATGCCGGCCTTGCCGGTTCCCATGACCGGGGAGAAATAGAAGTGACCATACTGGTCCAGCAGCTTCTTTACCGCTGTCTTGGTTTTGCCTTCAGGCGTGGGCTTTGTTCTTGTCATCTCGTACTCCGTAATAAAGGCGGCCTCGGGCGTAGGCGTAGGCGCAGGTGAGGCAGCAGAACCGGCGCCGCTCAAATTCTTTGGGGCTTTCCTTGGGCCGGGGGGAAAACGATTGCTTACAATTCAGACAGGGCTTTGACATAGGACTCCTTTCTTAGACTTCGGCGTAGTTTTTCCCAAACCCGCCCGAAGCGTTCAGCGGTAAGCTCTCTCCGCCCGGCAACCAGGGCGGGACGGTTTTCATAATCTGGATCATGGCGGCCAGGGCGGTCTCGGCTTCGGCCTCCGGGACCAGGGCCACCACTTCGTCGTGGACGTTGAGGACCACTGGCCAGCGCTCATTTATCTGGAGCATCTGCCAGCGGATGATGGCGAAACTTAAACCCTGGATTAAATTGTTGGTGAGCAGGCCGCCGTATATTTTCTTGGGCTCGGCCCGTCTGAGCTTGCGGTTATAAGGGGTATAGAAAAGTTCGTTGGATTCCTCGTTGAAACCCAAGCCTGGATAATAAAGTGTGAAACCATCCGGCAAAGTAATGGTGGCGCAGGGACGACCGAGGATGTTGTCTTGACCTTTGAAGCGGAACAAATTGCCAGTAGGCCCGCCCCACATTCCGCTGTCGCCCCGAAGTATGGCCTGTAATATGGCTTGATTGGTTCTCCAGCCCCGCCTGATAGCCGCATACTTCCCACGATATAAATTGACAATCTCCTGGGCTTTGGCGTCGTGTTCTTCGTCGGTCGCGCCCAGCCTGATCTTATTCTGCCGGCAGCGTTGGGCGAACTTCGCGGCCCCGGCGTTATATCCCAAACTCAAGATAGATTCCTTACCAACGTTCCGCATGGTGGCAAGCTCTTGCGTGGCTTGGCTGTGAATCTCATCAGCCGGGACGCTGTAAATATCAGCCGCGAACTCAGCGTAAGGGTCCCGGCCTTGGGCGAAGACTTCCACCAAATCGTTCTGGCCCCAGACCCAGGCATTGACGCGGGCTTCTATCTGGGACGAGTCAGCCGCCGCCAGGACATAACCCTCGGGGGCCATGATGGAACGGCGCAGAGTCTTATCGCCGCCGCGCTTGGCCAAGTTCTGGAGGTTAAGGCCATCGCTAAAGGTCTCCGAGTTATCCCCGGTATACCGTCCGGTCTGGGCCTGGAAGGCTGAGAGGGAGACAGGCAGGGCGCCACGGAGGGCCACGGCCTGGAACCTGCGGCAGCGTGACAGGGCGATGGAGGTGTTGTTCTCCGCCCGGACGCCGCAGAGCAGGGCCACGCCCTCATCCTCGTGGTTCAACAGTTCCATGAAGGGCACATCAGTCTTGGCTATGGCCGGGATGTGGATGCCCTTCTCGTAGTTCTCCACATGCTTCTTGATAATCTTCCTGTCCGCCTTGCTGACCGTCCCGGCCATAGCCGCTGGGTACATGCTCCGCAGATATTCCTCGGACGCAGCCACGCTTTTGACCCGGGCCTCGCTGACTTTCATAGGCGGCTCCACGCCCAGGGCCTGGAGCATCTTGGGAAATTCTTTTGGGGAGCGGATGGCTTTGATGAAGGCGTCGCGGTCTTGGAACTGGAACAGCCACTGAAGGTCAGTCATGGCCCGCTCCTGGCGGTCCAGGATTTCGGTTTCGTATTGTTGGAGAAGCTCGCTGTTTAGCTCCAGCCGCGGCTGGGTGTACATGAGTTCGGACAGAGAGATAAAGCGGAGAGCGTCTTCCGTGAGCAAGGGATACATGCGGTTGAAGTGTTCACGGGTCTGCTCGACATCATCCGCGCAATACCGCGTGAAGCGTTGCCATTCTTCATAGGTGAAGTCCGCCCGACACTTGCCGTCTGATATGACGGTGCCTTCAAACTTCTCAGGCATATCGAAAAATTTATTGAGGCTGCTGAGGGATTCGGAGGTTAGCCGGGAAACGCCGGTCCAGCGGGCCAGGGCCCGATTGCAGATTGGGTTGGCGACCTTGATGCCGTAATGCTCGGCAAGTATGAAACCATCGAACTGGTAGTTTTGGCAGATGGTGTAGGTGTCAGGGCTGTTAAGTCGGAGGTCATTAAGAACGAACTGGATGTTCTTCTCCATCGTGGGCGTTGGGATGTCGTAAATTCGCACCGGCATGTCACTAGCCGCCGCCCCCAGGCAGATAACTTCAAAGCGGGGGTCGCGGACATATTCTTCAACGGAAAGTTTTTTGAGGGTGTAACCAGAGGCGGAGTTCCAGAACGTTTCAAAGTCCAGGAAAACGAAGCGCATAAAATCTCCCGCACTACCAAATAGCTACTGCCGTGCGGAAAAAATGCCCCTTGAACCAGCTTGATTTGCCGTGGGCGTGGTGGGGACACTTCCCGGAAAGTCAATAACTAGTGGTAGTTAAGAGATTCTTAGACTAGATGATGTGGGGCGTTATTTGCCTTAAAAGGCAACCAAGGTAATTTGCATGACGACATATCTCAATTTATGACTACTGCCAGGTCGGGCCTGTTGCCTGATGTGCATTTGGATCATTACAACTCTGTGGATGGAGAGCATGGACGTATGGAGGTTCGGGATTATTGGTGCTGCCGTGATTTGACATGGCTGCAAGAGCGTTCGAAATGGAAAAACCTCAGCAGCTTGATTATGGTGGAGCGCCAACGTGAAATTCAGGGCGTGACGAGCCGGGAAGTATCTTTTTACATCACCAGCTTAAAAGGGGATATTGCCATTATGGCCAACGCAGTTCGAGGACATTGGGGAATCGAAAACTCCTTGCACTGGACACTAGATATGACTTTTCATGAAGATGACTCCCGTATTCGTAAAGATAATGCACCGGAAAATATGGCCGTTGTTCGTCACATGGCCCTTAATTTGCTCCAAAAAGAAAACTCAAAAAAAGAGAAGCATCAGAAAAAAACGCCTACGCGCAGCCTTCGACAACGACTTCCTTCAGTCCATTATCAATGCCTAATTTCCAAATGAGGTGGCCCTGACAACTTGTCTTCCGCAATCCATGGTTTGACCCAAGTAAATAAGAGGAAGCATGACATCCTATCTCAACATCTCCGAGCCTTTTCTGGGTTCTGAGGAAGAAGCGGCCCTGAAAGAGGCCCTGACCAGCGGCTGGCTGACCCAGGGGCCAAAAGTCAAAGCCTTTGAAGAGGCTTTCGCCGCCAGGCACGGGGTAGCCTATGCTCTGGCCGCCACCAGCGGCACCACGGCCCTTCACCTGGCCCTCCTGTCTGTGGGCATCGGCCCGGGCGATGTGGTCATCGTGCCTTCCTTCACCTGGGTGGCCACGGCCAACGCCGTGGAGTATTGTGGCGCCCGGCCTGTCTTCTGCGACTGTCGGCGGGATACCTATAACCTGGACCTGGCCGACCTGGAAAGGATTCTGGTAGCCTTAAAGCGTGACGGCCTGGGGCCTCGCGCCGTGGTGGCCGTGCATCTTTTCGGCCTCATGGCTGAAATGCCGGCCCTTATGGAACTGGCCGAATACTGGGGGTTCGCTCTGGTTGAGGATGCGGCCTGCGCCGCCGGGGCTGCCGCCCACGGCCGGCCAGCCGGCTCTTGGGGCCGGGTGGGCTGCTTCTCCTTCCACCCCCGCAAGACCATCACCACCGGCGAAGGGGGGATGTGCATCACCAATGAGGCAGAAATCGCTGAAGCCATCACCAGCCTGCGCAACCACGGCGCTTCACACTCAGCCGCCCAAGCGGCTGGTGGCGGCCCCTTTCTGATGGCCGATTTCAATATACTGGGCTTCAATTACCGCTTAAGCGATCTCCAAGGAGCGCTTGGATCGGCCCAACTCGCCCGCCTGGACGGTTTCATAGAAGGACGCCGCAGACTGGCCGCCCTCTACGCCGAGCGCCTGGAGGCCCTGGACTGGCTTATCCCGCCCATCTGTCCGCCCGATTACGACCATTCCTGGCAAGCCTATGTAACCCTGGTGGACCGGACCCGGCAAAAAATGCCCCGCAATGAAATCATGCGCCGATTGCATGAGGCTGGCATAGGAACTAGGGCCGGCACACACGCCATCCACGAATTGGGCTATTACCAGCAGCGCTACGGCCTCAAACCGGAGGACTGCCCCGGCGCCGGCGAGCTTTGCGCCCAGACCCTGTCTTTGCCGTTGCACAATAAAATGACTGAGAATGACGTGGACCGCGTAGCAGTCGCCTTGGGAAAAATAATGGCCTGATGCCTTGCTGGTAAATTTCAGGAAACGCTGGCGGGGCTCTGGAGACGGCTGGCATCCGCCAAGCCAGGCGATATGAACATGGCCGGCAGTTCGGGGAGGGTATCGTAGTTTTCCTTGTACCAGACGGCCGTGCGCAAAATGCCTTCCTCAAGATCGACTTTGGCCCGGTGGCCCAGGATGTCCAAGGCTTTGCCTAAATTGGGCACCCTGAGTTCAATATCGGCCGACAAGGGTTCGCAAAAGATGATTTTGGAGCGGGCATCCAATATCCGGCAGACGGTCTGAGCCAGCCCGTAAATGGTGGTCACTGCCCGGGCGTTGCCGATGTTGAAGGATTCACCCACGGCCCGGGGGTGTTCCAAGGCCAGCCGCAGGCCCTCGACCATGTCGTCCACATAACACCAGGCTCGAATTTGGGAACCATCGCCGAATATCTGTATATCCTCGTTCTTCAAGGCTTTGCGGATGAAAATATGAATGGCTCCCTCGCCTACCTGGCCTGGGCCGTAAATGTTGAAAGGCCGCACCGTTACCGCGGGGAGGCCGTACTGGCGGTGATAGGCGGCAGTCAGGTGCTCGCCGGCCAGCTTGGAGACCGCGTAGCTCCAGCGGGCCTCGCCGGCGCCCCCGGTTACGCTCCGGCAGTTTTCATCCACATTGTAGGCTTGGGAACCGAAAACCTCCGAGGTGGAGAAATCCAGGAAGCGTTCCAGGCCGCACAGCTTCAGGGCCGCTTCCAGAACGTTGGCCGTGCCCAGCATATTGACGCGCATGGTGTTGACCGGGCTGACCACCGTGGCGTTGATTCCGGCGACAGCCGCCGCGTGGACTACGATTTCGGCCCCGGCTATGGCCCGTTCAAGTGACGCCGCATCCAGAACATCGCCTTCAATGAGGGTAAGATGGGGGTGACCGTGGGGGAAGGCGCGGGATAGGGAGTTGCGGGCGAAGGTGTCATAGACCGTGATAAGGTTGTCCTCTATCAGGCGCTCAGTCAAAACCGTGCCTATAAAACCCGCGCCACCGGTGATGAATATGTTTTTATGCTTCAACATGCTGGCTTCGCTTTCTTTGGCCGCCCTTGAGACGGACGGGTGATTTGGGTATGACGCCGTCTGCTGCCCTGGTTCAGGCAGGGCCGATTTTTCTTTTTTGCAATAGTCATTCCAAAATTGTTGGAAGCCAGCTTGAATAGTGTGCCACTACAAAAAATTATGCCATTATTAGCCAGTTTACTCAAATACTTAAATCGTAAAACGCTCTATAACTAATTCATGAAGGGGCTGCTGTTTGAGGCTCTTCGGGCTTGAAGTCCGGGTGGTCGCGCCAGTAGATGAGGCGGCCGCAGTTGGGGCAGGTGGAAATTTTATCATTGCGCTGCAATTCGTTGTAGAACTGGGGAGGGAAACTCAAGCGGCAGGCCAGGCAGAGCCCCTCGGCCGCGGGGGCCACGGCCACCCCGCCCCGGTCCCTGGCCGTCTCTTCGTATTGCGTCAAAAGAGCCGGCCCGAGAGCCCGGGCCAGGCCGGTCCTTCGGGTGGCCAGAGCTTCCAGGGCGGCCTGGCCGGCCTTCTCCCCGGCCTCGGCCCGGGCGGCCAGCGCAGCGCGGGCTGCGCCGGCTTCGGCGGCCCTAGCGGAACGGTCGGCAATCAGGCCCCGGCGCTGGTCCAGGCGGTCCAGGAGAGCCAGGGTTTCGTCCTCCAGGTCGCTGATTTTTCGGGCCAGATACTCGGCCTCTTTCTTCAGGGCCGCAAATTCGCCTTCGCTTTTAACGGCCATCTGGCGGTCTTCGTTCTTCAGCCTTTTGGCGGAAAGGTCGGCCACCTCGGCCTCCAGCTCCCGGTGCCGGGCCTCTTCAAGCCCCTGCAGCCCGCAGAGTTCGGCCGCCTCGCCTTCGGCCCGGACCAAGGCGGCTTCGGCCGCAGCCAACCCGGCCGCGTTTTCGGCCAGGAGTAGGCGCTCCCGGCGGGCCTGGTCATCGGTCTCCTGGAGCCCGATGAGGGCCATAAGCACCTCGTTCACCGCCTTACTCCTTCGGCGGCCCCGCGCCAAACCGGGGCCTGGTCCAGCACTTGGCAGACCACCCCGGACCCGGCCAGAAGAGCGGCCAGCCGTTCAGCCAGGCGCCTTAAGCCCGGCCACTCGGTCTCAAAATGGCCCAAGTCCACCACGGTCAGGCCCAGGGCTTCGGCTTCCAAAGCCTGGTGATAGCCGACATCGCCCGTAATTAAGGCCTCCGCGCCCAAGCGGCGGGCCAGGGCCGCATAGCTCCCGCCGCTGCCGGGCAAAAGGGCCAGACGCCCGATTCGGCCCGGCTTGGGGCCGGCCCACTTAAAGCCCGCGAATTCCGGCCGGCGCTCCAATTCCTCAAAGAGGTCCCGGGGCGGGTTCCAGTGGGCCAGAAGACCCAGGCCCTGGCCGGGGGGGAAGATTTTTATGGAATGAAACTCAAAAGCCGGTTCCTCGTAGGGGTGAGCCCGCCGGACAGCCAGGGCGGCCTCGTTAGCCAGGGACGCCGGGAGCAGCACCTCCAGCCGGTTCTCCCGGGCCCGGGCCTCATGTCCGGGCCGGCCGATAAAGGGATGCCCTTGGGCCGGAACCTGAAAACCGCCCTCACCGGGGGCGGCGAACCAAGTGCGCTCATAACCGCCCAGAACCCCGGCCCCTATCTCGAACAAGGCCGCCTTGACCGAATCCTCATGGCCGAAGGGGACAAAGACCACCAGCTTGTAAAGCTCACGGCCGGCCGGAACGAGAGGTCGGCCGGCCTCAAGTTCCAGGTGGTCGGCCAAGGCGCCGGCTACTCCGCCGGCAGCCTGGTCCCAGTTGGTATGAAGGGCGAAGACCCCCAAGCCGGCGGCTTGGGCGGCCCAGATGACCGCCCCGGGCCCGCTTTTACGGTCCAAACTCTTCAAGGGCTGGAATATCAGGGGATGGTGGGTGAGCAGAAGGTCGCACCCGGCGTCCCGGGCCAGGGCCACGGTGGCCAGGGTGGCGTCCAAGGCCAAGCCGAGGCGGGTGACGGGCTGGTCCCAATCGCCGACCTGGAGCCCCGAGTTGTCCCAATCCAAGGCCAGGTCCGGGGGGGCCAGTCGGTGGATCAAGCCGGCCAGATCTTTGAGCCTCATGCCCCCACCTTTAGAGCATCAAATTAAAAGCCATTCAACTCGTCTTATATAGCATAATTGCCCTTGGTTTGCCAAATAAATATGGGCCTGTTTCGGGGCCTTCAAATTATCTTGACCGGTGCGGCGCCTTTAGGGTAGAATGCCAACAATCAGGTTGCTCCATAAACAGAGCAAGGGAATCTCGTGAGAAACGAGAGCGGACCCGCCGCTGTAACCGGAACGAAAGCAGCAAAAAGCCACTGATCGACCGGAACCGATTGGGAAGGCGCTGCCGGTAGGTGACTCCGGAAGCCAGA